>Ga0326511_10000277_pt1 | contig 43078 bp, 61 predicted proteins | sample 0_2496_0518_D_FD_203701 | JGI IMG/M metagenome (GOLD analysis project Ga0326511, IMG submission 203701) | Bovine rumen microbial communities from UC Davis, California, United States - 0_2496_0518 | ecosystem: Host-associated > Mammals > Digestive system > Stomach > Rumen | place: USA... | reverse complement strand
AGACGCATTGCTTGACGGGAAAGCCGACCTCATTGACGGCAAAGTACCTGCGGCGCAGCTGCCGAATATCCCGCAGGTGACGGTGGATCAGACGTATAACGCACAGTCGGCAAATGCCCAGTCGGGAACGGCAGTGGCGCAGGCATTGGGGACGATTCCCAGCGTGACGGTAGACCAAACCTATGACGCCACTTCCACGAATGCACAAAGCGGTGTTGCCATTGCCGGAGTTATCGGTAATATCAACTCCGTGTTAGAGGAGGTGCTGTAAAATGCCCACACATACAATTGCAAAAAATCTGCAACGACTGGTTGACGCAAAAGCGGACATTGCAAGCGCAATCACAGCAAAAGGCGGAACTGTCAATACTGGAGATGGTTTTGAAGCATTCCCTGCTGATATTGCGACAATTCCGAGTGGGGAAAAAAACATTCAATTGCCGGTACCAAAAAGCATACTGAATTTTCCGAAGTTTAGCAATAATTGGTCACCAAAGACCTGGACGGGTCGCACGTTATTTTACGGTAATCGTATCTGGACAGATGGAACTGACATATACTATAACGGTATTGATCTGCCTCAGAATGTTCTTGACAAGGCAACCTCCACCTGGTCACGAAAGACTTGGACGGGACTTGAGTTATTTACTGCCAATAATGTCTGGACAGACGGTACTAATATTTACTGTAGCCAGAATAGGGAGCAGTATGTTCTTGACAAGGCAACCTCCACCTGGTCACGAAAGACTTGGACGGGACTTACGTCGTTTCTCGGTACTTATATCTGGACAGATGGAACTGATATTTACTACAGTAACAGTTCCGATCAGTATGTTCTTGACAAGGCAACGTCCACTTGGTCAGTAAAGACCTGGACCGGATTTACGCCAACTGATGTGGAGAATATCTGGACAGATGGAACTGATATTTACTATAGCTATAGCTATAGCCCTACCGGGAGTAACGTTCAGTATGTTCTTGACAAAGCAACATCCACCTGGTTAGTAAAGACATGGTATAATGCAGCTCCTCTCGGTAGTCGTATCTGGACAGATGGAACTGATATTTACTACAGTAACAGTTCCGATCAGTATGTTCTTGACAAGGCAACGTCCACTTGGTCAGTAAAGACCTGGACCGGACTTACGTCATTTTACGGTGAGCATATCTGGACAGATGGTACTGACATATACTATAGCTCCTATAACGTTCAGTATGTTCTTAACAAGCTTCCGGCAGTTATCCCAACTACAAGATGCGCTCCGGGATATATCGGATAAAAAGGAGGAAATCACATGAAAATTTGCCTTGACGCAGGGCATTATGGGAACTATAACCGTTGCCCTGCAATCCCTGAATATTGGGAATCGAAGTTCACATGGAAGCTCCATCTCTTGCTGAAAGCGGAACTGGAAAAGTATGGCATCACTGTAATCACGACACGAACAGAACAGGCGAAAGACCTCTCTCTGACAGCACGAGGGAAGAAAGCCGCAGGATGCGATTTGTTCCTGAGTATTCATTCCAATGCGCTTGGAAACGGTCAGATGGTCGAGGGGACGGACTATCCGCTTGCTTGCTGCACTGTTACGCACAAAGCTGACGTTCTTGGTGATAAGCTTGCCGCCACGGTCGCCCTTGTAATGGGAACCAAGCAGAACGGCAGACGAATCAACAAAGTAGGTTCTGGCAATGCTGATTGGTATGGCGTTCTCAGAGGTGCAACTTCTGTTGGTGTCCCGGCTATTCTGCTCGAACATGGATTCCATACCGATAGCCGTTGCGTGAGATGGCTTCTTGACGATAACAATCTCAGCCAACTTGCCAAAGAAGAAGCTGCCACAATTGCAGAACACTACTTTATCACAAAGCCTGAAATCAAGGATACGTCTGTAAGCGCTCAGATTGAACCAGAAACGGCGTTCCTTGTGAAGGTATCGTGTAGCGAGTTGAACGTCCGCAAGGGCGCTGGCGTTAATTTCCCTATTGCTACGCGCATCTATAAAGGGTACATCTTTACAATCGTGGAAACAGCATACTCAAATGATGGTGGTCTGTGGGGAAAGCTGAAATCCGGTGCGGGATGGATTAACATCTCCGACAAATATGTGAAAAGAGTATGACGAACGATAAGAAAGCCATTGCGCCTGCTGAGGAAGCACTTCCGAATCCGCCGATGCCGGGGCAGACGGGAAGCCGCGCCGGAACACTCGAACTCGATGGGAAACTTTACGCAGTGACGGAGATTTGATGCTCTGCGATATGGATAGGTAACAGTTGAAAAAGTAAAAAATTCGCCCGGGAATCACCCGGGCGTTTTTTTGTGGTATTCAGGTATTTTACTTAGCCCTAACCATAAAGGAGAAGTTAGCGAAATTGCACTATATACGGTGCTTGTATTTGTGCATGTATACAAATAATATGATTTACGGTTATTTTTCTAAAATTTCTATTGACAAAATCTTATTTATGGTGTATAATAAATACAGAAACAAACGAAATAGCCGAAAGGCACAAGCGATGAGAGGAGCGATCAGTATGAAAAAGAAGATCATGAAGAGAGCATGGGAAATCGCAAAGGCAGCAGTTGCACAGTTCGGCGGTAAGGCACGCGAATATTTCGCAGAGTCTCTGCGCATGGCATGGACAGAAGCTAAAACGCCTAAGACCAGAAAACTCAGATCCGCAGAGATCGCATTTCTCAGACGGTTTGTTTCTGATACTCTGCCGAATGCAGTTAAGCTGTTTGACAGCCAGACTGCAAAAGGCAATGCCACAGTCACCGAGAAGATCGGATTCGTAACAATGATGATCGGCAATATTGATGTCGAAGTAACGGGAAACGGAAACTATTACGGAATGAAGATTGATATGTGGTACTGCGGTAAACCCATCGCCGAAGTAGTTTAAGGAGGAATCACCATGAAACATTTGTACATCGCACAGACAAACGCCATGAACTATATCGTTCTCCGCGACATGAGTCGTGGAGATGATGACACCGCCGTCGTTGACTGGGACGTATCTGACGACGAGATCAAGGCGGCAACGCCTGACGGCTACGAGGCGGAAGAGTGGAAGCCGTTTGACGAGATCATGGGAACAATGAATAGCTTTCAGACAATCGAAAGCTATATCAAAGATATGGAGGAAGAATCATGAATGAAGTCAACTGGGCGGAAATGCTCGCCGCCGCCGGAATGGACCCAAACACGCCACCGCCAGAATGGATGAACCAGCCGGAACCAGAACCGGAGTTTTATCGCTACGCGGTTTATATTCAGCGTAACGACCCAGCCCCCGAAGGGCGCACGATGTCGGAATACATTAGATGCAAAACTATGCACGAAGCAATCCAGCAAATAGCAACATGTACGGAACGTGATAACTATACGGTTGAATCGCAGGACAGCAACGGGTATTACAAAATCATAGAACACAACTTCGATTATGACAGTGACAAATTTTACGACAAAACGCAGGGAACAAACGGAGAATTCGACAGCATATGGTTTAACAGCTATACCTATAAAAAACGAAAAAACATGGAGGAGGACTAACAATGAAAAAAATCAACGGCTATTATGCGCCGACAGCAGCAGAAATCAAGGCTGCAATCAAAAACGCCAGAGCCTATGCACGCAGTACCGGAAACCATGTGCAGTTATGGTTCGACACAGTAGATGGCGAATTTCACAAGGAAGAATTTGTAAACGAAAATTCATGGGTAAATCTCCCCGAATATTGCGTAAATGTAGGAACAGGCTACGGAGATGAAGAGGAAACAGCAAAAGCGATTGAAAGCTATCTAAAAAAAGAGGAGGTGTAATCATGGAAATCAAAAAAGTAACCGGTAGCTGCTTTGGGTTCGGGCAGACCAGCCACGCCCCGCACGACTACTTTGCACGACTTGACGGGGCTGTTGCTCTTGGACTTGTTGGCGACAATGACCCGATCGCCATCATCGAAACAGACAAGTATACGCTGTATGTGTACGACGTATTCGGGCAATTCGCGTTGCAGATCGTCATCGGCACAAAAGGCATGTATCCGTGGACGTCGATCGACATCGACAAGATGTACCGCAATACTGCAAGCCCTGAGTGCCTTGTAGCAGCCGCCGAAGAGCATATGCGTCTGGTCGAGATCAACAAGGACGGCAAGTATAACACACTTCTGGAGCGCCGCAGACGCGCCGCAGGATTGACGCAGAAGCAGCTTGCAGAGCGCTCCGGTGTTCACGCTAACATTATCAGCCGCGTGGAGAACGAAACGCAGCCTATCGGTAAATGCACGTTTGACACGATTCTGAAGCTGTCAGCGGCGTTAGAATGCCGACCGGAGAACTTAGTGAATGGGACTTGAAAAGTGCTTTTAGAAACGCAAGGAGGATTTTTTATTATGAAGAAAGTCGTATTCTACGGGCGCTACAGCTCCGTCATGCAGACCGAGCAGAGCATCGAGGGGCAGCTTCACGTCTGCGAGCAGTACGCCGCCGAGAACGATCTGGAGATCATCCGGCACTATATCGACCGCGCCAAGTCCGGCACGAGTGACGACCGCCCGGAGTTCCAGCGGATGCTTTCGGACAGCAAGTCCCGCGCCTTTGAGGGCGTGCTGGTGTACAAGCTTGACCGGTTCGCCCGCAGCCGCTACGACAGCGCCATTGCAAAGCACAAGCTGCGTGAGAACGGCATGCGCGTGATCTCCGCGACCGAGCATCTGACCGACACACCGGAGGGCATCATCATGGAAGCGCTGCTTGAGGGCATGGACGAGTATTACAGCGCCGAGCTGGGACGCAAGATGAAGCGCGGCAAGCAGGAGAGCTTCCGCAAGGGAAAGTTCATCGGGCACCGTCCGCCGTTCGGTTATGCTGTCGTGGATCACAGGCTTGCCATTGACCCGCTGACGGGTCCGATTGCAAAAGAAATTTTTCAGAGATACGCTGCGGGTGAAAAGCAGAATCAGATCCTCACCGACCTGAACCGGCGCGGCATCCCGAATCCGAAGGGCAACGAGTGGAACAAGGGCAATCTGAGTTACATGTTTGAGAATCGCGTTTACATCGGTGAATACGCTGTGAGCGATTACGGCACGAACGAATGCCCTGCGCTGATTGACCGTGAGCTGTTCGACACCGTGCAGCGCGTCAAGGCGGCATCCGTACATCGTTCGCGTGAAAATGCGACCGGCTATGATTACATGCTGACCGGTCGGCTGGTCTGCGGGAAGTGCGGCGGTGCCGTGACCGGGTCGAGTATGCAGAAGGGCAAGTATCATTATTATCAGTGTTACAAGCATCATTGCAGCAACCGGATTCGGGCGGAACTGCTGCACGAGCGTGTGCGTTCGGCTTTGAGCGAGTATCTGACCGAGGACAAGCTGGACGAGCTGGCGGCGGCTGCCTATGCTGCCTATGAGCAGGAGCAGCGTCCGGCATCGGAGTGCGAACTGCTGGCGGCAGAACTTGCAGACGTGGAGAAGAAGATCGAGAATGCGGTGCAGGCGATCCTGAACGGTGTGCAGCTCGATGATCTGAATGCTACCATTGACACGCTGAAAGCACGCCGTGAGCAGCTGAAATCGTCCATCGAAAACTCTCCCGCCGAGGTTCCGGAACTGACGTATGAGCATTTCCGTCTGGCGTTGGAACTCATGATCGAGAAAGCCAATACCGAGGATTTCAAGGCGCTCGTCCGCAACGTCGTGAACCGCGTCATTGTGAACGATCAGGAAGTTATCATCTGCATCAATCTCACCGATGAGAACAACACTCCGCCGCTGGAACAGATTATGGGGAGGGTTAAGAGGGAGTCCTTCCTCCCCCCTCTCCCCATATTCACCCAAGGTTGGCTTGCACTTGCCGCCTGACCGTCAGCAGAAAAGCACAAAAAGCCCGACAGAGTGCAAATCTCTGTCGGGCTTTTTCGTTTGAACTTCGCTACGTCACCCCATAATCCTTACACCGTCCTGCATAGGGGCAGAGCAGGCAGCAACCGAGGTACTCCATTATTTTCTGTGCCGCCGTGTGATTGTTATCATCCGGCGTTTTCTTTGGCTTCATCATCAGTCAGGGCGGCTCTGCGGTCAAGCTCTGCGCCGACGGTGGTTTCCTCGATGATCTCTGCCGGCTCATCCGGCTTTGCAGAATCGGCGAGCTTAATCAGCACATCCATGAGCATGGCACGGACTTCTGGCTCGAAACTCATGTACTGCTTGAGCATCTCCTGCTCACCGGCTTCGTCCAGACCCAGATCGGCGAACGGATTCGGGGCGGGTTCTCTGCCGACAAGATAGTCTATGGTAACCTTGTAAAGGTCTGCAATTTTCATGAGAACATCAAGTGAGGGCATTATACTGCCTTTATCACGCTCATATTTCTGATACGAACTTAGGCTTACTCCTAATCGTTCAGCTGCTTCTGCTTGGGTAATACCTTCTTTTTGTCTCAATGATTTTAATATTTCATTAGTTTTCATCTTTATCACCTCCTTTCTATAAGAGTAGCATAATTATTGCTATTTGTCAAGTGCTTATTTTTGATAGAGATAATAAAAATAACGTAAAATAGCAATGTCTATGCAACATTTACAATATTTTGTGGCAATTTTTGTGCATGTTTATAGCAACAAAATTGCTGATTATCTATTGACATATAGCAATTGCAGTGCTATAATATAATTACAGCAAGAGCAAAGGAGGTGAACATCATGACAGAACAGCAGAAAGTCAGCGAACTGTACGAACAGCTTCCGCCCGAAAAGAAAGCCGTGTTCCTGATGATGATCCGGATGATCGGCAACATGATGACTACGCTCGTGACCCTGTCCGGGGATAAGAGTTGAAAGGAGACAATGTAAATGCACGAGGAGGACACATGGAAAAAGACCAGATGACCTACCCCAATCTTGAGCGAAAGCTCGCTGAACGGCACGTCATGAAAAAAGACATCGCGGATCTGCTCGGTATTACCAAGTACGGTATGAGCAAAAAGCTCACAGGGAAGTCTGATTTCAAGCTTTCCGAAGCGTTCATGATCGCCGATCTGCTCAATGAACCGGATATCCGAAGCCTTTTCCAAAAAAGAAACGGCTGAAACGGGCAATCCATTCCAGCCGCCGAAGAATCACTTCTTCTTTTTGGCTTGCGCTAATGCGCTTGCAGCCGCAGACTTCTGAGCTTGCGTGGATTTTTTGTCTTGCAGGACTTTACCAGCCGCGCTCGCTGCCTTTTTGCCAGTCTGACGCTGTTCCATCATATCACCTTCTTTCGTTAGGTGATACAACTATTTTACCACAGAAGAAGCAAAAAGTCAAGGATATCAGAAACAAAAAAGGAGGAACCCATATGCATGAAGTAACCATTTGCGTTGAAGCTGACTGGAGCGCCGTATGAAGCCCCACTACCTCTACCTCATTCGCTACCGCACCCACGCGGGGCTGATGACTTACGCCACCAACGACGCGGCGCTCTACGAGCAGGAACTTTCCCGCCTGCGACGCGAGGGCATCGAGGTCGTATCAAATTACCGCACAAGAATGTAATACGAAAGGAGAAACCATGACCCACACAACCACTACGCCCGCCAAGATCATCGAGCAGCCGGGAAACCTCGGAGCGCTGAAAGCCTCACAGCTTGCACGCCTGATCGAGGGCTACATTAAGGCACATCCGGAGATTACTGAGCGCCCGGATCACAAGGAGGACATCCCATGAAGATCGCATGGCTCTATGTAATCGGCTACTACTCCAGTGGGAACGGACTGTTATGGTACGCAACCAACGACACTCAGTTGTACAGTCAGGAAAAGCGACGGCTGCGCGGGATAGGATGCCGGATCGTATGCGAACGGAAGGAACGAATTTGAAAGGAGTTACCCCATGACCCAAGAAGAACGCAAAACCGTCATCCGTGCGAATGTCGCCGACGCTGCACACGCCGTTCTCGACCACCTCGACGACATCGAAGAAGCTGTCATCATGACGCACGGCACGGATGGAACGATCACCTGTCTTGCCGGCTCGGAAATCGGCACAATCGGGCTTGCGACGATCGCGATTTTCAAGGCGCTCGATGCTGAACCGAGCGATCAGAGCCGCGCACAGCTCGGAATTTCCATTGCGCAGAACATCATGCGCCACATCCAGAAAGGAGCCACCAATGATTAACGAACCCCTCACCCCCGAAACCCCGCCCCTGACCGTGCGCGAATGCAAGCTGATGGACAGTCTCACGCGCCAGAACGAAATCATTTGCAGCCTGAAGCAGTCGCTCACGGCGGCGCAGAAAGAGAATGCACAGCTTGCAGAGAACCTCGAAAATGCCCGCAAGCATGACCGCATGTTGCAGGATCATCTTGCCGTTGCCAACACACTCACGCCTGAAAAACTATACGCCCCGATGATGCGTGCGCTGTGTACGCTGTATCAGGATGAGGTCATGCCAAACGAACTCGGCATGTCGGCAGCCGCATACTGCCTGCTGCTCGATGAACTGGAGGTGCGGACATGATCGCCCCCATCCTGACCATCCTGTTCGCCGCATTCGGCTTTGTCGGCATCCTCTGGCTCTGCCGCCGTGCCATACAGGAGGAACGCGAACAGCAGGATGCTGAACTGCGCGAAATGCTCCGGCAAGACAAACGCCGCGAGAATGCTGCGTGGTACATCAGCACCCGCCAGAACGATGCCCGCGCCGACCTGTTCCGCGTGTATGTAGATTTGGAGGTGTGACCGATTAGAAAACGGATTGACGCTGAGACCCGCGCACAGATCACGGAGCTGTATCTCTCCGATGACAACATGACCTATGCAAAGGTTGCAAAGCATTTTGGTGTTTCTACGGAATCCGTGCGAAGAATCATCAAGGAAGAACTGGAAGCCGGTGCCGGTATCAAGCCCGACCGCAGGGTAAAACCGGAGCCGCCGTCCGACTGGATGCAGCACATCACGCCGCTGCACAAGCAGAAGCAGGCGCTGGAGCTTGCCGTCGAGCATAAGCAGGCGGAGTTGGACAAGGCAAAGCAAGAACTGCGGGATTTCACCGCAACGCTGCGGCAGCTGATGGAGGAAACCACATGAAGAAAGGCATCGAACACTGGTGCGAATGGGAACACATGGGCGCGGGTGAAACAACCAACGTCCTGTGTATCGAGAAAAAGCGCGGTAAGCTGACCCTCGACGAAATCCGCGAATGCTGTATGGCGCATGACTGGAACATCTGGCTGCTGATGATTGACGCACGCGGAGAAACAGACGAGCAGTTCTGCGAATCCGTCCCGCCGGGCGGCGACTTTGTGAAGTGCATCAACGGCGATAATGTCCTGATCTGCACTTATGACGAGAAGCGGAAAAGAGGTGAAGCATAGATGAAAGCACTGAAACTCGAAGGAAAAACGCACGAAGTCATCGAGATCGAGAATACGCTCGAAGCACTGCAAACGGCTGTCGGCGGGTATATCGAAACCGTTCGGCTCAGAGTGGGTAATGCTGTGATGATCGTCAACGAGGAAGGACTGCTGCTGGGGCTGCCGTACAATACGGCTGCATCTGGATTTGCAGGTCAGCCGATTGTCGGAACAGCAATCATTGTCGGCGTGAACGGCGACGAATTTACGGACATTCCGGACGTGATCGCATAAAAAAACCGCCTGCCCCGCGTCACCGGGTACAGGCGCAAAGAAAAAATATACAACCTTATTTTACAGGAAAGCGAGGAAAAAGTCAAGTGGAAACGCAACTGAAAATGCATCGCGGAAAACCCCGCCGTGTGATTCTGCTTGTTGGGAATACATACCGCACGGCGAGCAGCAGCGTGTTTGTGGCTGAGAAAATCGCCGGCGGCTATCTCACCGAATCGCCGTCCGGCTGGGTGCAGGAAATCCACGGCGTGTGGCAGTATCCCGACGGTCACATCGAATGGGAGCGCTCTGCCGGAGGACATTGGAAGGAGGGTGTGTGATGGAACTGCATGAACTTGGACTCTCCGTTCGTGCCTTCAATGCCGTGTGCAGGGTGAAGATCAGGACGGTCGAGGAACTCCGCGAACGCTATCAGACCGAGCCGGAAACGCTCCGGCTCCTCGTCGGCAAGCACCATTGTGAGGAGATCGGCAAGGCGCTTGCAGAAAAATTTTCGGAAAGTTGTACCGAAACGTGCAAGAAAAGCCGTTTTTCTGACTATTTACAGAAGGGTCATGCAACAGAAAGTACACCAGAAAGTGAGGTTACACCCATGACAGAACCAAAAACCACCGTCATCGTCTCCGAGAACTACACCCGCGCCGTCACCCTGACGCGCAGCATCATCGCCAACGCACAGGCGGCACAGCAGTCGCTTTACGAGGTCTGCAAAGGCTTGAAGGAGATGCGGGACGGGAAGCTGTACAAGGAACTCGGCTATCAGAATTTTGAGGATTACACCGAGAATGAGGTCGGAATCAAGCGCAGACAGGCTTATAACTATATTCAGATTGCGACAGGGCTGCCGACCGATTTTGTGCAGTCAACTGCACAGATTGGAATCGAAAAACTCGCCCTCCTCGCCAAGCTTGACGAGCCGACCCGCGAAGCCGTCACCGAAACCGTCGATGTGGAATCCGTCACGGTCAAAGAACTGAAAGCGCAGATTGCTGCCCTCACGCAGGAACGTGATGAAGCCAAGGCAACGATCGAGACCAAAGACAAGCAGTTCCGTCAGGCAATGGATTCCAAGAACAACGAGCTGACCGAAGTCAAGGCAGGCTGGAAACGCCGTTCTGACACGCTGCTCGAAAAGATCGCCGCACTCAAGAAGGAACTGGAAGAAGCCAAGGCAGAACCGCAGGAAGTCGCCGTCGAGGACACCACCCGCGTGGAGGAGCTGGAGCAGCAGCTTGAAAAGGCACAGTCTGATCTTGCCGACGCGACTGCAAAGCTGAATGAGCGCCCGATGGTGCAGACTGCCCTCCCCGGTGACGGCGGCGAACGCAGACGCGGCGAGTATGCCGCCATCAGCAATGCCGTCGAACATGCGATGGAAGATCTCATAGACTTTCTGGAAGATAATGACCATTGCAGCGATTTCCGCTATTTTGCGAACCGTGCCAAGGAAAAGCTGCGTGAGTATAACAGCGAAATCAACGATATGCTTGCAAAGGAGGAACCCACATGCCAGTAAAAATCAACACCCTCGAAGTCGAGAACGTCAAGCGCATCAAAGCCGTCTCCCTCACGCCGCGTGAGAACGGTCTGACCATCCTCGGAGGGGACAACGGTCAGGGCAAGACCTCCGTCCTCGACGCGATCTGCTGGGCGGTCGGCGGCAATAAGTTCAAGCCAACCAATGCCGCCCGCGACGGCGCTTATACCGACCCCCACATCCACCTGACGCTCTCGAACGGTCTGGTTGTCGAGCGTGCCGGCAAGAACGCTTCCCTCAAGGTCATCGACCCGAACGGCAACAAATCCGGTCAGGCGCTGCTCGACAGCTTCATTTCCGAACTGGCACTCGATCTGCCGAAATTCCTGCACGCATCGGACAAGGAAAAAGCCGACACGCTGCTGCGCATCATCGGCGTGGGCGACAAACTCGCACAGTTTGAAGCCGAGGAACAGCGGCTCTACAACCAGCGCCGCGTCATCGGTCAGATCGCCGACCAGAAGAAGAAATTTGCTGCCGAACTTCCTTCGTGGCAGGACGTTCCGGAAGTCCCCGTCACGGCATCGGAACTGATTCAGCAGCAGCAGGATATCCTGCGCAGAAATGCCGAGAAGCAGCGCATCCGTGCCGATCTTTCCAAGTGGAAAGCCGAGGTGGAGCGACTGACGAACGAACTTTACGATGCGCAGCAGTTCCTCGACATTGCAGAAACAGAAGCACAGGGTGGTCTGGAGGACGAATCGACCGCAGAGATTGAACGCAGCATTTCCGAGATCGAACTTGTGAATGCGAAGATCCGCGACAACCTCAACAAGGCACAGGCAGAGCAGGAAGCTGCCGACCTCTCCGACCAGTACCAAGACCTCACGGCACAGATCGAAGGCATCCGCATCGCCAGACGTGACCTGCTGAATACTGCCGATCTGCCGCTGGCAGGGCTTTCGGTCGAAGCCGGAAAGCTGCTCTACAACGGCAAGGCGTGGGACTGCATGAGTGGCGCGGAACAGCTTCGTGTCGGAACGGCAATCGTCCGCCGCCTGAACCCGGAATGCGGCTTCGTCCTGCTCGACAAACTCGAACAGATGGACATGAAAACGCTGCGAGAATTTGGACAGTGGCTCGAACTGGAGGGCTTGCAGGCAATCGCAACTCGTGTCAGCACAGGCGATGAGTGCAGCGTCATCATCGAGGATGGGTATATCGCAGGGACAAAGCAGGAGCAGCCGCCTGCGCAGGCGATTCCCAAATACGTTCCCGGCTGGAATAACAAATAAGGAGGTACGTTATGCCGAACTTTGAAGAAATCAACGGAATCCGGACGGATGCCGGCATCAAGGTCGTGATCTACGGGCAGGAGGGTGTCGGCAAGTCTACGCTTGCAAGCTGCTTCCCCGGTGCGGTGTTCATTGACTGCGAGGGCTCGACCACACGCATGAACGTCCGCCGCCTGCAAAAGCCCACGAGCTGGCAGATGCTGTGTGACGAGGTGGAGTTCGTCCGGCAGAAGCACGCCGAAAGAGGCTACCGGACGCTCATCTTCGACACGTTCGACTGGGCGGAGCGCCTTGCCCTCGATGATATCTGTGCCACGCACAAGGTCAACGGCATCGAGGGGCTGAACTACGGCAAGGGCTGGGAGTACGAAAAAGAAATGATCGGGCGGTTTCTGGACATGACAGAGCGCCTGATCGCCGAGGGTGTCAACATCGTGTTCCTCTGCCATGCCATCGCACGCAAGACGACTGCGCCGGAGGTCATGGAGGAGTACGACCACTGGGAGCTGAAGCTCGGCAGTAAGACCACGAATAAGATCGCACCGCTGCTGAAAGAGTGGTCGGACATGACGCTGTTCCTTGCCTTCCGGACAAATGTCATCGCCACCGATGACAAGGGCAAGAAGCACAAGGCGACATCGACTGAGCGTGTTATGTACACGACCAAATCCGCGTGGTGGGATGCCAAGAACCGGTTCGGATTGCCGGAAATTCTGCCGATCGACTTCGGCGTAATCGCGCATATTTTCACGGTGCAGCAGCCTGAACCGCAAAAGCCGCCCGTACAGCAGATGATTGCACAGGCTCAGGCACAGGGCATTCCGACAAATCCAGTTGATGACCTGAGCGATTTCAAGTCGCAGGAGGAGCTTGCCGCCGAGGATGCCGCACCCAACCCGTTACAGGGCATCCCGCAGAAGCTCGCCGACCTGATGCAGGAGCACAATGTGCAGCCGCATCACATCGAGCATATCAGCTCCAGCGTCTGGAAGTATTTCGCACAGGGTCAGCCGATGAACACCTACCCGGCAGATTATCACGACTATCTGACCGCAAACTGGGGTGCTGTCCTTGAAGCAATCAAAGCAAACTGCAAGGATTATGTTCCGTTTTAACTGAAAGGAGAACAAAAACATGGATTACAACAATCAGGGTTATCAGAACAACTATCAGCAGAATCAGGGCTACAACCAGCCTGAAAGCGACGGCGCTTTCGGGTGGGAGGACGAGATCGAAAAGGAGGACGCTTTTACGCTCCTGCCGGAGGGTGACTACTGGTTCAAGATCAAGAAAGTGGAAAAGGGACGCTATGACGGCGGTGAAAAGATCTCCGCCTGCCCGAAGGCGATCGTGGACTTCGAGGTAACAGCGCCGGACGGCAGAACCGTCACGCTGACGGAGAATTTCCTGCTGCACCAGAAGATGGAGTGGAAGCTGTCGCAGTTCTTTGCATCCATCGGCATGAAGCAGAAGGGCGAGAAGCTGCGCATGAACTGGAGTCCCGCCATCATCGGCAAGACCGGCATCTGCAAGATCATCGTGAACAAATACACCAAGAACGGCAGCGAGCATGAGAACAACCGCATCGACAAGCTCTACCCGTCCTACGATCAGCCGAACCTTCCGCCGCCGGCACAGGCACAGCCGACCTACAGCCAGCCAACGTATCAGGCACCCCCGCAGGGATACGGACAGCCTGCACAGGGATATCAGCAGCCTGCTTATGCACCGCCGCAGGGTGGCTGGAACGGAGGCGGTAGATAATGGAACTCCGACCGTATCAGCAGGAAGCGATGACGGCGGTACTGGACGAATGGGAGCGTGTGCAGCGCACGCTCCTCGTCCTGCCGACCGGATGCGGCAAGACGATCGTCTTTGCGAAGATCACCGAGAACCGCGTCCGTGCCGGCGGGCGCGTGCTTGTCCTTGCGCACCGGGGGGAGCTGCTTGACCAGGCGGCGGACAAGATCCTCAAAGCCTGCGGTCTGGGATGCTCGGTCGAGAAAGCCGAGCAGTCCTGCATCGGGCAGTGGTATCGCGTCACCGTCGGTTCGGTGCAGACGCTCATGCGTGACAAGCGGCTCGCACAGTTCCCGGCGGATTTCTTCACGCACATCGTCATTGACGAAGCGCATCATGCCGTTTCCGACAGCTATCAGCGCATCCTCACGCACTTCTCCGGTGCGAAAGTCCTCGGCGTGACGGCGACCCCCGACCGGGGCGATATGAAGAATTTGGGACAGGTCTTTGACACGCTCGCCTATGAATACACGCTCCCGAAAGCCATTCAGGAGGGGTATCTCTCCAAAATCAAAGCCGTCACCATCCCCTTGAAGATCGACTTTTCCGGCGTATCCGTGCAGGCTGGTGACTTCAAAGCCGCCGACATCGACAATGCACTCGACCCGTATCTGGAACAAATCGCAAATGAAATGCAAAACTACTGCAAGGACAGGAAAACTGTTGTATTTCTTCCGCTTGTGAAAACCTCACAGAAGTTCCGGGATATCCTGAACCGGCACGGATTCAGGGCAGCTGAAGTCAACGGCGAAAGCCCTGACCGTGCGGAGATTCTCGCAGACTTCGATGCAGACAAGTACAATGTCTTGTGCAACTCGATGCTGCTGACCGAGGGCTGGGACTGCCCGTCCGTGGACTGTGTGATCGTACTCCGACCGACCAAGGTCAGGGCGCTCTACTCGCAGATGGTCGGGCGCGGGACAAGGCTTTGCGAGGGGAAAGATCATCTGCTCCTGCTGGACTTCCTGTGGCACACGGAACGGCATGAACTGTGCCGTCCGGCTTGCCTGATCGCAGAAAATCAGGAAGTCGCCGACAAAATGACCGAAAAGCTTGCCGACGCTGCTGGTGTGCAGATGGATCTGGAAGCCGTACAGGAAGAAGCCGAGAGCGACACCGTGCGCGAACGTGAGGCATCTCTTGCAGCAACACTTGCCGAGATGCGAAAGCGTAAGCGCAAGCTCGTCGATCCGCTGCAATATGAAATGAGCATCGCCGCCGAGGACTTGTCTGGTTACGTTCCGGCATTTGGCTGGGAGGCAGCACCACCGTCCGACAAGCAGCGGCAAGCACTCGAAAAAGCGGGAATCTTCCCGGACGAGATCACAAGCGCGGGCAAGGCAGCAAAGCTAATCGACCGTCTGCAAAAACGCCGTAATGCAGGACTGTCCACGCCCAAGCAGATCCGCCTGCTGGAGCGCTACGGCTTCCGGCACGTCGGCACATGGACGATGCAGCAGGCTTCCAACATGGTGACACGCATCGCATCACAGGGCTGGAAACGTGTGCCGTCGGGTGTCGATCCGGCGACGTATGTGCCGCCTGTGAAGGAGGGAGCAGGATTTGGATTCTCGTTACCGTAACGACAACCTCGACGAACTGCTGAAGTATATATCTCCGGCAGCGCTCGATTATCAGACATGGCTCGGCATCGGCATGGCTTTGAAGGATTCCGGCTATGACGTGAGCGTCTGGGACACCTGGTCGGCGCTTGACGCTGCACGCTATCACAAGGGCGAATGCGAGCAGAAATGGCGGGGCTTTTCCGGCTCCGATCATCCGGTCACAGCCGGCACGATCGTCCATCTGGCACTGGAAAACGGCTATCAGCCACAGAGACGATCGTCCGCTCCGTATGATGCCGCACTTGACTGGGACAGCTATATCGGAGAGGACTATGTGGTCACATCTGCCGAGCAGACGCTTGCGACCCCCGTCCGGATGCCGGATCACTGGAATCCGTCAGAGCAGATCACGAAGTATCTCGAAGTGCTGTTCGAGCCTGACGATTTCGTCGGCTATGTCACCGAATGCTGGCAGAATTCCGAGGGGAAATACCTCCCGTCCGCTGGCTCGTATACCAGAACCGCAGGGCAGCTCCTCTCCGAACTGCAAAAATATAACGGCGATTTTGAAAGCGTCTTCGGTACGCCCAATCCGGAGTGCGGGGCATGGATCCGCTTCAACCCGCTGGACGGCAAGGGTGCCAAAAACGAGAATGTGGTGGAATACCGCTACGCGCTCGTCGAGTCCGATGTTATCAGCATCGAACAGCAGAACGGCATCCTGCACGATCTTCAGCTCCCGATTGCAGCACTCGTTTACTCTGGAGGCAAGTCTCTACACGCGATCGTTCACATTGACGCGGGCGACTATGACGAATACCGGAAACGGGTCGAATTTCTCTACACTGTATGCGACAAGAACGGACTGAAAGTGGATCGCCAGAACCGCAATCCGTCACGCTTGTCCCGGATGCCCGGTGTCAAGCGCAAGGGGCAGAAGCAATGCCTGCTGGAAACGAATATCGGCTTTGCAACCTACACGGAATGGCGGGACTATATCGACAGTATCACCGACGATCTGCCGGACTTTGAGAGCATGGCGGACACATGGGAGAACATGCCCGACCTTGCACCGCCGCTGATCGAGGGCGTACTCCGGCAGGGTCACAAGATGCTGATCGCAGGACCGTCCAAGGCGGGCAAGTCGTATGCGCTCATCGAGATGTGCATTGCCATCGCAGAGGGGCGTCCGTGGCTCGGCTGGCAGTGCGCCAAGGGGCGTGTGCTGTACGTCAATCTGGAGCTTGACCGGGCATCCTGCCTGCATCGCTTCAAGGATGTGTACGACAAGCTGAACCTGCCGCCATGTCATCTGGGAAGCATTGATATCTGGAACCTGAGAGGCGTGACAGAACCAATGGACAAGCTTGCACCGAAGCTCATCCGGAGAGCGAAGAAAGGCAATTATATCGCCGTCATCATCGACCCCATCTACAAGGTCATCACCGGCGACGAGAACAGCGCCGATCAGATGGCGCACTTCTGCAACCAGTTCGACAAGGTCTGCACGCAGCTCGGCTGTGCCGTGATCTACTGCCACCATCATTCAAAGGGCAATCAGGGCGGCAAGCGCAGCATGGATAGAGCGTCCGGTTCGGGTGTGTTCGCCCGTGATCCGGATGCCCTGCTCGACATGGTGGAACTCGATCTGACCGAGGACATCATCAAGCAGCAGAAGAATCAGGCAGCGTGCAAGCTGTGCGAATCCTGTCTGAAGCAGTATGCGCCTGCGGTTCTGGCGGATGTATCACCGGATGATCTGTTCAGCCGGAACGCCATGCTGAAAATTTGCTGTGACCATCTGCCGAAAGACAGCTATGATGCGCTCCTGAAAGACCTGCAAACGTCCGACCGGTACACCGAAGCCATGACTGCGTGGCGGCTCGAAGGCACACTGCGCGAGTTCCCGAAATTCCCGCCGAAGAACCTGTGGTTCCGGTATCCGGTGCATGAGGAGGACACGGTCGGCGTGCTGAAAGACATTCAGGTGGATGCGGAACTGAAACCCTACCAGCGCGGCGCAAAGCGAGGACACGAGACACAGAAGAAGCAGGCAAAGGCAGAACAGGCGGACAAGAGCGCAGAACTGCTGAATGTGTTCGACATGGTGAACGTGGACGGCAAGGTCACGGTACAGGACATTGCGGAGTTTCTGGGGGTGACTGACAAGACCGTCCGTAACCGGCTTGACAAATGTGACGGATTACAGATCGTCAACGGAGAAGTCAAACGGACTAAGTAGCAAAATGCTACTCAGGGAAAAAATGAGGGAAAACTGGCTATATAAATATATAGAATTTCTTTCCCTGTCAATGAGCTCAGGAAAGGGTGGCTTCAATAGCCAGCCACCCTATCCCTGAACTCTGACATTGACAAACGCAATCAGAAAAAGGAGTGAAGAAGATGGAATTTTTCATGAGCATGGTCCCGCCGACCGTGACTGCACAAGAGCACAGAGTGCAGGTCGTGAATGGGCATGTGGTCGTCTATGAACCGGCAAAGCTGAAAGATGCACGAGCCAAACTCGAAGCGAATCTCATCGCGCACCGACCGGAAACCGCTTTCACAGATGGCATCCGGCTCACGGTCAAATGGCTGTTTCCGAAGGGCAGCCGGCATAAGGACGGTGAATACCGTACCACCAAACCCGACACCGACAACCTCCAGAAGCTGCTCAAAGATTGCATGACACGCTGCGGATTCTGGAAGGATGACGCTCAGGTCTGCTCAGAGATCGTCGAGAAGTTCTGGGCAGAGCGTCCGGGGATCTACATCAGGATCGAGGAGGTGACGTGATGGCACACTGGGAACCGAAACCGTACCTCACCAAAACGCCGACTGTCCGTCCGCCGTCCGCAGGAGATCTGGTATTCTACCGATGCAGCGAATGCCTGAGACCCGCCTGCGGATTCCGGACACCGTTCTGCCCGTGGTGCGGATTTCCGATGGAGGAAGCAAAACCGCAGACCGTCACCCGACAACAAGCCGACAACGCACGCGAGATGCTGAACGGCTGTCTGAACCGGATGTATGTTTCGGACGATCCGGAGGAGATTACGCGGATGTACCGCGCGGCAGTTCGGGATGTGGGTGTCATACGGGAGTACGGTGTGCAGAAGTTGAGAGGTGCGGACGATGACAAGACTTGAATGCGACGGAAACTGCCTGCTGTGTGCAGTCGCCGGAACCTGTCCGCATTACGATGTCACATGAAAGGAGAACCACAATGAACCCGAACCCTGACCTGCTCCGGCATCACATCCTGACCGCCGGAACGCTCACTGCACTCGAAAAGCGCTACCTCGAAAAGCTCGTCGCCGCCGATCAGCTCCGTAAAGCCTGCGGATGCAAGTGCGCCTACACCAAGACCGGCAAGGCAGCACCAACTGCGATGTGCGCGAAATTTCAGACCTACACGGATCCGGTGTTTTGCGGATTGTGTGAGAACAAGGAGGAAATCAGATGAACCAGAACCAAAGAAACTTCCTGATCGAGCTGCACAAGCTGTTACAGAAGTTCTTCGATCCGGATTGTGAGGAGGAAAAATGAAACGAAAACTGGAGGAATACAGATGGCAAGAGGAACGGTTTCAAAACCTGAGTACAAAGAAATCGCAAGAAAGTATAACTCGCTCTGCGGGGCGCATCAGCTCTGGGAGCTGTGGCAGGACAGCATGACAATGTTTGCACTGTCAATCTCCAACACGGTGGACAGTCGATTCCGTGATAAGCGTGAAGCCGCATACATGGACATCGTACACAAGTACACGAAAGAGGAAATGCAGATGTTTCCGCAGATTCTCGGCGAAATCTGTTTGCAGCTTGAACAGAATCCGGAACAGGACTTGCTTGGCGATCTGTATATGCAGCTTGATCTCGGCTCACACTGGCACGGGCAGTTCTTTACGCCGTACAATGTGTGCGCGATGATGGCAAAAATGCAGCTTGGGCAGCAGGAATACACGCTCGACACCGTCAAGCCGATCACTGTGTGCGATTGTGCCTGCGGGGGCGGGGCGCTCCTGATTGCAGCGGCGCACGAATATCGGAAGGCAATCTCGCACACAGGTCTGAATGCGCAGCATTATATCTGCCTGTATGCACAGGACTTGTCGCAGGTATCAGCCATGATGTGCTATGTTCAGCTCTCTTTGCAGGGCTACGCAGCAAAGGTCAAGCTTGGTGATTCCCTGCTGCATCCACTCACCGAGCAGGACAATGGCGCGGATATCTGGTATACGCCGATGTGGTTTTCTGACGTGTGGTCAATTAGGCGGCTTTTAGGAAAAATGGATAAGGTGGTGATGAATCATGATTGACATCGCTGGTTTTCGTAACATGCCTTGTGTGCCGGATGGACAAGAGAGCCAAAGGGGAAACGCTTGCTGGTACAGTACTTACAATACTTACAGTACTTACCGTTTTTTCAATGCCTCTAAAATTGCGCTATTTCGGTCAAATCGTGCGCTTTAGTGTAACAAAAAATCTGGGTTAGGGTAACAAAAAATCTGGGTTAGGGTAACAACACAAGACAGAGTCAAAATACCACCATCAGCAATGGCTGAAACGGAGGAGAGATGTCCAGTATGCATTTGGTGTCTGCGTGACATGCGGAAAGCGTGACGCGATGACTGGGAAATCCATTTGCCAGTATTGCGCTGCATCTGCGAGGCAGAGGGCAGAACGGAACCGCAGGAAAAAAGGAATTCTGCCGCGTGATACATACACAAAAGACGGAATTTGCTGGTTCTGCGATTCTCCGTCTATGCCTGGGAAAAAAGTTTGCAGCGAACATTATGCCAAGAGTTGCCGCGCAATGGAGATTGCCAGAGAATCCAGAACTATGGACAACCTTTTTGAACTCCGTCAAAAAAGCTTTTGGGAGGAAAAGAATGCAATTAAAATACAATACAAGGGACGGGAAGGGGAACAACATCCTGAAAATCATCCAGATCAAAGAATTCCCGGTCAGGATGAATGATTTTACATGCAGAATATGTGGCAAATCACAGAAATCTGGATGCAGGACGAAGGATGTAGTTTCCGGAAAATTTACCGACTATGCCAATGTCGGGGACTGGATTTGTGAGGAATGCAGTCACCTGTTCAGCCTGTATTTTTACAGCTACATTGTGGAGGATGTGGAAATACAGGTTTTTAATGTCCGGGAAGCGAGGGACGTGATTCTTCGCAAGCACAAGCCTCCGTTTAAACTGATCGTCACAAAATCGGGGAAAAAGCACCTGTTTTACAGATGCCCAGAAAATTTAAGTGACGAGATGTTTGCAGTTCAGCTTGAAAATGAGACGATTTTCACAACGCATGAACGCCAGACGGAGTTGTTTGATTTTGTCGAATGCATGATGACGATCGGCGCATCAAAAACGACGCTTGCCGAAGGAAGCATCCCCTATCAAATTCTTCGGCTTGGATTCGGGCCTCATGCAGCCGAATATCTTCGCCGTGAAATCCAAACAAGCCGTGAAATCCAACTCCCCTTATTTTTGGGGCAAAAACGTGAAATCAGCGAGGAGGAAGCAAAATGCTGTATAACTTCGATACTTCAGATGCAAGACGCGCTCGCGCAGCGCTCCTGATTTATGCACTGTTCAAAAGCCGTGACGCTGGGTCACCGCTTAACGGACTGGAAACGTGGACCCGCGCAGAGAGCTTTTGCAAAGCCGGTTGCCTGAAATCCAGCAACACCGCAGAGTTTGTAACACGCTTCAAGGAGATGGCAAAAATTCCGAGCATCAAGCCGTATTATCTTACTGGAAGTGATGGACTTGTCAAAATGCCGGACGGATCTGTGATCCAGTCGGACAGCGTGCGTGATTACAAGCTGGACATTTTTGAGGATGACAGCATCCGTGATACCATCGAGAGAGAGTATCCGATCATCGTCATGCTGGTGCGTGAGCGAATCCAGCGTGAGAAAATGAATGGGGAGGTAAATGATGATGAGACACTTTGACATCCACTACACTCTGACCGCGCCCGTATCCCACATCGGAGAAACGGCGAGCACCGGAAGTTATTTCCAGACCATCAACACGGCAGCCGGTCGTCTGCCGGTCATCACTGGCAACAGTGTCCGTGGCATTCTGCGCGATAAGCTCGCAGACAATCTCCTTGACACTATCGGTCATCCGGTTGACAAGGAGACTTTCAACGTCCTCTATTCCGGAGGTAACATTTCAGGTAGCACAAAAAACGATGTGCAGAGGGCGAAGTTAGTCCGCCAGCATTTCCCGATGATCTCCCTCCTTGGCGGTGGACTCGGAACAATGATTATGTCCGGGCAGCTTGTTTCCGGCTTTGTTTATCCGGTTTGCCGGGAAAGTGAGCAGATCACTGGGATCAGCTCCGAGCTGTCATGGCATAATCTGATCGATGATATTGAATTTACCAGAATGGACGACAGTAAGGATGATACTAACATCGACAGAATAACCGATGTGGAGGAGGAGAAGAAGGCAAAGGCATCCACACAGATGCGCTTTTCCGTGCAGTACCTCTCTGCCGGTACGGAACTTGTGCAGCGCCTTACGCTTCTGGATGGCAGTACAGAGCTGGAGGAAGCGGCATTCCTGACAGGCGTTGCAGAGTGGTTCAAACTCCCGACACTCGGCGGAATGCGTGCCAAGGGGTTTGGAACTTTCTCCGCCTGTGTGACGTCTGATGAAATCATGATTTCTGTTGACAGCTCTGGGACTATCTCGATGTCCGACAAAGCGAAAGAAACAATTGCGATGTACGCAAAGCACTTAGATGACGATACGCCATCTGAATGGCTCTATTTGCTGAAAGAGGGTGGAAAGAGTGGCAAAGCATAAAACTGTACCGCTCCGGGTTATGCTCTGGCTGCACGATGGCAGATTTGTATCGACAGATGGAATCATAATGCTTGACGCAATCCTGTACCACGCATGGTTCTGGAAACATGCTCCGCATGTTCTGCGTGGTGAGGGAGATGATACATACGATGGGAATATTGGTCTTCCGATCAAGCAGCTCCACGGGAACCGATGGGCTGCCAGTCGTGGAATCTATCAAGAACTGTCTCAGCAAGCAGAATATTATAATAAGCGCCCGGATTTTTTTGCAGCGGATAAGCTGCACAGGCTTGAACAGGATAAGGGAATCATCAGCGATTCAGCAGGGCTGTACAGAGCATACAGGAACCCTATCATCACGCGAACAATCAAAGACGGTAAAATGGAGTTCTGGTGTATGGGGCACGCGGACGGAATCGCTGATCTTCTGAATCACATGCCTGCTGTAGGGAAAAAACCTTCCATGGGATTCGGCGTGATTGACCGGTTTGCAATCGCACCGGCAGATGACGATTATTCTCTCTGGCATCCGGATCACGGTCTGATGCGACCGGTTCCGGTCGAAGAAGGGACGGAAGAATGCAAAAAATATCCATTGTTCAGATATGGATGCAAACCGCCATATTGGAAGCAATGTAACGCGAGGGTGTGCTATGTTCCAATCAGTCGATAGTGAAAAATGCAGGCTCTATGCCAAACTTCCGACATTTCAGAAAAAATTATCCCGGACGCAAGAGCGCGTCCGGGAGATGCTGGAGATCTGTTCCACGCCTTATGTCGCGTTCTCATGCGGGAAGGACAGCACAGTTGTCGCTGACATGGTTCTGCGCATCCGTCATGATGTTCCTCTACGGTTTGTATCGTCAGGGGAGACACGCATCATCCACAATGTAGATGATATTATGGAATGGTTCAGGAATATCCACGATGCAAAGATCGAGGAAATTAACTTTGACCGCGTGTTCTCGGAAGAGTGGAGCAACGCGAGCTTCGATGAGCAACGCAAGGCTGGACGCCGGGACATCCAGACCATAGACAACACGGCATATACTGGTGTCTTCATGGGGCTGCGAAAGCAAGAGAGCAGGGGGCGGCAGATCTCACTCAACTCATGCAAGACAGATGGACTGCCGATGTACATGTATCAGTACAAAAACCGCGACTATTTCCGAATGTGCCCTATTGCAGACTGGACAACCGATGATGTCGGTGCATATATCACGATGTACAAAATACCTGTGCTTCAATGGTATCAAGCATTTGGGTTCGACAGTCGCACAACTGCACGGCTTACCGGCGACGCTGTCCGTCAAAACACACTGTTATGGATCAAAACCACAAACCCGGAAGGATATGCAAAACTGCTTGAACGATTCCCAGAATTTGGTGCATTGACATGATGACTCTAATCGGAAAGGGTTGATAGGAATGCCAGAAACAATCGGCGACCGTATACGCAAAATCCGGATAGCATCCGGAATGTCCCAGAGAGAGTTTGCAAGGGCTGTTTATGTCGCCCGGAATACCGTCTACCGCTGGGAAAAGGACAAGGCTGTCCCCTATGCGCACGATGTGCAGCACATTGCAGAACGTTTCGGCGTATCCTGCGACTACCTGATAACCGGCAATTGCACCAATGTAGGTGCAAATACTTGACTTTTGCGCTTGGATTCTGTATACTGAAAACAAAGCGCGGGCAATGTGCAGACGAGGCTTTCCGTCCGGGCAGTCGTCCGGACGGTTCGTGTCCGCATGTCACTCCTCGTGAAAAGGAACGTGGATGAAAGGAAGCACATGAAGTTCTACAAATCAGAGCGCTGGCGGCACAAGCGGGAACGAATCCTCCGGCGTGACGGCTATCTCTGCCAGATATCCAGACGCTACGGCAAGACGGTTCCGGCGGATACCGTGCATCACATCTTCCCGCGCGACGAATTCCCGGAATACCAGCTTGCGGACTGGAATCTGATCTCGCTGTCGGCGGCGGTACATGACGAGATGCACGACCGCACCAGCGGAAAACTATCGACGAAGGGTGCGGAGCTTCTGCGCAGGACGTGCCGGAAATTCGGCAAAGAAATACCGGCACAGTACAAGGGGTGATCGTATGCAGGTGGACAAAGATGCGCTGTGTGATGCCATCCTGCAAGCGCTGAAGCACGGCACAGCAGAGGTCAAGATCGAATCTGGGCAGATCGTTGTACTGGAAACACGGCGGAAGATCGTCATCCGGATTCCGGACGACAAAACCAAAAATCAAATACAGTGACATCATCAGCGGATGATGGGACAGTCAGAGGGCTGCGGGCATAATTGCCTGCTGCCCTCTTTTTGCACCCCTCCCCCCCTCTTGCACCGGCGCAAAAAAGCCGTTTGGGAAACGGGTAAGGGGGCGTTTTATATACACGAGGCTGAAAATCGCCGGAAATCCCCCGAAAGGAGCGTAGACCATGACCGAAAAGCAATGGAGGAACAAAATCAAAAAGCTGACAAATGAAGCCGGGACATACCAGCCGGTCTTTGAACCGGCGATCAACTCCACAGCGGAAATCCTCGCAAACCGTGACGCGGTCTATGCGCAGTTCATCGAGGAGGGTGGGCAGTATATCATCACCAAGACATCCGACCGGGGCGCTGTCAACACATGCAAAAATCCGCTATTCGTTTTGTGGACGGAACTCAACGCGCAGGCGCTGACCTACTGGCGTGACCTCGGTCTGACACCAAAAGGGCTGAAAGCCATCAGCGAACAGGCGGTGAAGCCCAAGCAGGAGACAGCCGTTGACCGGCTCATGGACGTGCTGGGCGGCAGTGACTGATTACAAGCCTTTCGCCGATGCGTTCGCACGCGACTGCATCTCAGGCAGACGCATTGTCGGAAAGGAAGTTGTCTGCGCCTGTCAGCGCTATCTGGATGACCTTGCGCGGGACGATCTGGAACTGCGGACAGCCGACCCCAATCTTGTGGTGCATATCATCCAGCACACACTGGTTTTTCATCAGGGCGAACGTCTGGACGGCACACCGCTGGCGGGGAAGCCGGTGGAACTGCTCGACTGGATGATCTTCACGATTTTCAATCTGTTGGGATTTTACTATAAGGGAACGCAGGAGCGCAAGTACAAGGAAGCGTTTATCATGGTCGGGCGGAAAAATTCAAAGACCACATTTATTGCAGGACTTGCATGGGCGGTGTCACTTTTGCAGCGCAAATCCGGCTCGAAGTGCTACATCGTCGCTGCGGCGCTCAAGCAGGCGATGGAATCGTTCCGGTTTTTGAAGTATAACATGCACCAGTCCGGACTCGATCAGGTGTTTGCCGTCAGGGACAATTCCTTCGGGCATTCGATCAGCTATGAGTTTGCGGACGGGTCGAGTTTTTACATCGAAGCGCTGCCGTCGAATCCGGATGCACAGGATTCGTTCAACTGCAATTTCGCCATTGCCGACGAGGTTGCCGCCTACAAGAAAACCGGTCAGTATATGCGGTTCAAAGAAGCGCAGGAAGCCTATACCAACAAGCTCATGATCGGCATCACGACCGCCGGGGACAACATCAACAGCTTCGGCTACCGGCACATGCAGTATGCTGTGAGCGTCGCAAACGGCACGGTGAAGGACGATGCGTTTTTCTCGCTCGTTGCCCGCGCCGATCAGGATGAAAATGGCGATGTGGATTACCTTGACCCCATCCAGCACCAGAAGGCGAATCTGTCTTACGGCGTGACCATCCGTCCGGAAAGCATCCTAAACGATGCACGGCAGGCGATGAACGACCCGCAGAAGCGGAAAGATTTCCTGTCCCGCCGCCTGAACATCTACACCAGCGCGATGCGGGCATGGTTCGATCTGGACAAATTCCGCGCCTCTGACCGGCAGTACAACTGGACACTCGAAGCACTTGCAAAACTTGGCATCGAGTGGTTCGGTGGCTCTGACCTCTCTCGCATGTATGACCTGACGGCGGCAGCGCTGTTCGGCTACTACGCAAAGGCAGATTGCTACATCATCATCACGCACGGTTTCTTCCCGGTCACGCAGGCGGCAGTCAAAGCCGATCAGGACAGCATCCCGCTGTTCGGCTGGCAGGAGGACGGCTGGCTGACGATGTGCAACACGCCGACGGTCAACGAATCGGATGTGGTGGCGTGGTACGATGCGATGCGGGCAAAGGGCTTCAAAATCACAGAGGTCGGACACGACCGGAAATTCGCCCGGAAATACTACATCCAGATGAAAGCAGCAAAATTCAAAGTCGTGGATCAGCCACAGCTTTATATCAAGAAGTCCGAAGGCTTCCGGATCATTGAGAAGGCTGCCCTTGACGGCAAGCTGTACTATCTGCATTCGGAAGCGTATGAATATTGCGTAGAAAATGTCGCTGCGATTGAGAAAACGGACGACATGGTGCAGTATGAAAAAATCGAAAAGACGAAGCGCATTGACCTGTTTGATGCAAGTGTGTTTGCCGCCGTCCGGTACGCGGAAGCGATGGAAGACCGCAAGGCACGAAGCACGAAGGCAAAGCAGTGGTTCGGAGGATAAAAATGGAGCGAGAATATGAGGTAATCGAGATCACATTCAAATCAGGTGAGACTGTCACCTATAAAGCGCACGAGTGGGACGACTACAGCTATGATGGCAAGTCTGTCGCAGTCAAGAACCACGGCGCATGGGTCGGGATCTATAACTTCGACAATGTGTTCTCGGTGGAACTGCACTGAGAGCTTGCAGAATCGCTTGTACGGCGTTTTTCGAAGTGCATCCGTAAAACTACAGGGTAAAAAGCAAACGGCGCATATGGAGCAATCTACGCACTGTTGGAAAGGATATGAGTTATGCCACATATCAAAGCAAGAACCAAAACCCGCGACACCCCGCAGCAGAAACGCACAGCAGGCGGCATTGCCTTTCTGCTGACGGATGTGGCGCATGATATGCTCTGCGTGCCGGGGTACACATCCCTTGACCGATGCCCTGAAATCATGACCGCCGCATGGAAGATCGCACAGATCATCGGGAGCATCACCATTCACCTGATGCAGAACACGGAGGACGGCGACATCCGCATCACAAACGAACTGTCAAGACGAATCGACATTGAACCAAACGCCTATATGAACCGTGCGGAGCTGATGCAGTTTGTCGTGATGACCATGCTGGTGTATGGCGATGGTAACGCAATCGTGTTGCCACGAACATCAGACGGCTATCTCGGCAGTCTGGAGCCCATCCCTGCTGGTAACGTGACCTACACGGCGAACCCGGTCGGATACGGCTACACGGTGCGCGTAAACGGCAAGGTGTTTGACCCGTCTGAGGTGCTTCATTTCCGGTATCTGCCGGATAAATATTACCCGTGGAAGGGCATGGGGCTGCGCGTTTCGCTCCGCGACATTGCAAACGGTTTGAAGCAGGGCAGGGCGACCACGAATGCGTTTATGTCCAGCGAATACAAGCCGTCCATCATCGTCAAGGTTGACGCTATGACGGAGGAATTTGCAAGCCCGGAGGGGCGGCAGAAACTGCTTGACAGCTATGTGAAATCCGGAAAAGCCGGAGAACCGTGGATGATTCCGGCAGAACAGTTCGATGTGGAGCAGGTCAAGCCCCTGACCCTCTCCGACCTTGCCATTGATGCCACGATGCAGCTCTCCAAAAAGACGGTTGCCAGCATCATGGGCGTTCCGGCTTTCCTGCTGGGGGTCGGCACCTACAGCAAGGCGGAATGGAACAACTTCGTGCAGTCCACCATCCGCCCGATCGTGATCTCCATGCAGCAGGAGCTGACCCGGAAGCTTATCATTTCGCCGGGGTGGTATCTGCGATTCAACTGGTGGAGCCTGATGGACTGGAGTGCGCAGGAAATTTCCAGTGTCCTGCTTGCCGGTGCAGACCGTGGCTTTATCAACGGCAACGAGTGGCGCGACCGTCTGGGTTTGGAACCTGTTGAGGGACTGAGCGAATACAAAGTGCTGGAAAACTACATCCCGATCGACAAGTCCGGCGATCAACTAAAGCTTGTGCAGGACGGAGGTGCAGACGGCGCGTGAGACGCTATACACTGACCTGCCCGAACGCGAGGTATGTTGACGGGCGCATCTGGTGCGGGAAATTGAATGCCCTGTGCGGGAACCAGAAATTCTGCCGCATGGACGGCATTATGAAACTGACGGACGGTGCAAAAAACTGCCCCATCCGCAGAAAGGAGGAGCCGAAACATGGAAAAGATCAAGCGTGACCTGTCGTGGCAGGTCAGAGAGTACAAAGCCGACTTCAAGGCGAGAGCCGAGGAAAACGGTGATAAGGTGATCGAGGGCTATTTCGCCGTGTTCAATTCCAACTATGACATGGGCTGGGGCATGAGCGAAAGCATTGCACCGGGGGCGTTTACAAACACACTTGCAGATGATATCCGGGCGCTTGTGAACCACAATACAGACCTTGTGCTTGGACGTACAAAAGTCAGAACGCTGGAGCTGCGACAGGATGAACGTGGTCTCTGGGGACGCATCGTTGTCAACCCGGAGGACACGGACGCGATGAACCTCTATGCGAGGGTACAGCGCGGCGATGTGTCGCAGTGCAGCATCGGGTTTAATATCATATCCGAGGAAACGGACTACCGCGAGGACGGAACGATTCACTGGACGATCACCGAGATCAAGCTCTATGAGGTGTCGTGCTGCACCTTCCCGGCGTATGCAGAGACGGCGATCTCCGCACGCAAGCACGACCTTGGAGAGATCAGACGCAAGAAGCATGAAGCGTGGAAGCAGCGTGTTTCCGCAAAGCTGAAAGGAGAGATGAGCAATGGCACTGAAAGCACTGATGCTCAGGAAGAAAATTGACGACAAGCAGAAGGCGCTGGACGCGCTCCGTGCGCTGACAGACGATTTCGCCAAGCGCGAGGCAGAACTGGAAACTGCGATCGGTGAAATTACCGCAGAGTCTACGGACGAAGAGCGCACGGCAGTCGAGGAGTCTGTAGAAGCGTTTGACAGCGAAAAGCGGGCGCATGATGAGAAAGTCGCCACGCTCGAATCCGAGATCGAGACGATGCGCAGCGAGCTGGAGCAGATCGAAGCGGCGCAGAAGGCACCTGTACAGCCGGCACCGACAACTCCGGACCCGCCTGCTGCTGCAACAGAATCCAGAAAGGAGATCACACACATGGAAACCAGAACCAAAAACAGTAAGGCTGCACTGATGCGCATCCGTTCCGCCATTGCGCCGTATATGCAGCGCGAGGATGTCAGAGCGCTTGTGGCGGCTGCCAGAACCTGCATGATCGAGAAGCGTGCGCTGTCTGGCGCGGGAATCCTGATTCCGGATGTATTTATGGGCATCCTGCGCGAAAACATCATGGATTATTCCAAGCTGTATGCCCGCGTCAATGTTGTCCCGCTGTCCGGAAACGGCAGACAGGTCGTTGCCGGCACGGTTCCGGAGGCTATCTGGACGGAAGCCTGTGCCAACCTGAACGAGCTTGATCTGGCGTTCAACTCCGTGGAGATGGACAACTACAAGGTCGGCGGCTATATGGCAGTCTGCAATGCCACCCTTGAGGACTCCGAGATTGACCTTGTGTCCGAGATCATGCTCGCGCTGGCACAGTCCATCGGCATCGCACTGGACAAGGCAATTCTGTACGGTACAGGCACGAAAATGCCGCTGGGTATTGTTACCCGTCTTGTGCAGACCTCTGCGCCTTCTGACCAGTCCCCGACTGCACGCCCGTGGGTCGATCTGCACACGTCCAACGTCCGCACCATTGCCGCAGGCGTGACCGGCGCGGCGCTGATCTCGGAGCTGACCATTGACTCAGGCTATGCCAAGTCCAAATATTCCCGCGGTGGAAAGATCTGGTGCATGAATGAGACGACCTACACCATGCTGATCGCAAACGCTGTGACCGTTACCGCTGCCGGTGCGATCGTTTCCGGTGTCAACGGCACAATGCCGGTTGTCGGCGGCGACTGCATCATCCTCGACTTCATCCCGAATAACATCGTGGTTGGCGGCTATCTCGATCTGTATACGCTCGGTGAGCGCCGTTCCGCACAGTTCGGTACATCCGAGCACGCCTTCTTCCTTGCCGATCAGACCGTATTCAAGGGTACAGCAAGATATGACGGTAAGCCGTCCATTCCGGAGGCGTTCGTTGTTATCGGTCTGAACGGTGTGACACCTTCCGCCGCGATGACATTTGCGCCGGATGTAGCAAATGCCGACCCGCAGCTCTCTGCACTGACCATCGGGACACTGAGCCTGACCCCGGCATTTGATGCGTCCACCTACATCTATACGGCGACCGCAGCGACAGGCGGCAAGGCTAAGATCAGCGCCACCGCAGTTGACAAGCAGGACGGCATTACCATCACGGTAAACGGCACGTCCGTGAAAAACGGCAGCGAAGTCACTTGGGCAGCAGGTGCCAACACCGTGGCTGTGACCGTAACCAACAATTCCGACCCGTCCGCCGTATCCGTATACACCATCGCTGTGACGGCATCTTAATGTACGGAGGTATCCTGTATGACGGCTGCAACCATGCTTGTAATGCTCAAAATCCGGCTCATGATCTCACCGTCGAATACAGCATACGACGACTACCTGTCCGGGCTGCTTGACAGCGCGAAACAGTTCATCATCCGGGAGGGCGTGGCGACGCTCTCCCCGGAAACGAACGCGGAGGATGCACAGCTTATCATTGGATATGCGGCATTCCTGCACCGCCAGAAAGAGGAGACTTCTGCGGGGCTTCCGCGATGGCTGCGATGGGCGCTCAACAACCGGATTTTTTCCGAGAAGGCAGGTGAATGAAGATGGAGGATACCATCATTCTCGTGACCGAGGAAACCGTGAAGGATGCCACAAGGCAGTCCTACAAGCGGGAAGTGCAGACGGATGAACTGCTGTGCAGACTCGGCAGCATCACCCGCACAGAGTGGAGCAGCGCACAGCAGGCAGGCTATGAAGCGGCATATCAGGTGGAGTTGTTTTTTCTGGAGTATACCGGGCAGAAAACTGCCGTTTTCCACGGGAAACGCTACGCGATTTACCGGACATTCCGAAATGGGGAACGCATCGAACTGTATCTTGGAACGAGAGTGGGTGAAATCCATGCCGAATGACCCCGGCAGAACGCTTGTGGCACAGATGCAGCAGTACACGGCGGAAGTGACGGCAGAAATTGACCGGACGGTTGCGGATGTCGGTCAGCAGGCGCTTGCCATGCTGAAAGCCGATGCACCGCGCAAGAAAGGCAAAGGCGGCGGGAAATACCGGCGCTCCCTCACAATGGAATTGTCAAAAGGAAACGGGAAAGCCGGATGTATCGCATACGCAAAAGCACCGCATTACCGCCTGACACATCTGCTCGAAAACGGACACAGAACACGCCTGAAATCCGGAATCTATGGCAAAAAGTCGTTCGTAACCGGCAAACCGCATTTTGCGCCGGTACAGGCATGGGCTGACGAGGAACTGCTCCGTCGTATTGAGGAGGTGCTGCAAAAATGACGATGGAACCCGATCTGCAATCCTTCGCAGAACTGCTCGAAGAACTGGAAATTCCCATCAGCAACGGCGAATTTCTGGAACTGACGGAATGCCCCTATCTGGCGTTCTTCGTCACAGAGAACCACCCGGTCATGGCAGACGGCGTTCCGATCTGTGTGAATGCCGCTGTCGAACTGCATCTCATCACCAAGGGCATTCGCAGCTACGCACTTGAATGTGATCTGGAGGAACTGCTGGCGGCGAACGGCTATCCGTTCACAGCAGATTACACGCAGAACATCGAGCAGCGTATCTACGAAGTTACCTACCAGACGACTATTTTTTCTTAATCCAAAAAGGAGGATTACAAATGGCAAAGAGAGCCAAGCTGAAAAAGACAATCGCCCGTGTCGGCTATGCGCCGTTGAGCTACTATGAGGAGTCCGGTGCCATCCGATTTGGCAAGGTGACATGGTTTGTTCACAACGAAGCCGGCGGCAGAGAGTATACATCCAACGCCAACGGCGAGACAACCGAAGTGTATGCTGACGGCATGAGCATCTATACCAGCGACGAAAATCACGGCTATGATATCGACCTGACACTGGTTTCGGTGATTGATGACATTGATGTCTGCTGGCTCGGCAATGAGGTGGACGAAAACGGCGTTGTTGCCGAATTTGCGAACAACCTCGAACGCCCGCGCTTTGCGCTCATCATCATCGAGGACACGACTGACGGCATCGGTATGACACATATCTGGTATAACTGTATCGTCCCGACCAGACCGAATTTCTCCGGCAAGACCTCGGACGATTCTGGATTTGACCCGCAGTTTTTCGATGTGTCTGTACAGGCACGCCCCATCGGTACATCCAAGATCGTATATGCACGCCTGCCCCAGAAAACCACATTCAACGAACTGCCCCTGCCGTCCGGCAGTGCGCTGGCATCGTTCTCTCTGTCCGGTGCGACACTGACACCGGCATTCCGCAGCGATGTAGATACTTACACCTTTGCCGCATCCGGCGCTACGGTCGCTGTCACCGAGGCAGTTCCCATTGCACCCAACGGTTTTGTCACGATCAAGCAAAACGACGATACCATCAGCATCGGCGATGCTATCACCGTGGCGAGCGGTGCGATTACAGTGACGATCAGCACCTCGATTGCCGGCAGCGAAAGCACCAGAACCTACACCTTCACACCGGAAACCTGATAGGAGATACACAACATGGAAAAGATTCTGACAATTGGCGGACAGGATATCCGCTTCCGCGCCACAATGAAAACCTTGCTGATCTACAAGGCGCAGACCGGCAGGGAGTATCTGGCAGATATCGGCAAGTTTTCCGGACTGCTGCGGCGCGGAGAGGACGGCAAGCTGCTGCTGCGTCCTGACGGCAAGCCGGAAGTGAATCTGGAGGTGCTGGATACCGGGGTGCTGTGCGCGATTGCATGGGCAATGGCAAAAACGGCAGACGATACCATCCCGCCGATGGAGCAATGGCTCGATGGATTCGAGGAATTTCCCATCATGGAAATCCTCTCGGAGCTGCTCCGGCTGGTGAATGCGTCGCTGAAACTTGATGCAAAAAACGCATAGGCGGAGGCGGAGGCAAGGGCGGCAGATTCCTGACAACAGAGGAATTTGCTGCCCGTCTCACAGAGATCGGGCTTCCGGTCTCCGCATGGGAAGATTTCACCGTCGGCATGGCGTACAACTACATGTATGCATGGAGCAGGTTCCGGCGGCAGCAGTCCGGTGAAACCGTACACGACCCGCAGGAACAGTACGAAACACTCAAACGCATGGAACCGCAGGTGGATGCCATGTACGCGGCGGGACAGATCCGCGCACAGAAATATGAAAGCTACAAGCAAAGCCTGCGCCGCTGGGAGGAGATGATACAGCAAGATGGCGAATAAAATCAAGGGTCTGACTGTTGCGATTGGTGCGGATACCAGCGGCGTTACAAAAGGGCTGGAGGCAATTTCCGCCGAATCCATCCGTCTGTCCAATCAACTGAAATCCGTGAACGCGCTGCTGAAACTCGACCCCGGAAACGCAGACATCGAAAAAGAACAGCAAAAACTGCTTGGCGACAGCATCGCCGTGACCACGAAAAAACTGGAACAACTCCGCGCTGTGCAGGAAGATGTCAATCGGGCACTGGCGAACGGAAGCATTGACGATGCCGCATACATCGCCTACCAGAAGGAACTTCTGAACACCGAAAAGCGCCTGCGCGATCTGCAAGCGGCACAGGAAGCCGCATCCGGCACGAATGAGCAAGCACGCACTCCTCTCGAAACCCTGACCCAGACCATCGCTGACCAGAAAGGCGAACTGGCAGAACTCAGAACTGCTTATCAGAATGCGGTGCTGGCAGAGGGAGAAGATTCGGATGCCGCGCAGACGCTTGCTGCTGCCTATCAGAGTTTGGATAAGACCCTGAAAGCGAACGAATCCAGTCTCGCGGCAGCCAAATCCGCCGCTGACGGGCTTGCTGCCGGCGAGTCAAAAGTTCTCACGCCTCTTGAACAGCTCCGAAAAAGTATTTCCGACCAGAAAAGCGAACTTGCCCGCCTGAGCGATGCGCGGAAAAATGCCATCCTGACACAGGGCGCAGAATCTCAGTCCGTCAAGGAACTGGATGACCAAATCGGCAGCCTGACGGCGGAACTGAACAGGAACGAAACGCAGCTTGCCTCCCTCGATGCCAGAACTGAGGATGCCTCTGCTGATTTTGATGATGCGGCTGATAAAATCGGCAGCATCGGCAACCGTGCCGCCAGCGCAGGGGAACACCTTGGCACGGCAGCGGTGGCAGTCGGGACATTTATCGGCAATCTCGCACTGGATGTACTGGAAAAGGCTGCCGATGCCATCGGCGCTCTGGCAGAGGGCGCAATCGAAACCGGAAAGCAGTTCGATACCGGCATGTCACAGATTGCCGCCACACTTGGCTATACAACCGCACAACTGCACGGCACGGATGCTGCCAGCCTTGCAGCGCAGGAAAATATGGACATGCTCCGCGAGAAGGCGCTCGAAATGGGTGCGCAGACCGCGTTCACCGCAACGCAGGCTGCCGAGGGGCTGAATATCCTTGCCATGTCCGGCTATTCGGCAGAAGAAGCTACTTCCATGATCGGCGATGTGCTGAATCTGGCGGCAGCGGGCGGCTTGTCTCTGGCGGATGCCGCCGGATATGTCTCCGGTGCGGTCAAGGGGTTTGCTGACGAAACCATGACGGCGACAAACTACGTCGATCTTATGGCAAAGGGCGCTACACTCGCCAACACCGACGTGCAGGCACTGGGCGAAGCCCTCAGCGGCGGCGCGGCAACTGCGGCTGCTTACGGGCAGAACGCGGACAGCCTGACTCTCTCCCTCCTGCGTATGGCAGAGCAGGGGTCAACAGGCAGCGAAGCCGCCACGTCCCTCAATCGTGCCATGGCAGACCTCTACACACCAACTGCCGAAGCCAAAGCCGCCCTTGATGCGCTTGGTGTTTCTGCGTACAACCTTGATGATGGCAGTACCAGAGACTTCAACGCCGTCATCGACGACCTGAACCAAGCCCTTGCCACAATGACGGAGGAGCAGGCAAACGCATATAAAAATACCATCTTTACCACAAATGGTCTGAATGCCTTCAATAAAATGACCGTCACATCCAATGCCAAAGTGAACGAGTGGGCAGATGCCCTCCGTACCGCATCGCCGACACTCGAACACATCCGCGATCAGCTTGCGGCATCCGGCATTGCGTGGGAGCAGTATGCAGATACGGCATGGATGCAGAATGGCGGCATTGATAGCCTGACAGAGCAGATTCTCTATAATTTGCAGGAGCAGAAGCTTACTGCTGCGGAAACGGCAGAGTTTATTGCATCGGAATATGATCTGGCGATGTCGGATGCAGAGGCGGCTGTCGCATCCGTTTCCGGTGCCATGGACGGCTCGGCAGCAGCACAGGCAGCCACCATGCTGGACAACCTCGAAGGCAGCCTGACCATTCTCGGCAGCGCTTTTGAGGGACTCCAGATGCAACTGTACGACCTGTTCTCCGGCTCGCTCAAAACCGTGGTTGACGATGTGACGAACGGGATTCTTCCGGCGATTTCGGACATCGTAAACGGCGTGGAAGGCGGCGGGGATGCACTGGCAAATGCTGCTTCGGGTCTGGTCGATGATGCACTCGGCGTTCTGGATGACTTGCAGCCGGCAGCCGAATCCATTGCCACCGGCATCGGGACTGCCTTGCAGACGGCAGCACCAAGGATCATGGAATCCGGCTCTGCGCTTCTCCTGAAGCTGGCAGATGGCATCGTGCGTGCATTGCCGGAACTCACAGAATCCGCCGTGCCCGTTGTGCAAAATCTGGCAGACGGCATTCTCCGCCTGCTTCCCAGTGTCCTGCAAACCGGCATTGCGCTCGTGACAACACTTGCAGACGGCGTGGCAGATGCACTGCCGGAGCTGCTTCCGGCAGCGGTGACAGCAGTTGCCGCGATTGCACAGGGCGTAGCAGACAGCGTGCCGGAGATTACAGATGCCGCCCTTGCTCTGATACTGGGGCTTGCTGACGGACTTCTTGGTGCGATACCGGCGCTGCTTGGCGCACTGCCGCAGATTGTGGACAGCCTTGTTATCGGCTTACTTGGTGCAATACCGGAAATTATCCGGGCAGGCATCACGCTGCTGACGGCGCTGACGGACGCGCTGCCGGAAATCATTTCGCAGATTGTTTCTGTCCTGCCCCAAATCATCACAGCAATTGAGATGGCATTGATGGAAAATGTTCCGCAGATCACAGCAGCCGGATTTGACCTGATGACGGCATTGCTTGACGCACTACCAGAAATTATTGCGCAGGTTATCACAGCGATTCCGCTGCTTGTGGCAGCCATCGGGCAGAGTTTCACCGCGTTGTACCCCCAGATGCAGGAGTATGGTCTGACACTGTTCACGCAAATGATCGCACGCGGCGAGGAGATATACAAGAAATTTACTGATCTGATTCCGACGATCATAGACCGCATAGCGGGTGCGTTCATGGAGCGATACGGCGAAATCCAGACAATGGGTATCGGTATTTTCGACAATGTGGCAGCCGGCATCCGGTCTGTGCTAAGCGGTGCGTGGAACTGGGGCTCCGATCTGATTTCAAACTTTGTCGGCGGCATCCGTGAGAATATCCAAAGCGTGATAGATGCTGCTTCGGATATCGCCACAACCGTCTGGGAGTATCTGCATTTCAGTGAGCCGGAGAAGGGCAAGCTGGCGCAGTTCCACACGTTTGCGCCGGATATGATGCAGTTGTTTGCAAAAGGCATCCGCGACAATGCGGGGCTTGCAGCACAGGCGCTGGAGCAGTCGCTCGAAGGCGTTTCTGCCCCGGAAATAACAGGCAGTGTTTCCCTGCAAATGCCAGAAGTACCGGAGCTGGAAGGCAGTATTGTGATTTCTGCACCGGATGTCGCTCCAATTGAGGAACAAATCGAACGTTCCCTGCAAATGCCGGAAGTACCGAAACCGGAAAGTAGCATTGCGGTTCCGGCGCTGGATGTCGATTCGATTGCGGAGCAAATCGAACGTTCGCTGCAAATGGTGACAATACCGGAGCTGGAAGGCAGCATTGTGATTCCTGCACCAGATGTCACTCCGATTGCGGAGCAAATCGAACGTTCCCTGCAAATGCAGGAAGTACCGGAAATCAGAATGCAACTGCCGGAAATCAGCGGCATCAGAACAGCACTGGAAGGGATTCCGTTGTCGTTTCAGCCAGTCACGCCGGAACTGCCGGATGTGGTTGCCGATTTGCCGCAAAATCTCCGGCAGCTGCAAAGTGCTGGCGCGCAGATCCCATACAGCCGCACGCCATTGCCGGAAGCGTCCCGACCCGCGCCGAATCCTATGCAGCCGGTGCTGAACCTATCGGTTACGATCGGGAGCGTTGCGAGCGACTATGACACCATGCGCATGACCGACCGGATGATTGAGGAAATTTCGGCAGGACTGGCGCAGTTGCAGCTCCGCCAGAATGCACAGACAGGAGGATGACACGATGGGATTTTACAACACCCGTCTGAACGGCATTGTTATGCTGACAAAATCGCAGTACATCGCCATGCAGTCGCATGACGCAGCAACAAAGTACATTGTCCGCGATGAGGATGCAGGCACCGTTGCGGAGTATCTGGGGGATACCATGATCGGTACGCCGTCCATGCCCATCCTCGAACTAACCCAAACCGCCTACGATGCCCTCGACCCTCCCGATGCGAACACGCTATATGCAATCCCGGAGGTGGCGTCTTAATGCTGGACTATGCGAGAATGTACCACGGCAGCACGGAACTTCGCCGCCTGTACCGTGGCAGTACCCTGATCTGGGAGCGAGGAGAAGCGCAGCCTTACGCGCCGCTTGCTTTCATTCAGAGCAGCAACCGCCAGACCATCAACACGAGGTACATTCCGAACGAAAACACGCGCATTGAAGGCATTTTCATGCTGTTTTCGAATTACACGCAAAGCGGATACATCACGCAGGCGCTGTTCGGGACGTATGATGATTTTTACCTGCGCAATGCCTACTCCGGAACGAACCTGACCAGCACGTTCAAATGCGGCAGCCAGACGCTAACGCAGCCGATTTTGACACCATACAGCGAAAAAATCCGCATCGTGGCAGATGTGAACGGCGTGACGGTGTACGATATGAGTGGAACCGTGATCGGCTCGATTGCTGTGAGCGATGGTAGCATTTCGACCTCGTATCCGATTTTCATTTTCTCGAAGAACGCGCCAAGCCAAGCGGACAGTTATGCAGACGGCAGAATTTACGGCTTCAAAATTTACGAAAACGACATACTTGTGCGGGATTTCGTTCCGGCAAAGCGGAACAATGACGGCGCTTGCGGACTGCTGGAGCAGATTTCCGGGGACTTCTTCACGGATGCGAATCCGCAGTATACCGGGTTTTATTCTGATGATTTCGACGAAAATTATTCTGTTCTCGAAGCCGTTGAAACGTCCGGAAATCTCTATGTGGACACACATTATATTCATAAAACGAACACGCGCATGACCATCGACAGCGTGCCGGACATCTCCGGCAGCGATGTCACGGCGCTGGATAGCTGCCTGTTCGGGTCGAATTACAACATGCAGTATGGGCAGGATTATTGGGTCATTTGGATTCGGACACTGCTTCCCGGCGGCGTTCCGGCATTCCGGCGCGGCGCGGAGATTTCGAAATATGCCGATTGCAGTGCGATGAATTTCCGCACACGCTCAACGCTCGTTGTCGAAAATCTGACAGTGACCATGACATATCCGGACAGCACTTCCGTCACTGTCACACAAACGGACGGCATCAACACAAACGGCATCAATTCGATGTATTTCTTCTGGGAAAACGGCTTGCCAGATGCGGGGCTTGCTTACCAGAAATCGTACACGAGATTTTACAGTGCGCAGATTTCTGAGATTGAAAATGGCGTGGAAATTCCCATCCGGGATTTCATCCCTGTCAAGCGAAAAGCGGACAGCATTGTGACACTGTATGACCGGGTTTCTACCGCTGAATTTGGCGGGCTGGGCGGCAGTTTTACGGAGGTGACAACATGAGAACGGACACATTCTTAAAGTGGCTGTCTGCCGAGATTTGCGCGGTGTGTGCGCTGCTCTGGGGCGGCATGGACGGGCTGATGACGGCGCTGCTTGTGGTGATGGGGCTGGACCTTGTGACGGGTCTGATTGTGGGCGGTTCGCAGCACAATCTGCGCAGCGAACTTTGCTACAAGGGACTTGCGAAAAAAGCACTCATCCTCGCGGTTGTTGCGCTGGGGCATCTGCTCGATGCCTTCGTGTTCGGCGGCGAAAAATCCGTCTGCCGGAGTGCGGTCATCGGCTTCTATTTTGCAAACGAGGGGCTTTCCATCCTCGAAAATGTGGGGGCGTTAGGGCTACCCGTCCCGAAAAAGCTGCGGCAATGGATTGCACAGCTTCGGGAGGAACAGGATAAGGAGGAGAAGAAATGAACACCATCCTGATTGACGGCGTATCTTCGGATACGGTCAGACTGCGTTTTGACAAGCTGCCGCTGTATCCGGCAGCCAAGCGGCGTACCAACACCTATACCATTCCCGGCTCCGGAGAGGATATCACGACGCTGACGGATGACTATGATGATATCCCGCTTGTGCTGGAAGCCTATCTTGTCGGCTCCACGACGATACAAGCCGTATACGACTGGATCCGGTCAGGGACGCAGCTCATCCTGTCAACACAGCCGGGAGTCCGCACGACTATCAAACAGGTCGGCGAAATTGCACCCGCACGCATCGGCTGGGATGCCCACAAGATCAGCATTCCGCTGACACTGGCGCCGTTCCGCTATCGTGTTGCCAATGATGCTGTCACACTTTCGGAATCTCCCGCGCAACTGCAAACCATTGGCAATCTTTACAGTCTGCCGGTGTATCACCTGACAGGCTGCGCCGGGGACATTTCCCTCACGGTCAACGGCACAACACTTTCTGTCACTGATGCGCCCGGAACTGTTACCATTGACATTGGTGCGCAGACAATCTACAGCACAATCAACGATGTCCCGCAGAGCATTCTGGATACCACCAGCGGCGCATTCTGGAACATGGTGCTGCATCCCGGCGATGTGCCGAATCAGATTTCGTGGGCGGGAACCGTCGGCAGTGTTGCCGTCACACGCAACGAACGGTGGGTCTGATATGGCTGCCATCAACCATCGCATCCCGCTGACGGAAGTCACCGCAGAACAGTATGCTGCACTCGCAGTCAAGGACCCGCACCGGCTCTATGCGGTTCCTTACAGCGGGGACGCGACCGCTTCTTCTGCCGGAGATTTACAGACGGTGCTTACCATCCGGTATCTGCTCGATGCCATCATGACGGATGATGACACCCTTTACTGCGTGGCACAGCTTGAACCCATCGAAACACTTTCACAGGATTTGCTGACCGCAGAAAACGGCGATCTCCTGTGTGTCCGAAGCACAGCGGGTGCTGTGTATACGACGAGTCTGGAGGGAATCTGCCTGTTGACACGGGCGGAATACGATGCGATTACCGAAAAATCGGCATATACGAAATATATCGTACAGGATGGTGCTGTGATACAGGAGTACCTCGGCACAGTTCTGATGAAGTGAGGTGATGCATCATGGCGAAAACGCCGCTGTTTTATCAGGACATATACCTTGGAGAGGAACCGCTTTCCGCCATTTACTGGGGCAAAGATAAAATCTGGAAAGTGCCGTATATTACGACTGTTCGTCCGCAGCCCATCATGGTGTACGCGCCGGAGACACGCACCTTCACCAGGAACGGTTTCTGTGCGCTTCAGCCAATCAGCGCCATCCACGAACTCACATTCGGACAGGCGGGCGAAATCACTGTGGTGCATCCGATCGACCGTGCCGGAAACTGGAAATCTCTCACGCCGAACAACATTCTGCTCATACCGCTGACATGGCACGGCGAAAGCAAGCCGCAGGCGTTCCGCATCTATCGCACAGTCAAACAAATGGACACGGACGGCAAGCTGACCATTACTGTATATGCGCGGCACGTTTTCTACGATCTGAACTATTCTCTGCTCGAAAATCTGCGTCTCTATCTTTCCCCATCCAGCACGGTCGGGCAGATTTTTGCACGGCAGATGGGCGCACAAGGAACGCCGGGTTCACTGGATGCGCCGTATTTTTACAATCTGGCATCGGATGCATGGTATGACCGTGAGGATCACACTGTCCGGAACTACCGGATCAGTCCGGCAAGTATCCGACGTGATACGGCGTTTCAGGATACGTCCATTGCGGATGCACTGATCGGCTCCAGCGGGAGCGTGGCGCAGACATGGGGGCTGGAGTTTTATGTGGATAATTTCTATTTCTCGCTGCTGAGTGTGATGGAAAATAGCTTGCAAAACAGTTTCCACATCCGATACGGCTATGATATGGTAGGTGTCACGGAGGAAATCGACTATACAAGCGCATTTACGCATCTCTTTTGCAGTGATAATTTTGGCGATTTTGCCGCAACCTCCATCGGAGAGCAGGCATGGGGACCCTATGTCCGTCCAAAAAAGGCAGCATTTTCCTACGAGTACGCCTATCCAGATGCGGCAGACAACCTCAAGCGTCTGGTGCAGGACGAAACGGCATACTGGGAGAGCAGCAGAGAGCCTGCGGTGACGTATACCGCAAGCTATGCGCCGCTTGCACAAGACAAAAGCCGGGATTTTATGGGGCAGCTTGACGGACGCGAAGTGGGGGACACTGGCACCATCGTCAATGAGGCGCTTGGCATCTCCACACAGCAAAGAATTATCTACAAAAAAACCGATGTGCTGACTGGTATCGCACTGGATATCCGCCTTGGCAATGTGCCAGCCTATCTGACACAGCGGGGGGCATGGAGCAACATCATACGCTCCGGCGCACCGTCGGCGGTGGAAAAGCAAATCGCAGCAATGCAAACATAAGGAGGTATAAACTATGGCATGGAAAGTAATCGGGCAGGAATGCAGCGTGTACGATCAGAACGGCGAACCGCTGCACAGAACTATCATCATCGTTGACACCGAAGATGATATCCCGGCACCGCTTGACGGCTGGGATGTCGGCAGTATGTGCATGATCGCCGACACGCACACCTACAAGGTGCTGAACAACGAAAGGGAGTGGGCATGATGGCAGTAGACCAGGTCGCACGTATGATGGCGATGGATGCGGCACAGCAGGGTAGCACAACCGATGCCTACACCAAGGCAGAGACAGACGCATTGCTTGACGGGAAAGCCGACCTCATTGACGGCAAAGTACCTGCGGCGCAGCTGCCGAATATCCCGCAGGTGACGGTGGATCAGACGTATAACGCACAGTCGGCAAATGCCCAGTCGGGA
>Ga0326511_10000275_pt1 | contig 43249 bp, 71 predicted proteins | sample 0_2496_0518_D_FD_203701 | JGI IMG/M metagenome (GOLD analysis project Ga0326511, IMG submission 203701) | Bovine rumen microbial communities from UC Davis, California, United States - 0_2496_0518 | ecosystem: Host-associated > Mammals > Digestive system > Stomach > Rumen | place: USA... | reverse complement strand
TTTTACCGCTTGCAGGCTTCGGACCCGCATTGACTGTTATTGTAACATCTTCACCGGTAGTCTTATCATTGTAAGTGTAGGATCTCTCATACACACCTGCGATACTCGACAGCTTGTCGCCTGTGGTTGCGGTAACATCTGCGACCTGTTCATCGTTGAGAAGATAAGCACTCTCTGATACATCGTACAGTATGCCATCAAACGCAGCTATGTACACATAGTCTCTTGTTGTGACCTGCGGAACCACAGCACCCTTTATCACAAAAGCAGGATGCACTTTAAAGCCATCTCTCATCTCGGAACTAATATAGTATTTAGCGTGGAGCAGATGATAGCCCATAAGCCCCATCTCTTCTATTTCGTGCCACTTTGCAGGCGTGAATTCTTCGTCACTGTTTGCAGTGATGCAGGCATAGTAAGCATTATCATATATTACTACTTTGCCCGCAGCGTAGTTAGTTCCCGACACCCAGTCCACAGCTTCATAGTCCGCCCAGTCCTGAGCTTGCAGCTTAAGAGGAACCATCTTGTAGTAAAACTTTGGTATCTGGACCATTACCTGACCATTAGAACCGTCTTCCGCATACCCTGCATCACCGTAGTACGCATTGACAACACCCGCATCAGACAGATTACATCTGCGCATACCTGCATAAGTGGGGAATACGTTGAAATCCTCACCACCGTTTCTGCCTACAGCTCCTGCAAGCCTTGAAAATACTTTATTCTCAAAGTCCGCATCAAGCCCTGCAACAGTGTTGTCATCATAACCGATGTAGCTTTTTATATCTGCAATATCCCCGCGGGCATCCTTATCACCATACAGATAAGTGTTTCCGCCTCTTATCATACCGTATTCTGTATATGTTGCCATCTATATCACCCCACTGTTATGGTTGCCGCTGTGCCTGTGAATGTTGCTGACGGTGCGCCTGCCTCTGTATATGTAGTAAGCCCCGTTGTGCCATCATACACATAGGTTGCCTGTGACTGTGTCACGCTTACACTCCCTGCAGGAGTATACGAGCCGCTTGCTGTATCCTTGTAAGCCAGATCGCCAAGACCAACTCTATCACCGAGTAAATTCCACTGTGTACCATCAAACAGGAACTCTTGCGTATTATATACCGCAAAGTCTCCCGATACTGCTGTCACTTCCTGCCCGTTTACCGTTATCGGATTTGTTTCAGCGCCATCCGTCAGGGCTGTTGTTGTGCGGTATATGCTCCCGCCCGAACCGCTTCCACCCCCTTTCGCCTTGCTCTTAAAAGGGGCATCAGAGAAATTCTGTGCGTGTATCTCGCCCGTGCTCGTTCCGCTCACAGCCTTGACATACACCGCTCTGCCCGATGTGCTTATCCGTCCGCTCTCTCCTGCTTTTACAAGCGTAACATTGTCGTCGCCTGCCACTATGCCACAGTGGTCTGAAAGGAGCACGTCATTCTCGCCCATGTTTCTGAGCCAAGCAAACTGATAAGTCGCATCCAGTGTCACCGCCTGTTCGGTGGTCGTGATGCTTATTGGAATTATCTTGCTCATAAAAATCACCTCATTTATTCTTTACTATATAAGGACCCGTCATCAACGGTGTTAAATCTGCACCTGCATAAGACCCGCTCCATGAACGAGTGTAACTGTCTTGATTTATCCACGATAAAGAAACAGTTGTGCTGCTATCTATCGACCATCCTGTTATACTTACCCATTCGCTGGCACTCGGACCTATCTGATACCGATAATTCGTCGGCATAACAACGTGTTCCTCATCTCCATGTATAAACGATATAGCAGGTCTGAAAAACCAGCTTTCTCCACCCGTGTGCAGTGTTCTGACCCTTTTAGTAACAGAACCGTCATACGATTCTGCGTATAAAAACACTTCTATCTCCCATTCTGATGTTGGTGTTGAAACTGTGGACTCACCAGCTATAAGTTCAGAAATTTCAGGTAAAGTCACATCAGGTGGAAACTCATACCCACTTTCTTCATCTATAATTTCCTGTATCTTTTCAGGAATTGTCGGATTTGTTGGGTCAGGTGGGTCAGGATGTGGGTCATAAGTCGGGTCATAGTCGTGTATAACATCCACAACTTTGTCACAGCATTCCTGCATTTCTTCCAGTTCATCTTTCAATTCCTCATTTTCATCCACAACTTCTTGTGCTTTTGCTTTTATATCATCACAATCCCATTCCTGTGATGTATCTACACCGAGGATTTCAGCCACTTCTTCCGCACATTCCACCATTGTAGGAACTTCAACAGTGACTGTTTTAAATCCATCATGATCAACTGATTTATATTCACCATTTTCATTTATGGTGATATCTTCTAAATCAGCACTACCCGACATCATTATCATTGCCGCCTGTGTTGCTGTCATCGTCATCACCTGCTTCTTCTTCCACAGCTACAACTTTTTTCACAAAATTATGCCTTTCGTTGCCTTCACCTTCTGCCGTCCAAATGACCTTAGTTGTACTATTATCGTATAAGGCATAGACTTCGTTATCACTAACTTTTACAACTTTATCAGGAACTTCCTTGCTAAAATCTTTAGGCTCTTCTTTGGTTTCATCTGCTGTTGATTCTTCTTCGTCATCTCTTTTTTGTAGCTTAACGAATATATCAGTCAATTCCCCTTGTTTTTTACCAATAGTAACTGATATTAGCCTATCCCTTAAAACATCGTATTTTGTAGCTGTAACCTTTTCAGATGTTGATAAATTTATCTCGGGAATGTTAATGTAAATTGTATCACCAATTTCGATATGGTCAGCATCACTTAAATATGCCCCTTCAACTGTTTTTCCTCGTTGCACAATTTCAGCATCAAACCCTGAAATAGAGTTACCTAAGATCGTGTAATTTAAGTTACCAAAATTCAAAGCCCTTTCATATAGTTCACCGCTTTGCGGTTTTACCGAAAAATATTGACTACAATCATAGATATATGGTTTAAATCTTGTTCTTGTTTCACTAAGTATCGAAACAAATTCAGGATCACTATAAACAATTACTTCATTTCCATTTTCATCTATGCCTTTCCAAAATGGGAAAATATGTGTGTATACTCCTGTAATGTCATTATCACTTGATAAAGATATCAGATTTGTTGCGTTTGATAATGTCACTCCCCTGTCTTGCCCTCTTGAAGCCATCAATGAAGCACCGTTATTATTGAATTTCCATTCACCACCATACAACTTAACTGCATTGCTCATAATATTTTTTGCTTCTGTATGATTCGGCACAGTCCATTTTGACAAACTTGTAACATTTGATGTAAATGTCATTTGATAACCTTGTATTGGTGTGGGATTATCATTAGATTGACTGTTAAGATAATATATCAATTCAGTTATACTTGTTTCTTCATCTTCGTATGTGGTATTGGGTCTACACACAAAATGATTGAAAGCATAGGAAATATGTTCGGCATACACTGTTATCATAAACTGTGTAGTTTTTGATACCTTGTATATGTGAAAATATTGTGGGTAGTCATATGGATTTGGCTTACACACGATAAATTTTCCTGCTGTTATTTGTGATGCCAATTCTCCAGTTGCTGGATACTCAACCACAAGTTCAAAAGATGTATTTACTTCTTCGGTGCAAACACAAGAAATACACTCGTCGAGGGGATGACCAACTGTTGTTTGAAAATCAGCATACAGCACTGGAGAATTGTACATCTGTTTTATCACCTCTCTTTCTTACTGCTGTGCGGAAATAGGAACTCGCACAGAATAAACCACTGTAAATGGATTAAGTAGGGCATTTCTAAGGTCAATCTGTCCACCGTTTACGAATACACCATTTGCTGTGAAATATGCAGTGTTATCAGCGTATAAAACGATGGCTCTTTGGCCGATGGCACACAAGAAATTGTATGCCGCTTGCATAGTTGTTACAATGTTAGCATTTAACAAGTATGCAGATATTTCAACTCGTCTGTCTTCGTAGCCGTCAAATATATGATATGTCCCATATTTGGGAACTATTTGTTCAATGTATCTTGGAACTAATGGTGATACAGTTGCAGGTTTTTGCAGTATAATTCCCAAACTGCTTGCCCTTGTCCCATCAAGGCTGAAATCATACTGCATATCCTGCCGACCTCCTCGATGCATTAAATCCAAGCTGTGTGGAAATTGCGCTTGTCAGCTCACTCAAATTCTGATATTGGATGCCATTAATGTTGATGATCGTTTCCTTTTGTGTCGTTTCCCTAAATGCCTGTATCATGTCACTGCCCACACTGGTAACAGTTTCTTTTATATCGCCAAGCAGGGTGTTTCGTGTTTCATCCAGTTCAACACCCTGTGCTTGCAGTTCATCCGAATACAACGTTTCTGAAACTCTCTGCCCTGCGGCTTCGTATTCATTCCAACGTGTATTGAGTGTGTTTAGCTGTCCCTCACTAAGTGATAACCAATAATCGGTGACTGCCTTACCCTCTGATGCTGACATACCTGTCAACTGGTTTAACATCGATTCGGAGATATTCATATCACGCAACTTCTGAATATTATCATAATACTCATTTAATTCAGCAGTTGCATTTTTGATATAATCCCTTGTTTTAGTTGCAGTGACTTTTCCTGTTTCTTCATCAACATCAAATTTGAACATATCAGTATACGATGATACCAACGAATCGCCAAAACTGCGGATTTGATTTTGTAGATCTTCAAGCACTTTTTTGTACTCGTCAACCTTTTGTTTCGCCGCCTTTGCCATACCGTCAAGCATTGTGCCAAGTCGCTCATTGGTTTCAGCTATCTGTGATTGGCGTTCTGTTTCCATGCTGTCGCTGATTTCTTTTTCCGCTTTCAGCAGTTTGTTGTTGTATTCCGCATACAGGTCTGTATTCAAATTTAATGCTTCGATATATGCTCTTTCCTGTTTTACCAACCATTCTTTGGTAAATCCCTTTTCAAGCATTGTATTTTCAAGCATTAAAAATCTCTTGGATATTGACTGTCTTAATTTTGCATCTATGTCTTCCTGGCTTTGCTGTACTGCTTTAACAGTATCTTTTGTGCTGTTTTCAATCGTCTTGGTAGTCTGATTTCGTTTGTTGAGTATATCATTCACAGCATCCTGTGTGGTTCTTCCTGCATTTTTAGCAGATTGCGCTTGTGCATCAACCATCTTACCCAATGATTCTTCGGTATATCCAATAACTTTCTTGTTATTTTCATCTGCCACACCATAGAATGTATCATAGCTTTCCTGCACTGTACCTGTGAAGTCACCGATTGCATTTACAACAGTGCTTTTGCCACTTTCAAGATTCTTTACAAAATCAGTTGTATCTACATTGGCAATATCCCCACCATACAGCTTACCACCGCTAAATGCGTTATCCATCCACACTTGTACTTTCTTCTGTGCTGTATCAAGTGCTTTGATAAGACCATCCATCATGGCTTCTGCTGTTTCAGTCCAATCGTGATGAACTAATCCATCTGCAATAGTCTTAATGATCTTCGCTGGTATTTCTATGAGTTTGCCGAGATTGTTGATTATAGCTGTTGCCAGTTTTATTATTATTTCAGGTGCTTTTTCTATGAGTATCGGAATTGCTTTTGATAAACCATCTGCAAGAGCAGTAATGATTTGTTCAGCCGCTTCTATCAGTTGATCCTGATTATCCAACAGTGTGTTGACTATTTCAAACACTATGCTTGTGACTGCTGGTATCAATTCAGGCAACATTTTTGATAAACCATCCGAAAGTGAATAGATTATCTGTGTAGCCGCAGTAAGCAATTCGTCAACATTATCAAGAATAGTGTCTACAAGAGTGTCAACTATATCGATTGATAGATTAGCTATATCAGGAAGTGATTTTACAGCAAATTCAACTATTCTTGGAATCAGTGTTTTAGCTATCGGTTCAAGTTTCTTTACAGCACCCTCAAAGCCATCAACTAACTTCTCAAAGCCTTCTATCAGTTTTTCTTCTGCACCTTCTTCATTTGCTATCAGTGAAGTAAATCCTTCCATCAGCAAATTCAAAGCAGGGAGAAATTCTGCTTGAATACTGCGCTTTACGCCATCAATCGCAGTATTCATATCCTGCAAGTTGTCTTCAAATTGCGCAGATGCTTTTACAACTTCATCAGACAGTACACCACCTAATTCGTGTACTCTGTCTTTCATTTTTTGAGTTTCTTCGGCGGATGTATTCAGAAGCGCACCTAATTCGGTAGCACCTCTGCCCAATGTCTGACTTGCAAGATATGTGCGTTCAGTTTCATCGGTAACATTTTGCAGAGCAGTAATGGTGGCAGAAAACAATTCTTCTTGTGACATTGAAGCAATTTGTTCTTGGGTAATTCCCAGTTTTTGAAACGCTTCATTGCCAGTTTGAGCCGCATTAGCAAGAGTTTTCATGCTTGCTTTCAGCGTTTCCATAGATGTGCCACTATGTCGCATTACGGCATCCCATTCTTGAAATGCTTCTGCACTCATTCCCATTTTTTGGGACATTTTATCCACACTATCACCATACTGTGCAAGTTCAGCCGTGCCCTGTACAACAGCATCTCCTACTGCCTTTACTGCCGCCACAGTACCGGCAATAGCGGCAGTTGCCGCACCAACTCCTGCTATTACGCCTTTCATTGATGATATTTTGTTTTTTACATCAGCAAGACCTTTGTCAAAATTATCATCATCGATTGACAGCTTAACAACTAAATCAAACAAATCCATACTCTCACCTCCCTGCCTTTGCTATTTTTGCTTTCATATTTTTTATTATGTCTTGTGCTTCTTTTTCCTGTTGTTCTTCGCTTTGCACAGTATCATTTGAAATGATCTCTCTATATGTCTTAGTTAATTCAGTTCCACCCGCAAATTTGGCAGTGTTTGTGGTTAGAATTTTCAGAGCGTTTGTAACGTAAAAGCGGTATATATCATCGTGCAATTTTTGATTAATTCTTGATGATACATACCGCAAAAACGCCTTTATTTCTTTTCTGCCTTGATATTCTCCATAGCAGAGCCAGAGGGTGTTGATGTTTCCTGATTCTGCGATGTAAAAAGGTCAAACATTGCAGGGTCATTGATTATATCAAGCAACTGTTTTGGAAGTGATAACACATTGCATTCCTTTGCGTATTCCTCCACAGTCTGTCCATTCAGTGCAGCAAGTATGGACATAACAGCCGACTTGTGGTTTTTTATCGCAATGCTAATGGCTTTAACTCTGCCGCCCTCTTGCTTGCGTGTTTTGGCTATTTCTGCATCACATATAATCTCCGCCACAGGTTCAATCAATTCTGCAATAGTATCAAGGGCTTTCTCGCCTTTTATTTCGGATAACTTCATTATATTACCGCCTTATGTGTTTTCAGTCCACTTAGCATACAGGGTGAGATTTTCGGTAACAGGATCATCAAAATCCCATTCAGTGAGATATTGTGCTTCCTTATACCAACCGCCAAATGTGTAGCCTTCCTTTGTCGGATCAACAGGCTTGGTTGCTTTTTCTCCTGCATCAACAACCTCACTTGTAACTGCACTACCACCAACGGAATTATATTCAACAGTATATGTGCTCGGGTCTATTGAATAAAATTCCATAGGCATATCATTCTGTGCATTGATTGAAATGTGTCCAGTGATGGTGATGGATGTCTGACCCTTACCATTCTTGGAAGTCTGTAAACTCATGCCACCAGTGGAAAGACCGTTGAGCAGTTTCACAGCTACAACACCACCATCGGCTCTATCGCCTACCCACCAAATAGTCTGGAAGTCTGTTTGGCGAAGATCCTTTCTCGGCTTTACCTTGCTATCCGCCGCGGTTATGTCGGCGGAACCGAGTGCCCACCTAAGCAGTTCAAGACTTGTGCCAAGTGAAGTTGTTGACAGTGTACACTCCCAACTGTCAAGGTGCATCAGTTCCATCATGTTAGCAGGAACGTTATCAACATCTGCGCCAAGGTCAGAATATGTGGGCGTGCATGAAACTGTAATGCCGCCAGTGGTAGCACACAGTATGTCTTGGTCTGCGGGTTCCTGCGGGTTGGTAGGGTCAAAATTAGTAAGTATAACACCAGCATCAAGCTGGAGTGCATTAAACGCATCCTGTGGGATTTTAGTGTATTTTCCCATCTATATTCCTCCTATCAATAATCAGTAAAATATTCAGCTATTATATTTATAGCTATTCTTCGTACTGTATCATCAACATCTGCCATTCTTTGTGCAAATGGATTTCCTCTTTTTATCCACACCTTGCCACCATCAATATTTATTAGTTTTCCGCTTAATGTTATTGATTTGGAAATATCATAACTTTTTAGTGTTATTTCTTCCCATGATGAAGAACGATACCACAATGAGCCAGTAAGTATTGTAGGATATTCAAATTCAGAATCGCTCACAGAATAGGTAATATACGGCATTTTAGCATTATCAGGAACAGTGTTTTGGTCATATGCAGGTAAATTAAAACCGCTCCAAAACTGATGAATTGCTTGTGCTTTATTCATATTTGAAATTCCTCTGCTGTAACTTGCCGCATATTCAAAGTAGCACTTTGTGGAGTGTACTTATCATCACCATCCGAAGTAACTCTGAATATTTTGCTATCCTTGTTTCGTTTAAAGACATCATGATATTCTAACGTAATATCTTTGTTAGTAGTCACAGTGTAAAGACTTGTAACGCCTTGTTTATCAGCCACTCTTGCTTCGATTGAAGTATCGAACACAACTGCCGCATTGAACTCAGCACCTTCAACGTATACTTGCTTAATACCACCGTAGCCATCGTCTACTGTTGTTTTATCAAGCATCACACATTTATCCATTGCTTCGGATAACAAAGACATTACAAATCCCTCACTTTGCGCCAACGTTTCATTCTATTGGCAAAATGTGAAAATGCAGTAACTGAGCCGTCACCGCCTGCTGTACTTGCGCCATTTGCTTTTGAATACGAATATCCACCAAAACTTTCACTGCTGTAAGGTGAATTTAAAGCATCAGCATTTGCAGTTTCCCATTCGGTCATATCATCTATAAGTGATATAACATCAGGTGGAACTTTCATGTACCACACAGCCCCATCAAAAACTTCGTCTGTCAAATCTGTTGCGGGATATTGATAAACGCCGTCATTGAACACAGAGCCAACTATACGAAAAAACTGACCATTGAGCATATCATCAATAACAAGTGTGCCGTTCTTGATTTCAAAAATCCCAATCGAACGCTCAACGTCAAACCAGTTATGTAATTCTGCGCAAAAGTCAGTTATTTTCATTTCTTTTACCCCGCTTTCTCTTGGGCGGTGTAGGTTGTTCATCTTCGATATTGCTTTCAACAATCAGCGGCTTGCGTTGCATATTTGCATCACTAAGCAACTCAGCAATTCTTTCATCAGTTGGGTGTGTACCCGCCCTCGGGTACACATCACCAACTTTATACAGGAGATTGCTGTCTGTTATATCATTAAAAGCACAAATAACTTTGTACATCATGATCATGCGGGAGCAGAAACGGTAACTGCACAAGTAGCACTGTCGCCAGTTGCACCTGAACCAACAGAAGCAGTAATTGTTGCTGTACCAGCACCAACAGCAGTTATCTTGCCAGCGGAAACAGTTGCAACGGAACTATCACTGGAAGCCCAAGTAACAGTAGCATTGTAAGGAATAGTGGTTGCCACAAGGTCTACTGGGTCATCAGTTGTAAGCATTGAAACGGTAGACTTATCAAGACTAATCTTTGCTTGACCATTGATTGAAACAACTGCAATTGCATCAATAAATTCTGCCCACAGTGACATACCCATGAGAGCATAAGATTCACCGACTGCTGTGCTGTAATTGCCGTTAGCATGGAAACCGATGAGGTTTGTGTCACCCTGTACTGTATAATCAAGCCCGAGAGCACGGAAATCAGCATCACCAGGATCAATGTAATAGTTGATAATATTATCAACAGGTGTTGCATATACAAAACCCTGCGGCATTTCAGACGAAAGAATCATGGTATCTGCACCGAGGAAGTTCTTAATATAATCAACACCAAACTGTGTTTGAATTGTGATAGCGGCAGAACCAAGGTAAAGATACGCATCCAGTGTATTTACCCACACAACTATGCGAGTAGCATCACGATGCATCTTCTTAAACTTGTCCTTAACCTTACCGATCGCCATAGATATAGCCATCTGGAATGTGCTTTCGTTATCAACAAGCTGTCCAGTAGGCAGGAAGTCATAAAATCTGCCCATTACAACAGATTGAAGTTCATTCAGGAATGCTTCATCTGTGCGCTGAATTGCTACCTCTGCACCGTACTTATTGACTGCTTCAATAGAAACAGCCTTTGCATACTTTTCAAGTGTGAGGTCTGCATAAGATACAGGAGAAACAGTTGCTTCGCTGTAAGGGATTTCTTCACCCTCACCAACGAAACCATTTTGCAGTGTGATTCCTGCTGTATACGATGTAAGAACAGTGCCCGGAGTTTTCTTAATAGGTCTGAGGATGCCCATAACTTCACGGAGTGCATCCCAGTTTTTAGCAAAACGAGTAACAAAGTCAATTTCTCTTGCTCTTACTGAAAAATCGGACATTACTGTAAGTCCACTTTTAGCCATTTTTTACCTCCGTTAAAATCCGAAAAGTTCGTGGTTTTCAGCTATTGCCTGTTGACGTTCAGATGTATCTTTGATTTTTAAGATTTCATCTTTTGTCATTTTCGCTCTACTGCCATCAGGTGGATTTTTTGTATCAGCACCCTTTTCGGTTTTGGTTTCAATAAAATCTGACCATTCGGATTTCACACCATCAACAAGTTTGTCGTAATCTTTCAACTTTCCATCCTTGTCAAGTTTTATATCCGAAAGGTTTGTCACACGCATAATACTTGCTATTCGCTTTTCGGAAATACCAGCATTTTTAAGCATTTCCTTATACGCTGATTCTTTAGCGGCTTTTTCAGCAATAGCAGATTGCTCCGATTTGTAGCTTTCAAATTCCTTTTTGAGAGCATTATACTTTTCCTCATAATCTCCGCCGTTTGCCTTAAACTCAGCCAATTCTTTTTCCACACGAGGTAGTTTTTCAGCATCAGCTTTGTACTGATCACGTTCGTCTTTTAGTGCATCCACAGTTTCAGTGTGTGCTTCGATTATGGTTTCAATTTGTTCATCGGTCAAGCTCATTCCTTTGAGCATCTTGCGTGAAATTGACATTGATTTTTCCTCCGTTACTTTGGTGGTGTTGCTTTACCACGAAAAATCTTATACACAGTTAATGATAACATATTTTTTTGAATTTGTCAAGACCCTGACATGAATGTAGCTAATGTACATAATGTAGTGGTTTTCGGAAAGTTTCTATATAGGTTTTCTCTATATAGGACTTTTCTAATATATCTTCATTACCTACATTACCTACATTATAAATAAAATAAATATAATATAATATAATAAATTATAATTGAAAATCCGAACGAACGTTCGGTTAGTAAGTGTTGTTGATAACCTCATAACTACATAACTTGTCATCTAAAAAATCTAAAAAAATAAAAATCTGCATCGTGAAATGCAGATTTTGCTATTTGTAAACTTTTTGTAAACTAATCAATACTCACTTGGAAATAACACTGTTGTTGCTGACCTGTCTGCTTCTGTGATTATCCAAATCTTGTCATCAGGAACATTGTTTCTTAATGACTCAGGAATATCATATGAACTGAATATCCTATCACCGTTCACTGTTGCCATGTCATTTGTATGTAAATCTTCTTCGTCCATCTCTCCCCAATCAAAATGGATGTGCCTGTTCATGCAATGTGCCACAAATTCAAGATGCTTGCTGTCCTGTTGAATGTATTCATGTATGTCCCTTGTCGAGTACTGTGGTGACCTGTAAAGGGCATATGCTGTAACTGCTTGTAATGTGCCACATGATGCACAAACCCCTTCCTGACCCCTTGTCCTGCTAATTGCAGGGTGCTCATGATATTCCTTGCCACACAGTGGGCAAATTTTGATCTCATTCATATTGTTTCCTCCTGCTTCATTCGTTTTAATGCTTCTGCCTTTGATAATTCAAAATCCTCTTGACCTTCAACTTGCATCTGAATACTTCCGATGCTCATTGCACTGACTGCCCAGTACAATTGATTGATCACTTCTTCATCGGTGGCATTTTTCAGCCATTCTATCTTCTCTGCTTTTGTCATACAATCACCTCACTATCTTCTTGCCCACTTGTCCCTGTGATATTCACCACTAAGCCCATTCTTCACTGCCTGATCATACACATCCTTGTATACTTCACGGATATGTGCTTGCTCACTAAGTGTCCTGCAATAGTCATCACTCATATCAGCGATGAACCATAGATTTTCCAGTTCATCAATCATTTTGGCATACTCGTCTTCTGTGGTATCTGCCGTCACTATGAATTTTTTCATATCGCCCTCACTTTCTCCCCGTCTGCCCGATAGGTCAGGTTTGAAAATTTTCAAGGATTGTTTGCAATCATTGTTAACTGTCCCACATACTTCATGATCTTCTTCCTCACTACGTACTTTTGTTTCTCTGTGAGGTATCTGTTCTTGATGAGGAACTTTGCTACGCTTGTCATGAACTTACCATCAACACCATTGAAACCTTGACCATTACGGTGTTTGGTGTGACCCTGCTTCTGCTCGTCCTCTGTCTGCCTGTCATACAGCTTCTTTAATGCTCTATATAGGAATATATCATTTGTGATCAATAATTCCTTGATCTCGTCCTCTGTCCAAATCCTCATACTATATCAACTCCCATTCTTGTGCCCAATCAAAAGGATCAAAATGTCTTTTTTTACAACATTCTTGTGCCTTGTCGATTTCTTCCTGTGTCCATTCGTTCTCTTTTACTTCCTGTGCATCCATCCCAAAATACCACATCATCAAAAGTATTGTGTAAAGGTCGTTTCTATCAATTTTCATACTGCTACCTCCTGTGCTCTCTGCCAAAACACGTTCCATATATCCTGAAATGCTTCTTCACTCATGCAACCGTTATTTTTGCACTCTAGAACTTCCATCATGATCGCTGTAAGTTCTTCTTTTGTATTTGCAAAAATGATCCTTTTCATAAATTCATGTTTCATATTTTACCTCCTGCCCTTTGGGCTTGTTGTTGTGTTTCATTGTATACATATTAGCATATTTTGCTACATTTGTCAATACTTTTTTAGAAAAAATTAGAAAAAGTTATGCTTTTTGTTATGGTTGCACAAAAAATATATACCCAACTGTGGAAAATGCACAGATTGGGTATATGTCAAATTTTACACTGTAAGAGTGCTACAATCAACTTTGTGCTGAAATAAGCAAATTACATTGCAGGGGGCTTCAAGTTGATTTTAAGGGTGCTACCGTGCGTCTGAGGGGCATATATCAATTGCCTTTCAATTGATCATAGAATATCGTCCTATATTCATCAACATGGTTTGTAATTGCAGGTTCAAGGAATGGTTGTGCTTTCGTTTTTGATGTGCCCATCTCAACATATGGAGCGTACTCAACATTTGTTCCGATGTATACTGTTTTTGTGTTTTCATCAATTGCATGAGATATGGAGTTTCTTAATCTGCCTGTATCAACAGGACATAATAGTTTGGCATATGCTTCGGCAGTGATCCCTACTTCTTCAAGAGCCTTTGCTATTGCATTATTCATTTGCTCTCTAACCTCTTGGGTCTGATCATTCACCTCTACTCCCACATTATCACCTCGATAATCTCCGATATTCAGCATTATACGCTTGTCTTAATGCTTCTGCTTTTTGTTCAGGAAGGTCAATCGGATTACTTCTGCTATGACCTTTTAACCATTCATCGTATGACATATCGCCAAGTTTTGAATTGCGTTCAAATTCATTTGAACGTAGTTTGTCGAGATTTGTTTCTTTCACAACACCTATAAGTGTGCATCGGCAGTTATACACAAGGAATGGTTCGGCTGTCGGGTCACCCGGAAATCGAATGGTATAACCATCTACTTGAAACATTTCACCTACTGCTCTGCGTTGACCGTCAAGCAATCTGTGTTCGTGTCGTGTTCTGTCATCAAGTGTTGAAATCCATTCCTGTTGCATTTTGATACCAAGGCTTTCTGCTCGCCTATAACTATCAACACGCCCTGCATTCTCTGCCCCTGTGGTCATTGTGCGAGCATTTCTAATAGCCGCCTTGTGGTTACTATCACCGACAGCAATAGCAAGCCTGTCAGCTATTTGTGGAATAGGTTCACCCTGCAAGATGCTTTGGGTCATCACTGATTGAATTTGCTGTCTATTCCACAATACATCCTTACCCTCTTTAATTCGTCTTGATACTCGTTTGCCTGGGGGTGGCAACATATTAGGATTATCACGCACCAAACGTTCAACTGTATGGCGATCATACAACGTATATGAAGTATCTATCAATGAACCTTTTTCAACTTCAAACGTGCCATAGTTGTGGTTAAGAGCATAAGCATCATATGAGAACTCTCTTGTCATTGAAGCAACTTTCTCATTGGTTTTATGTATATCTTGTGCAAGTGTGGTTTTCATTTCTTCCCAACGCTTGCCAACCATGATCTGACCTGTCCGCCATTCAGTATATTCTTGTTCGGTAATTTTGCCATCTTCAAGAGCCTGTCGTTTTATCTTATCTTTGATTTCAAATCTGCGCAGATAATCGTCAAGTTTTGCCTGAACTTCCTGCTCTGCTTGTGCATATTCCTTGCTGATTCGTTTTTCAAGTTTTTTCAGTTCCTTGTCTGTCCATTTGTGCCCATTATCCATTTACCTCACCCTCATCGTCAGTTGGTTCGGTTGCATCTGCTACTACTTCGGCAAATCTGTCTATCTCATCTGCTTGCATCTGCTTTATGATTTCCTCTGTTTTATCACCATCACCTAAAACTTCCAGTATCTTTGTGGTGACATAATCATCAGGTAAGAATTGTGCGCCTTGAATGAGGTTTTGAATGGTTTCACTTGCATTTATCAGGATTGACCTTGTGAAAGTGGGGTTATCATCTATTCCTGCAAGCATGAGGATTTTGTTAATGAAATTGATCACCTGATACTCGAAGTCATCGGTCTTGCTGTTAAGTGGCTCATATGCCGCCTTGATTTGTGTTGCTGTAATTGCACCACCAGCAATTATATCAGTATTCAATGCCATTGCATCACGATATAAATCCTTATCAAGCCTATCGAGCAGTGCTTCACGGCTTGCAAACGGTGCATCCTGTGTGTGACTTTCGGCAACAGCAGAATCATCCATTGTGGTTGCATGAACTGTTTTCAGCCTTTCAACAAATTTAGCAAGGTCAACGTCATCCATGCCGCCAGCATTCTGAATTGTCCAATATACGATGCTTGCTTCATCCACGGTGTCTGCAAATCCTGACTTGATAAGGTCGTAACAATCTATTTGTTCACGCATACCCACTAACTCAGATTGATGCTCACTATTCCCCCACAGTGGTATTATCGGAAAACTGGGATAATTCTCTGCATCGTATATGCGTTCACCATCTGCCTGATTGCTAACTATTTTCAGCTTGTATGCCCGTTTAGGATTCAGGATTTGTTCTTCTCCATTTATCCAAATGTAATCAGTATATCCATCTTCTTCATACAATGTAGCACGAAGTGGTTTGTTAGGGTCAATTTGCCAAAATCTTATTCCAGCACGCATTGAACCATTTTCTTCATCATACAGAGGAACAAATTCAAGGACACTGAACACATCAAGATGATCAAGGTTGAAAAACCCAAAAGATACACCATGAATGAGTGCATTCTTTCCAAGTTCAGAAAGCTGATTATCAAAAACATATTCTTTCGTACCTAATTTATCAGAAGTTTCAGGATTATCCCAACTCACACCATTACCCAAAAGATACTGATTTTCTTGTACTATAAATCTGTGGAAATGTCTGCAAGCCATCTTGAAGTTAGCACCCCAATTATCAGGGATAGCTTTACCTGTGACAGTGTAAAGTATTTTTTGATACTCGCAGATGGTTAAATTTTTGTGTTTATTGTACTGCTCTGCTGTCCATGCTGTGGTGTATAACTCAGAACTTCTGTGCTCATTTATGCACTGCTTCACAAACGCCATACGTTCCTTTTCATCTTCACCTATTGCAATTAAGTCTTGATATGTTTTCATATGTTCTCCTTTCATCACAGGAATATACTGTTTTCGTTTTCATTGTGTACTTTGCCGCTCATTACTCTTATTAGGCTTGAAAGGCTATCAGGGCAGTCATCGTGCTCAGCATTTTCGTTATACTCACAGATTTGATCAATGTAAGCATCATCTGTCCCTTTTACAAATATAACATCTTTCCACACAAATTTCAAGTGGCTGACGATTTTTATATACTTGTTTTGTGTTTCACTGTATGTCACGACCTTAACGCCTTTGTTTCTGAACACCTTTGCAACATATCCTTTATCTGCATTAAGTTCGTTATACATCTTCCCACACATAAATTTTTTATGCCACATCACAACTTCATCTGTCACACTGTCAATATGCTTTCTCCAGCATTTACCAAACACATAATACTTGCCATCGTGTATAGATACAATAGTAAACGCAGTGTAGTCTTCACCCCAAAACGCCGCATCACAATGACTTGTGCCTTGTTCAACAAGTGAGGGGTCTGCCCCTGTCTGCGGATTGTCAAAGATCACATCGTCATCAGCTATGTGCTTTAATTCATAGTTGGCGGCAAACAAACTATTAGTCATATGTGACTTGATGTCTTTTGCTTGCTCGGGTGTTATTAAACCAGTAACGTTCCATGGGTATTTTTTAGGATTAGGCATCAACGTGAACGCATCATCTTTATGCCATGGTGTGCCTGTATTGATAAATCTACCACCACGATTTTTTATGTTCTGCAATTCTTGATAGGCTATTTTTGTACGTTCACGTTCAGTTTGTGAAAGCCTATCATTTACATTCACAATATCGTCCGTAACAATAATATCAGCATGTTTACCTGTTATTGATGTAGTGATACCAAGACCTGCTATCTGTGACGAACCTTTGATTGAAGTAGTGAGATTAGTGCTGATTTCAAAGTTAGTATTCTTCACTAATGCAAGTGGCTTTTTATAAATCACTTGTACTATTTCATTCACACAGCCTGATTTTAATATATTGCTTGTCTGTCGCATTACTTCTGCTACATCGTTTGAAGTTTTACGAAAGAACAATGTTGTTTCATTCGGTGCTATAATTGTGTGTAAAGCCAAAAAAATTGACAGTGTTGTGGTTTTATAACTACCTCTATGTCCTTGAAGTGTTTGATCTTGTTTCATATACAAAAAACTTCTCAGCCATTCATTGTGCATATCTGTCAGGTCTTTAAATCCCACCCATCTGCCTACTTCAATAGGATTCTCCCAAAGCAAATCAAGAATTTTCTGTTTGCTTACTTTCAAAGTATTTCTCCATTTCCTGAATTGTTTCGTCATCGTTGACAGACACAGCAACCTCTTGCTTATCTGTTTGTCCAAGCCATTGTTTGCCCAACCAAATAGCAACAGTAGGATTGGTTAATGCCATTGTATACTGTGCTCGTCTAAGTGATATACGCCCAGTTCCTCTTTTTTGTTTGAAAACCACCGCAAAACAGTCTTTGTATTCTTTCTTACACCAACGTTCTATTGTGTCTTCGGAACAGTCAAAAAAACTTGCTATTTCTTCTTTTGTACAATGTAAAGCACATAGTTTTTCAAATTCTACTCTATCAATTTGAATTGGTCTACGTCCCATTTCATTAACTCCTATCTTATCTTTGCTTCAACTTCCGCCCTTAATTTTGCATCAGTTAAAAACTTCCCTCGTAAAGTAGTAACATCTGTTGTTCCATCACTTTTTGCTCCTCTTGCAGATACGCAAGCATGATCAGCAATAACATTCACATATACATCAGGACTGCCAGTCGCTAAACTAATACATTCAGCAATATCATCTGCAAGTTTCTCTTGTAATTGAAGTCGTTTAGCACATAGTTCAGCAATCCTTGGAATTTTGCTCAATCCAATCACTTGAAATCCATCTTCAACTTTCACAGGCAGATATGCTACTACTGCGGTCATGTTATACATCAATGCTAAGTGATGCTCACAGTGTGAGTATAGATTTTTGATTTCTTTTACTACCATAGGATTAGATGAAACTATAAATTTTTTATTGAACATTTCTGCTATCTGTTCATTTGTATATTGACTGCCTTCCAGTAATTCTTTCCAATAGCCAACTACTCTCCTTGGTGTTTCCACAAGACCCTGACGGTTTATATCTTCACCAAATGCTTCAAGTAGCATAGTCACTGCTTGCTGTGCCTTTACTTCATCAAACATTTTACACACCTCGCTCATTAGGATTCCAGATAATTTTATGCAATTGCAGTTGAACACGAGCAAAGATGCCGTGCTTATCTCTTAACTGTTTTGCAAATTCAACTAACTTTGCAGGTTCAATTTTACCGTAGATAGGGCTTAGATAGATAGTTGCATATATATTATACTTTTCCACTAAATTTTCTATATCATCAAAATCATCTTCACAGCAAACAATTTTCAGTACATCCCGTGAGCGAAGCAATTCAATATTATCAAACCGCATAAGATGATTTACTCCTGAACTAAGTGTCTTGTAGTCCATTGTTATCGTAACAGGTTTATTGATATAATCTGATATATCTATTGCTCCGTTTGTTTCGATATTTACTATATAACCGTCCTTACACAACTTCTCCACAAGCTGACTGATATTAGTATGAATTAAAGGTTCGCCACCTGTGAGGGTTATGTGATTGTTTCCTAAGCGGCTCACTTTACGCAGGATTTCATCAATTGACATTTCATTGCCACCTGTGAAAGCATAGGTAGTATCACAATACGAGCAACGCAAATTGCATCCTACAAGTCGGATGAACGTAGCAAGGCAACCTGCATACTGTCCCTCTCCGTCAATGCTATCAAATATTTCAACAACCTTAAATTTAATCTCGTTCATACTCTGCAATATTTCCCTCTGATTCTTGTACTGTGACCTTGTAGCATTTTTCGCCTAATTCATCACAAATCCACTTGGCAATATTCTCAGCAGTTGGATTGAAAGCAAAAATATCATTAAGATATTTATGATCAAGTTTATCGGTGATATTTTGCTTGATGTGTGTAAAATCACATACCATACCACTGCTATTTAAATTCTCACTTTCCATATATATATCAATAATCCAATTATGCCCATGAAGATTTGAGCATTTGCTATTATATTCTAAACATAAACGATGTGCTCCGCTTATCTCTAATCTTTTTCTTATCCTATACATACAACCACCTCAATCAAAATACCCACAATCTGCCATTGCTTTGCAGGAATGACATTTCATACAAGGAGTATCATTACCAGTATCACAAAAATAGAATTTGATGTGTTTTTGCTTTGCTTCATTTATGAGTGATTTCTTTGTCCTGTTTTCCAAAGGGCAGGTAATACGCAATTTATGAGGATATGAAGCATTTATCACATCTTCAAGATGATAGAAGAATGAACGAGTGTTATCAGTAAAATTATCATTAGCAGTATTACCGATGATAATATTTATATCTTCATCAATATAAAGTTCTCTAATCAGGAGCACAAACTTCATATTTCGTCCTGAGTAAAAACCATCAGCATTGCAGTTTAATTCTTGTGTTTCAATGATTTTAAAATCAATGCTCTCACTTTTCAGAAGTTTTAATTCCTGTATTGTAGCAGGATGATCATTCCTATATTTTATATACACACATTCATCTATCTCACTTTTCATATTGTGATAGATAACCATGCTGTCAAGACCACCACTAAGTAATAAGATGTTCCTCATAAATTTACCTCTGCATATCTCTGAAATTTCAACCATTCCATAAAATTACTAACATCCATATCATCGGGATTAACTAATCTTTTATCTGATGGTGTTCTAAACTTTTCCATTGTCGTGCCATTGAATTTTGAATACTCACCATATCTATTTGATACAAGCCACGTTGTACTATCTACACTGTCAAACCTCATAAAAGGCAAGGTAGCTAAATCAGTATATCCCAAACCGTGTATCTTTGAATGATACTTGTGTGCTGTCTTCACAAAATACTTTACTGCTTTGGGATTGCTTCTCAGCCATTTACTGTCTTCATTCCTACCACTTGCACCTATTGCCACATAATCGTATTCTTCACACATAGCAGAAAATTCAGGCACACCTCGTATCTTGTGCCACACAGGAATAGGATTTTTGCCTGTTAGAGAAATCAGTAATTTTCTGTACTCCTTTACTTTCTCACAACCCACAACGTAATCAATATCCAGTTCAAAAAACTTATCTATATTGTTCTTATTGATGAAGTCAGCATATCGTTTTATATAAGCAACCCAATCTACATCTTTACCTTTTTGTGATGATTGAAAAGTAAACGCACCACTGTCAAGTAAGAAATCTCCTGCATTTTTAGCCACATCTGCGGTATATTCATCAGCGTAGAAATAACTTTCAAGGATGTATGGTTTTTCTTTCTGAATGAAAGACGAAAAATCTAATCCTTTTTTATTAAACAATGCTCGTAAGGATTTTACTCCTGCAAGATATAACTTCATACCTCAAACCATTCTCCACAATGTGGGCACTGAATTTTCTTAGGCTCTTTTTCTTTGGGTTTCTTTTCGCCGAACATTGCTTCAACTTCAAAGTCGTTTAAATCAACATTCAAGAAACCAAAGTCAGACATATTCAAATCAATATTATCAAGTTCAATATCGAGAATGCCACTATCAAAATTGGTATTCATAGTCAGCTTATTATGAACGAGCATATAAGCACGCCTTTGAGTATCAGTTAAGTCATCCAACCTGATGATCGGCACTGCATCAATATCATCCATTTCCATTGCCGCAAGCAATCTTCCATGACCTTCAATGATTTCATTATCATGCCACACGGCAATAGGGTCATTGAAACCAAATTCAGCAATTGACTTTTTTATTTGCTTTATTTGATCAGGAGTATGGATTTTTGCGTTATTAACATATGGTTTTAGTTCGTTTTTGCTCAAATATTCTATTTTTAACTGCATAAAAACACCTCTTTCTTACTATATTACACTATTTCAAGCCATTTGTCAAGCAAAAAGTCAAAAAAATAAAAGCCTTTCGGCTTTTATTTTATGTTTATCATGTTGTTTATATATTCGTCCTTGTTATTTGCAAACTTCTTGTTCATGATCATTGCTGACAAAAATATCGAATTGTTTCCAAATACTTGCTTTGCGAAATCATTCAATGAATTCCCATTAAAATCAAAATTACTGCTAATGTTCCTGCCATAACAACATCTGTATTTTCCTTTCGGTGTCTTGCTGTACCAATCAAACCCTAACACCCTGAAAAAACTTGTATGAGTTAATGTGTATGACATTCTCTTGATGTCCAATGGCTGTGAACTTGATTTTACTTTGATAACCAACATATCGCAATCATTATCACTGCTATATGTCTGCACTGCAAATAAATTAAACTTGTAACCTTGCTGTTCAAATCTCATTATTGTTGCTAACAGCTTTTGCCCTGCTTCAATGATTTTGTCACTGGTTGTTCCTGAACTGCAAGTTATGTCATAGTATATATCCAGCACCTTTGCCTTGATAGGTTTGATTTTGGTGTCTATCATGCAATTAGGAACACCAATCATTGCCAATGGAACTACTGGCTGTCCACCTACTATGTTGTTCTGAAAACTGATTCTTTTGCCATTGCCTTTGATATTGGGTTTTATTGATGCTTTCAACTGTTCAACTGTTGGCTGATAACCATTTGCAAGGTAGTTCAGGCATTCATCATATGTCCTGCAACCTTCCCATGAACTAAGTTTTTCTTTGCTCATGTCTTTGAACTGTTCATCGGTGATCGACCTCGTTCTGAGGTCTTTCACCATTTCCTGAACACTGTTATAGTTCTCTATCATCATGTTAAACGGCTTGCCACACTTGCTGACTGTCTTTTCAAATATCTTACTCATAACTACTGCTCCTTTACGCTACTGCTATGTGTTCAAGTGCTGTCTTGTACTTGCTACTGGGAATTCCATTTGCAATCATTTTGATGCTGTCCACTTCCAAGCCTTTGATCAAGCACGTTCTCAATGCTTCTTCAATTGTGAGGATTTGGAGCATCTTTGCTAATCTGCCCATTCCTCTGTAACTTACAATGATTGAACATCCTGCTTTCTGTGCTTCTTTGCGAAATGCTCTGCAAAATTCAACCAGTTCAGTATCATTGCCTGTCACTGCATTTTCAATTGTTGGACTATAATCAATTTCAATGACTGCGAACCTGTCAAGTGATGCGGCATCCAACTGATTCCTGCCCACATATTCAAAATCTGCTCCCTGTCCTATTGTATTGCCTGCCGCTATTACTCTGAAATCAGGATGTGCTTCCACATATCCAATAGGTGCTGGGAAATCAAAATATCTGTTTGCTATTGCCGCATTAAGTATTATCAAAACCTCTGGGATTGAAGCATCCATTTCGTCTAACATGAATACCCCGCCCTCTGTAAATGCCTTGTAGAACTGCGTTGCCTGATAATTACCATTTGCATCTGTGAACCCAGTCAACTTATATTCCTGTGTCACCGCATTGGTAAAATAAAATTTCAATCCTAATGCTTGTGCGACTTGTTTGCAAAGGACATTCTTGCCTGATCCTGCAGGACCTGTGAGGAACACTGGCTCATTGTTTGCCACAAATTTCAACACTGTTTCAAACTTTTCATGCTGAACGCCATCAACCTTGACTGCCTTGCCGTCTACCACTGTGTTAATCTTGCGTTCAATTGAACCATATTCTGATCTGATGAAGTTCCTGACTTCATCCTGTACCTGATTCATGATTTCAGTTTCAATTCGTTCAGTCTGTGTCTTTGCAATCAACCCTACTACTGCCTGTTCAAGTATTCCCATTGAATACTGAACTGATTGTTCTGTGACCTGTGTCTGCATTGGTGCTACTTCCTGCTGTGCTTGTTGTGTCTGCACTGCCACATACGGCTTATATGCTCCGAAACACTTCTTGAACAACTTCCTGTCCTGCTTTGCTTCATCTGAAAGACCATCAAGATATTCATCAATGTGTGCCTTGATTGATGCTACTGCATCTTCTTCACCATCTGCTTCTGCTCTTGCAAACGCTTCATTGATGATACCTGACTGCTTGTCTGTCAGCCTGATGCTTGCCTGTGACTTCATCCCAAAATACTTTGCTATCATTTCAATCATTGCATTGCTTGCCATACTGTTACCTCCAACTTACTTATCACTAAGGATATCCTTGTACTTCTCTGCCACATATGCTATGCTGTTGTTGATATTGTTGATCACATCAGCATCATCTGCATACTGCTTAGCAACTTCCAAAAAATTGTTGATGATTGCTATTACCTGTTCTCTTGTTGTGATTGCTGATTTCATACCTATTACCTCTTACCTCCTGCATATTGCAATTGTTATTGCCAACTTTCATTGTATCCATTATAACAGATATTACTATATTTGTCAATGCTTTTTTAGAAACTTTTATAAAAAATTAGAGTTTTTGTGCATTTACACAAAAACTCTTATTGCCTATTGTATATTTTGTATAAGTTGATATTGTTTGAAATAATCTTGTGCCATCAAATTTTTTTCAGCATATTCCGTAAGTCGTATTTTTGTATAATACACTCCTGCTGATACCCTGCCTTTTTCAGGCAATCTGTTGCCGATTTCCTTGAAGAATTTTTTGCTTGTCATTTCATATTCATTGTTTTTCTTTGCCCATTTGCGATACATCTCAAACAATTCAATTGCCAAAACACGATCACTACAAGTATAATCTATTTCAATTGCATCCTCGATAAATCCTGTAAGCAAATCCATTTCATTCTTATATTCTTTTACTGCTTGTTGTACACATTCAGGCTCTTGAATTCCTTCACGTTGCCACTTGATACATCCATCAACTGCCCACTTTAAAATCTGTGGCATTTCCTTACGAAGTTTGTATTTCAGGCTTTTATCAACCTTTTCAGGTGGAATATTGACTTCAAATGGAATCAGTTTGATTCTTCTCCATATACCCACATCAGTGCCCCTGATCACTGGTTTATGGTTTGTGGCTACCCATATCTTAAACTCAGGTGTATATTCAAATTCATCACCATATAAAAATCTGCACGTTATCTTACTGCCACCTGTAAGTTGTTTTAGTAATCCCTCATTCAACCGTACACCCTCTGTTGGTTCTTCACAAGTGACATATCTTGCAGATTTAAGTCTTGCTACATCTGAGTTAGCACTTTCATTAAAATGCTTCATCATAATAGTTTCAGGTTGTGTGTTTGCTGAATAATCACCAAGCATATCTGATATAGTATCAAGGAATGTTGATTTACCATTGTTACCCATACCATAAAGGAAATAGGCACACTGTTCACGAATTGAACCACTAAGGCTATAACCTACACATTTCTGAATATATTCTTGCAGTTCTTTATTTCCGGATGTAATATCATCGAGGAATTTCAGCCACATTGCAGGTGGAGTGCTTGATGTATCATAGTCACACAAAGTTATTTTAGACATCATATATTCACTATCGTGTGAAAGCAATTCACCATTCCGAAGATTAACTATACCATTCTGACAATTAAGAAAATCTGTATATGAGTCAAAAGCATCTGTGCTTGCAGGAATACCATCAAGGTGCTGACACTCTTTGATCATGTTTTCCTTACCTTTTGAACTTGCTGTTCTATTTGCCCATTTCAGTAATTCAATTTGGCGTTTTTCATCCTGTTCAGCAAATGCTTCTTTTTTAATATCTTCACAGATAATATCTGCTAACTTCTTTACTTCTCCACTATCATCTATTTCCCACTTTTTGCCATCCCAGTAGTACCATTTTTTACGATTATAGGAATATCTTATAATGTGCTCAAATTTATCACACATCCTATGAGCGTTTCCAGTATCAGTCAAGTCATAGTGTTTCTTAGGCAAACTAACACCTGTCTGACCATTTTTGAAAACAGCAAAAGCAAGTTCAGTGTCTTTGCCATCATGTTTTGCAGGATTATAAACTTCTGAACACCTTGCGCAAGCCTTTGATAAGGTCATCTCGCCATAAGTGCTTTCACCTCGATGCTCATCCCATTTTTTACGCATCAATCCACTACTGCGGAATATTCTGTCCATCTGCTGTGTGTCTTTTTGTGTCCAAAAAGCAAGTTGGTTACACAGTGCTAAATCTGCTTCGGATTGACTGGAATAAACACCTTGCCACTCACCTTGATAAAGCATTGTGAATAGATATCCGCTCTTGCAGTTTCTTGCCCTATCAACTATTTCTTGATCACTGACTGTTATATTTGATATATCAGTCAATGTTGATATTGCTTTCTGTATCTTAGGTGTATTAGACGGAAGATATTTATTATGCAGTACCTTGACTGATTCTGTACAATCAACAATTTTTTTGTACTTATCATTATAAATATTTCCAGTGCATATAAAGTACCGCCCTTGTGAATACATTTCCACGCCATTTTTTCTGCGTGAACCACTTGGCAAAGTACCTTTACAGATGATATGTAAACCAGTTCCACTTTTGCTTATCTCTGCATAGCTTTGAAGTGTTTCCACAAATTCATCACAAAAATCAACTTTATCAAGACAATGATCAAGGTCAACACCAAAATAACCATTAGCAAACATGAAACCTACACCATCAAACTTGTACTTATTGCAAGCTGAAACTGCTGTATCAAAATCTGCCCAAGTATCAGGATTATTTGACATTGCATTTTTGCCAGTGTATGCGTTCTTAGGAATTTTATCCTTACCGACCCAGCACACCCACTGTTTCAGGTTTTTCAGTTCCTGTGGAATGTTTTCTGCTTTGGTAATCATCATAAACCGCCTTTCCGTATACATTCAGGATATATGTATCAATAAATCCACAGTGTTCACATTCGAGATACCCGTTATCTATTTTTCTGTCGCATCTATACTTAGGACATATAGAACTTAAAGCATACCACATATCATGTGTGGGTGAATACCAACAGTCAGCATCATCACAAACAGCGCAACATTTATTTTCGTACTTGCAACTCATACTAAAAACCTCATTCCGCACTTTTCACACACACCGCTTACTGTTTGCCATTCAAGTGTAGCAGGATTTTTGACATATGTGATTTTAACACATCCTTTGCCATCACAACCCATTATAAGCGATTTATCACGCATTCTGATTTGGTGACAATCTGTATACTCAACTTTTGTGCCCTGTCTTTCCTCAAACCATTTCTTCATTTTGTCATCGTCAACACTAACTGTTTTTCGACAGGAAGCACATATATATTTATCGTCATCCTTAATAATAATTTCCATACATTTTGGACAGCAAGGGCATTTATAAATTTGATCAGTGCGGAAGTCATAATCATGCCCCCATACTGCTTGCAGTATAACTTTTTTCATAGTCCTTCCTCCCACTTAAACCGCTCCAATGCTTTGTTAAATGCTTTATCAATCACCGCATCTGAAAACTCATACATAACCTGTATATGTGTAAGGGTGAAAAGCACATCAGCAAATTCATAAAGAATATCTTCCATAGTATCATATGAACTGTCCCGCCTGTCTTTCAACAATGCTTTTGTTAATTCGGACATTTCCTCAATGCATCTGTCTACCTCATACTCACACCCATATTTCCCACAAGCATAATCACTCAATTCCTTTGCTAATTCCTTATTCAAATTCAACAGTCCTTTCTATGCTTTCCACATTACCCTTAAATCCTGCATACGATATATCTCCCATTTTTCGGGTTGTTTTGTCAAGTTCATCGGTATCAACTATAAACTCAATCACATTTTTTTTGCCATCTTCCATAGGAGTATATTTATTAGATTCATCTGTGTGCTTGTTGGCTTTGAAATCGCCAACAACCGCTGTGAATGTTTTGCCTGTATCGAGCGTTATAGTGAAACGCTGACCAATATAATCGGCATAATATGAACCTAAAGCAATCACATAATCATTGTTATATCTGCGCAAACCGTTTTTATCAGTCCAGCAGGATTTTTGCAACTTGTACTGTTTGCTATCAGTATTGGTGATAGCTTTCCAACTCATGTATGATTTGAAACTGGTATCTCCCAAAGGCACAGCATACTCAATAACTTTCTTGCTTGGTGTTTTTGTTTCAGCAACAGCAACAGCCACAATCTCACCTGCTTTTGCACTGATCGATTCAGCCCTTGCATCTGCAATATCCTGCTTAACATTATCAGAAATTGCATATCCTGATACTACTGCATCAGCAACTAAAAATATAAATAATGTTATTCTTGCTCCATACTTCTTAACAGACTTTTTGATACTCATTTCATTGTACCTCTTAATCTTTCAATCTCTGATTCTGATATGAACCACTGTGACTTAGGAGAGTTATCAGGAATTTTAACTGCATTTATCTTCTTATCTTTTGCCCACTTCCTGACTGTATACGTTGTTATCCCAAGCATTTTAGCAACTTTTCTAACAGAAAATAATCTTTCAGGTTTTGCATATTCAACCATTTTTTACCTCATTCTTTCTGACAGTTTTAAAATAATACACTGTGAACTCACACTTACACGACTTACAGTATGCGATGTACTGTGAATACAGTTCCGTTTTCTGTACTGCATCACCTGTGGGTTTACTGCACAATGGGCAATGCAGATCATAAATTGTAAAATCCAACTTTTCCATTGATCATTCCTCCGCAATCTGTATACAACCTCGTATTTTATTCCAATCAATCCCAAGGTGTTTTGATATATATTGCTCAATCTCAATATCAGTAAGATGCCTACCGAATATTGTGCCCATTATAAGGAAAGCACAAACATCATCATATAACTTGACTAATCTGTCTTTATGCCATCCACGCTTATACAATACAAACAGCACAGCCGCCATAACAGCAGGAAAAGCACTGTCTGCTGCTTGTCGTGAAACTGCCGCACCCTCTTTTTTGGATAAACGTTTCACTGCTTTACCGTAATGAGCCTTCATAAAATCACCTCAAAATCAATGAACACATATATTATAATATATTTCAATTCATTTGTCAATGCTTTTTTTAAATATTTTTGCTATTTTTACTATCAAACGTACATCCGAGTTTTTTGTAAATGGAACTTCTGACTTTTGCCCATCTGTTATACATTCCAAAATCATCAGTAAAATCAATGACTGTACCATATTCTTTGCCATCTGCTTTTCTTGCTACTCTGCCCACAGCCTGCGTGACTGTGCGTTCATTCTTTTCAGGTGTGGTAAATACTACATATCTCAAATTCGGGCAATCCAATCCCTCTGCGGCAAGCTGATATGTGGCAAAGATGCAGTCTATTTCTCCATTATTTAACATTATAAGTGCTTTTTTACGTTCTTGTCGTGATTTGTTTGATGAATTTATACTTGATAAGCAAATTGACTTCCCGTTATATGCTCCTTGCATCTTTTGTAAGAAAGCAACTCTATTTGCAAGTACCATTGAAAATTTTCTGCATTCTTTATTTATGGTTTTCATTACTACTTCAAATCTGCTATTGTCTTCAACGAGGTCTGTTATTAAGTTAGTATAATTGATAGTTCCATCACCATTTAAAATATTATCAGCATTAGGAAAATAATTTGTCTTCACTGTTTTTATATGAACATTACAAGTCATATCTGCAACTTGTTCTTTGGTTATTTCTGTGATCATATCTCCCAGTAATGCAAACATACTTTTTTCGAGCCCATCTGTTCTTTTTGGTGTGGCAGTCAGCCCAAATTTATACGGAGCAAACAGATTATTGACTACTCTATAAAACTGTGATACCCTCGTTGGACTTCCACAGCAGTGTTGACATTCATCCACAATTACCACAGCCCATTCATTACGGTATTTATCCAAATCTAATTTACACATTGTTTGAACAGTAGCAAATGTAATGCCATTGCTGATGTTTATTTTACCTGCTGTTATAGTGCCAAACATAGTAGAATTACAATCAAAACATGACCTTGCTCGTTCAAGTGATTGGTTCAATAAATCTTGTGTGTGTGTGAGCCATAACGTTTTTAACCCCAATCTTGCGACAGCTTCAAGTGCCGTCTGTGTCTTGCCACTGCCGCAAGGCATTATAATGATCCCGTTTATTGCTTTCAACATTTTTTGAACTGTATCTTCTTGATAGTCATATAACTTAATATTACTACAATAATCAGTTTTAAAAAAGTTTTGTTTCGGATATATATCCCATTGCTTTTCAAGTCCAAATTCTGTCAGTTTATTTTTTAATCCATATGGGATAACAAGATTACCATTGCTTTCTTCATATAAACACAATTGTTTTGGCACACATCCTGTCCATTTACCCATTCTTTGCCTTGAAATATAGTCAGGATTTGTCAATATCAAGTTATTCTTACAAAATTGTTTCAATTCTTTTGTAGGGTTATACACCACAATTGAACTGCCTATTAGCATTTCCATTATGTACCTCTTTTATCCAAAGCTGACATATCACCAAATACCATTAATTCTTCAATATTAACAGCAGTTAATGCTTTTAAATCTGAATAATATAATATTTTTACCTGATTTCTGTATTTTATAGCGATCATTGGCTGTGTGTTTCCACAAGAAATCCATTTTTCAAACGCTAATACCTGATTATCTTCCAATCTGTCAATGCTAAATCTTTTGGTTGAGCAAGTCTTGCAGTCAAACGCATACGCTTTGCCATTCTTAGCGGCTATCACATCGAAAGGTTGTGATCCTGTTTTGTCGGGGTTGATAAAGTGTACCCAATATCCACGATTTGTCAGCATCTGCACAAACTCACGCTCAAACTCTGTGCCAATTCGTTTATTGTTCATTGCTATCTCCTGAAATAAATTTAATATATCTGTTGATATACCACACAGCCTTTTGCAAATCCTCAACAGTTTTTGTTGGGTCTTTCTTTCCTGCCCTGCTGATGTATTTGACTGCATTACCCAAATGATATGGAAATTTCTGATCTTCGATAAAGTCAATGACCTCAATTTTCCCTGTTGTGTAATGTGATGGATGGTTTACATTATCATTCATTCTGTATCATCTACCTTTCTAATTTATCCATTCAATAGTTGGTTTGCCAAAATAACCTTTCTCAAATTCATACCAACCATAAGCAACAGCACTACCGCCGCCAGCTTTCATCTTGTCAAATTCTGCATTTTTTGCGCACAGAATCCGACTTGATGATACATATAAAGTTTTTAATTCTCCCTTGTCAAATAGTACACGCCTTGCTTTACCTTCAAGAAACTGGAGTTTTAAAAACATAAATACCTTCCTGCCGTTCGGTATTAAAGTCAAAGCGTGTTCTATAAATTCTCTCGCATACTTATAAGGCGGATTTGTGATTATATCACCGTCAAAAAACTCCTCCGACTGCAAAAAATCTACCCCCCCAACACCATAGCCACGATATATAAGATCTGTTGATTTCACAGTATATCCTAATTCTACAAGGCGTTTACTTAAATGCCCACCACCGCAAGCGCACTCCCAAAGAGCAGGGGCTAATGTGGCTTTACTGATCAGTGCATCAATTGCTATACTATCAGTAGCATAATAATCATTAACTTCACGTTCTTCATTTGTGTGATTGCTTGCGCCTAATGTGACATATATGCTTTGTGCTGTGCCCATCCAATCACCCATTTTCTTTCTCCTTTATTTCATTTAACAGCTTGATCACACTATCAATCGCATCAGAATATTCAATCGGATAATCCCATTCACTATATCCCTGCACTGTTTCAAGCTGTTCGATCAAATCATCAAAATCAAGTATATCAGTCAACATAAATCGTTTCCCTTATTTTTTCAGTATCTGTGAAGCATACATATCAGCAGTATGCACCCACAGCACATTGTGATATTTTTCAATTGCCTGTGAGTATGTCATATCCCCGCCGTCTTTTGTCCATGTGCCCATGTGGAATAGAATACAAGCCCTTTCTTCTTCATTAAGCTTAAATCCGTGTTCTTCTATCATCTTTACCGACAAACTTCCATGTGCATCTGTGCGTTCAAAATTCGGGTTATATACCCAGCAGTTTTTATCCACATCAAACACATAATTATTGATTTTGCAAACATCGTGAAGCAAGCCTATCACATACGGGCTTCTTCTATCCTGCCACACAAGACCCATTCTGTCAGTCCAGTCAACCAAAAGAGCCGCTACGTTATATGAATGATCATATAAACCGCCAACATTGCAACCATGATATTTGGTTGATGCAGGAGCAGTAAAGTAATCGGTATTCTTTAACCAATTTTTCAACTCCTGCATATTTCCAAGTCTGAAATAATTATCACTCATACATCTACCTCATTTTGTTTCAACACATAACCATTCACATTAACTTTATCAAACCCTAATTCATCCATAAACTCGTCAAATTCGTCTGCTGACTTAAATTCAAGTTCCCCTTTAGCATTTCTGTACTTATCACAGATTTGTGTAGGTTGAAAAAAATAATCACAAAACTCTTGTTCACTATCAAATCCAGGCATATAAAATTTTACGTTCATTCAATACCCCTTATTTTGCAAGGAAATGCCCCTTAAATTGATTTTAAGGGGTAGGGTAGTATAAGTTATTACCCTCATGTCAAAGCGTCCCTATGACCCTTTAAATTCGTTTATATTAGATTTTAGGAATTTTAGTGATTGTGCTCTGAAATCCATCATCTTTTTCCATTTCCATAAACTTCGGGTTTCCAAAAGTTGACATATACATAGCTGAAAGCATTGCCATCCATTCAAGAGTATCGTCATTATCAATTCCCATAGTTTCAGGTGTTCCACATCTGCGTAATGCGTCAATATGGTGCATAAGCAGTAATAACATATCTGTTCTTTCGCCACCAGCATTTTGCAGAAAAATATTTTCGTCCCTGAATATAACATGATATGTAATGCCAGTTTCAGCATATATCTTGTCTTCGTTCTCCTTAAAGAACTGCATGATTTCTTTCATTTTAGCTTTAATATCCATAAGTACCTACTTTCTATATATGCAGTATGACTGCTAAGAGCCATACTGCATTAGATTAAATTGATCAGAACGGCAAATCACTATCTGAAACTTCTTCAAATCCTGCTGGTACTGCCTGTGATGCAGGTGTCTGTGAGGGAGTTGCACCAGTAGGTTCTTTCCAAGGCGGTATATCTCCCTGCTTGTCTGCACTGATGAAGTAACTCAGCTTTGTTCTGTCTGGGTTATCTTTATCAACTTTCACCATGCAAGCACCCACCTGACCTCTCCAATGATCAAACTTGAAATCGCCCTCTTTGATTCCTGCAAAACCGTCAAAGAAACTTGTGAGCATTCGGTTGGTTATCTCAGGATGATCATTCAAGAAAGTAATGTAATGAAAAAGCAACTGATTGCATCCACTAACTTCAAATGTGAGTTTGAGCATATCGTTTCCTGCTTTGCTCTTAGTTGCTTCTACATCCTTGACCCTTATGCGGTGCTTGCCTTCGGGTACTTGTTCAAAAGTCTGCTCTTCTCTCTGAAACTGCCATGCCATATTAGTTTTCCTCCTCGTTTTCATCATCATGATTGTTAGGTACTACTGTAATCTCAATATCATTGAATATCTCGGGCAAAATGCCCATCAATGAGGTGAGAAGTTCATAATCAGGGATATTGCCTGTTAATGTTTCAGTGTGAGTATATCCACCTCTGAAACTCTGTTGCTTCACCTCGACCTTATACACGTCATCACTTCCTTTCAAACTGTGCAAATTCCTCAACTAAACAACCTTTTCGGCTGTCAATCTGATTCTTTGCATAAATGTTCTGCGTAGCTTCAAGCAAAATACCGTGTGTACCATCACGCTTTACAGCTATCTTGCCTACTACATCACACAAACCACAGATATTATCCACTATTTTGGCTGACATTTTCGGGATGATCTGTGAATATGCTGTGCCATCAGGTGCTGTGATCTGCCTTACATCTTCCCATGCAGTCCATATGATGTTAATGTCCAACTGCTTCATATACCGTAATGAGTTCACAAGTTTAAACTGCATATACTGGTAATCTGACTGTGCAGGAACACCTTTGTTTTTACCCTTGTTTCCAAGGTCTGACAGGATGCATCTTTCCAGTTCTGAAATATTGTCCACTGCAATATTATCGTATTTGAGTTCTCCTGCCTGTTTCATCTGTTGAAGTTCAACAACTGTCTTGCTCCAATCATCAAAAGTGTTGATAATGTCTATCTGCACTACATCAATCTTCGCAATATCCTTAACCACTTCTTTTTTTGCCAAAGTATTGCCAATTGTCCTGTCAATATCCAGTACAAGTGTTCTGCCCTTTGACTTCTCTGCAATCAATCCAATTGCTGTTGACTTACCTACTCCTGGTGGGCAGTACAGCAATGCTGTATAAGGTCGCTTAACCTTTACATTATCAGAAAGTTTTGTTATCTGCATATTCCACACTCCTTTTCTTAAATCCCACATATTCCTGAGTGGGGTCATAATTCAAACAAATCGGAGAATACTCACATCTTATTCCCCAAGAATTGCAATGACAAGTGTTACGGTAGTAATTGCCTTTCCTGTTTGCTCGTTTGATTTCAGAAAATATCTTTGAAAGATACTTCTTGTATTCCTGTACTTCTTCATCAGTCTTGCTTACCGTGAACTGCCTTATTTTTTCATTGGTATCTTCATCGTACCAATCAAGGCAACGCTGTGCAAACTCATAATCACTTTCATCTTTCTTCTGCCGTATTGTAGGCTTTCTTATGACAGTATAATATGCTTTGCGTGCTCCTGTTGCCAAAAAATATGTCAATAGCTGTTCATCCCATTGCAAGTTGTTTTCAAACTCATCTAAATTCAAAGATGTTGTCTTGTGTTCAACTATTGCTTTTTCATCAGCAACTATTCCATCTGCTCTGCCAATAACCACGTTACCTCTGCCAATTGGCTTTTCAAACTTGACTTCGGGTTCAAACTTTGGCATATTCGGATATATATATTTTGCATAAGCAATTGCCATAGCTGTTTCTTTTGTTGACAGTTCAGGCACTTCTCCTGTTTTGTGCAGATTTTCGATATATTCATGGTAATTACTACCTGTTTCTAATGCATCTGATTTCTGCACTGGTTCTACTCCATACACTTTTTGCAATTCATATGCTCTGCGACAAGCCTTGAATAATCGAATAGAACTTATTGAAAGTTGCATCTCGTTCATTCTTCTACCTCGTCATCTATCTTGTATTCATCGCCAAGGACTATCTCAATCTTAGCCTTTGTTATGCGTGAGGGAGTTTGCCCTACTGATTCTATATTATATATAGTCTGCATTGATACTCCACACAGTTCAGCAAATTCCTTCATTGAAATGCGGTTCTTAGCCCTATACATCACAATAGCATTTCTTAGTGTCATCTACATCATCTCCTTTCTGTGTGATAGGTGTCCCACACATTGTTGAATAATCACCATCAACAACCTTGTTGACTATACCTATACACTGATTTATGGCTGTTCCTGCATAATAAGGATAACCATTTGTTATGTTCTCCTGTTTCTGTAACCTGAACAGACTTAGGAGCACATCACTGTCAATCATTGCCATCTGATTACCTCCTTGTCAATCATTGTATATAGAATATCATATTTTTTTTGATTTGTCAATACGTTTTTTAGAAAAATTTGAAAAAATAAGATTTTTGTTTATTTTGTACATCTTCATACTATTATATATTATATATTTATATTTCTTTTTATATAATATGTATAAAAATGTAGGTAATGTAGTAAATGTATATATATTATAAAAGTACCTATATGTAAAAATGCTATATAGGGACTTTTGAAAAACTAATACATTATGTACATTACCTACATTCAAAAAAAAATATCCTTGCTGAACTTAATTCAACAAGGATATTTGATCATTCAGAAAGTTTACGCATCACACTATTATATAGATTAGGATTTAAGACATATAAAGTTTCCATCAACTCATCCATTACATCAAGCATCTTATAACTATCCATACCATCAATCTTTTTAGCAAAGTCACTTTCTCCGTCATATGATATATATGAAGCTGATACTGCTGGTGCTGGAGAATAAGAATATGTGGGTTTAACTGCCTGTTCCTTAATATGATCTAAAATAGTGTAATAAGCCGCTAATTTAATACAAGTATTTGCATTAGGTTCACGAGTACCTTGACATTCAGCAATTGCTTCTTTTAAATCGTGCTCAGTAATCACGGGGCATCACCCCCACTATTACATCTGCTCAATTTTTTTGATAAATTTCTGAAACTCTTGCTTTGTGCGTTCATCAGGTGCATCTTCCATCAGGCTACGAAGTTCATCTGCCATGTCATCCATTGCCTGTGAATATCCACCCTCACTTGAATATCTGCCCATACTGTCACGGCGGGCATTCCTGCCCCTGCCCCTTGCATAAGAATTGCCACGATATGAACGGTTATCACCACGCCTATAAGACTGACCTGCACGCATCATGTCTTCATTAGCCATGCTATACTGTTCATCTTCCATGTCTTCGATGATCTTACAAAGGTTTTTGATAGTATGGGAGAGTTTATCAACAACATCCAAAGAACCTGTGGACATATCCTTTTTAGAACCATATTCTTTAAGTTCGTCCATCAGCATTTCTTTAAGTTCATAAAGTTCATGCATTTTTTACTCTCCTTTCAGGCAATTCGTGCAATTGTAAGATTTGCGTTCTGTACACTGATAACAGGTGTCGGAGTTGTTGCAGGATCATCAGTAATGCCTGAAACATACTCAACACTAAGGCTGAAACAACAGCCCTTTGGAACTTTGATTATTGCTGTGCTGGTAACGTTGCCGTACTCATCCACAGCGGCAGGAGTATAGATTGCTCTGCTTGTCAATCTCGGTTCACCATTAACAGTGATTGAAATTGCAATAGGACCTACTGTGCCACCATCAGGAATAGCAATGTTTCCATTGAACGTCACCTGATAATGTGCAAAACAATTGCACTGATTATTTACTATGCCCCTTAGAATAAAATTCCCTGTTTCATCTTCGTGATATACATATCCACGGGTACAAGGAATAGATGCTCTAAAAAGAACAGGTGTGTTTAATGCAACACTCTGCACTTCGTTATACAAAAATTCACAAGCCATAGTTAATACCTCTTAGAAATTGCCGTTGCATCCACATCCGCAACCGTTATTGTTGCAGGTGAATATGGGAGTTCTGCCGTATACGGGAGTTGTAGGAACAGGGCAGTTAGAAAGCCTGTTATAAAGCTGGTCAACTTCGTTTGCAAAGCCCTGAGCGATAAATGCGTTCTGAGCGGTCTGACTTGCTGCAAGGTTAGCCATATTAAGCTGTGTTTGCAGTTCTGCAATGCGGTCATTCTTTGCATCAACCTGCGCCTTAACACCATCAAGTTCAAGCTGACAAAGTTTGTCAAGTATTGCCTGTGTGCCGTTGGACTGTGACTGGATAATATCACGGGTATTCTGTGCATCAGCAAATCTTGTAGCATTGCCCTCGTTCTGTATGATGTTCTGTGTCTGACAGGTTGCAAGTCTGTTATCACAGCAACACTGTGCGAGCTGTGCAGATATATTATTCATACCGCCAGTTGTAGCTGTTTGAGCGGCATATGACCTTTCAAGGTCAGCTATCTGATTGGTATACATCTGCTGGGCAAGAGCGTTCTGTGCCCCATTGATAGATGCATTCACACCTGCAAAACCGCTGCAAAGAGAGGTCTGAATATCGCCGAAGCCACTTGTAACCGATGTGGAGAGATTACCGAGTGCTGATTGCGTAGCCGCATGGTCAAATCCTGCGTTGGTATTTGCGTTAATCATGTTCTGACCGTTGAGTAACCAAGGGAACTCATACATTCCGCCGAAGCCTCCACCAAAGCCGCCCATGCCCCACATACCGCCACCACCGAGCAGAATAAAGAGCAGAATTATCCACCAACCGTCACCACCGAACGCATTGCCGGAACCACCATTGCCATAACCTACATTGCCAGCAGGGCTGACAAGCATAGTAGTGTTCATTCCACCGTTTTCGTCTGTAAGTGCCATGTTTTTTTTTTCCTTTGATTAATATATTTTCACACTGTTGCGCACCCAGTGAGAATTACATAAACGATTTTAATATCTGTTGCAAGGCATTTGCTTGCTGTACCGCCTGATTATACTGTGCCTGTGATACCTTGCCACTATTCAGCAACTGTTGAATTTGCTGTTGTGGATTTCCTGTAAATGATTCTTTGAACTGTTTGAATTGTTTTATAATACCTTGCATATTATTCGGCTGATTCATTTGTTGGAACAGTGGGTTCATTTACTTTTCCTCCGATCATCTTCTGAACTTCTTGCTTAAAAGCATCAAATTCATTTTTAGTCACATATAAAACCTGTTGACCTTGTGGCATCTGCTGTTGTGCATTTGGAGCGGCATTTCTGATAGTATAGTCAATGATCTTCATTGACGGCATACCGCTTGCATCAGCAGATTTAAGATAAATCACCTGTGCTTCACTATCCCACAGTTGAACTGTTGTGTTCGGTGCTACAAGATAAGACTTTGCACCTGCTTCACCGCTTACCCAAATTATATTAGTGTTTTGTACTGGAGATTGTGGTTGATTTGGTGAGGACATTTGTGTCCCTACCATTGATTGAAACTGTGGAAAATACTGTTGACCATACCCATTAGGAAAATAATTATTATAAGCCATTATTTAACTCCCCAAAAGAATTGTGGTATTTCATTACTGGAATCCCAACTATCATATAAATCTCCATCAACAACAGTTGCAACGTGACCGCCAAAACCTAAAACATAGATGCCATGAGGATTATCCCTGCAAAAATCCTTTGCTGTATAACATTCAGGGCAAGTGTTCGGTATCGAATATCTGCTAAACCCATGTTGTCTTAATGTAGCACCCCACACTCCATCGCTTGACGGCATATCACCCATCAGAAAACCATTCTTTGTTATCAGTGCATATGCAGATTCCCAGTCAATATTTAATGCCTTTGCAACCGCCCTGACTGCACAATCTCCGACCTGTCTGCCAACAGGATTCGGATTATATTTTATCCACAATACGGTCACCCCTGTACTAAATTATACAAAAAAAGACCTTGTTTTCACAAGGTCTTTAAAGTATCAATTTGGTATCAGATGTGTGCCAATATCCTGTCTTTTACTTGATATATTATATTTTTACATTGTCTCACGCTCATGTTATGCTTTTTAGATAAGCTATCATAAGTAAGCCCGTCTAAAAAATAATCTACAGCCATTTGCCTGTGCTTTGAATTAAAAATCCACTGACTTATCAAATGAAAACCAGCATCATAAGATAAACCATATTCCTCAAAAATGTTTTTGGGATTATCAATTACATTTTTGGGGTTTCTTTCGTCATATTCAACTTTCTGGTGATACATTTTCACAAAATCACTTTTATATTCTGTGCGATTATATCCAAGTTCTGGAGATTCGGTGTTCATAAGTGAAATATAAAGCATTTCATAAAAATGACATTCTTCTTCATAGTCAAATGTTTTGATTATCTCATGCTTTATGTTGTTCCACCCGTAAAGCTGTATATCAAAGTAAAAATCAGAATTATCTTTATACCCGTTGCCATTATTCCATCTTTTTACAGGGTTTGTACACATACCTATGTATCTTTTGCCGTTAGGTACTGTGTGAACATACAAATAATATATAAAGCACCAAGTCCTTTCTAAATTTTCAAATGCTTGAACAGCTCGTTTTCACATCTGTAAATTATTCTTTTGGTTTGCGACACTGATAATTGAAATTCATCTGCAAGCGGTTCAAAACAGATACCGTCAATCAACCTGCGTTTAAGGATTTTTCTATCCCTTTCAGACTTTATCCATTCATCAATCTGCTTGCATATTTCTGAATTTGGTACGTCATCGTATTTACTCATATTCCTTTACGCCTTTTCTTGCGTGATCTCTTACGAACCGTTATTCTCGCCATAAGTAATATCACCATCCTGACCTATGTAGTTGGCTGTGCCGCTGTCAGCTTCAACAGTAGTTTCATCTGTCATGTAGTCATAACTGCAAAATTCGTATATCCAAAATATGTTGGTGGCAAACATCAACACTATTGTTATTACAAGTGCTATGATCAACCTTTTTATCGTTCTTTCATTATTTGCCTGAGAACTTTCAAATACAATGTACGGAACATTGAAATTATTTTCGTTATCCATTTGCTTTCCTCACCATTGATTTAGCAAAAATCAATTGTAACGAACGTGCTTCCGCCTCAGTGTCACATTCAAGTATAACTTCATACTTCTGATTTTTTTCCACTTTTTGCTGTTGCTTGGGAAACCCATTCATTCCTTTTGATTTTATTGTTTTCGGATAATCAACATAGCAGAAATCAGTATCAACATTTCCAACTATACCATCAACTCTGCCTGTTTCACTCGACTGCCATATACCATAATTGCCTGAATATGTGCACTTTGATGCCCATTGTGCTACCCATATTGCATATCTGTTTCTTATACTGTCATCTATCAGTGTTTCAAGCACTGATTTTGATGTGTACAAACCCACAAAATATCCTGCTTTTTCAACCTCTTCACAAAATGCTTTTACCATTGCGGAGCAGTTGGATTTTCCTGTTTTCAATGGATAATAACCATAATTCGGGTCATCTTCAAGATCAAGATATACAGGATATTCAAACATCTTGCCATTAAGAATACTAACAAATGTCCTTGCTTCTTGTCGTGCATCGGCTGGTGTTAATGAACGTAAGAACCAAAATGCACCCACATTCAGATTTGCGGCTTTTGCTTTTGCATAGTTTTCTTCAAACATTGGGTCTTTTGGCACGGATATGCCTATACCTGCTCTAATGATAACAAAATCATAACCAGCTTTTTTGACTTTGGCAAAATCAATATTTCCTTGATGCTTACTTACATCAATGCCTTTAATAACAGCCATAAAATCACCTCTTGACAACTCCAAAAAAATGTGCTATAATAGTATCAATCAAGGCTCCACAAGTCCTTCTTTCAGAATAGAGTTTACTCAAAAGGAAAGTGCTGTATTTCATACAGTGCTTTTCTTTTTTTATGTGGTGCTATGCTGTGCAGTGGTTACGGATGCAGGAGTTGAACCTACATTCACAGAGCCAAAATCTGCTGTTCTACCATTGAACTAATCCGTAACTTTTATTTTACAATGTTATTATAACATATTATTGAAAACAGTTCAATAAACATACAATTAAATTTCTGAAAAAATTATTTTAAATCATCCTTGTGGCTTGCATCAGTAAGCCCTTCGCCAACGATATAAGCGATTAGTGTAGCTGATGCGGTTATCACACCAACTGTCTTTTCTTGTGTGTCGCTGTCTGCACCATAAGCAACCATAACAGATATTACCACACCAACGACTGCCGCCCAAAACTTTCTCGATGTAAGTTTGTCTTTCCAAGTTCTCATATTATCGCCCTCTTTCAAAAATTTCCATTATCTTGTAAATGCGCATATACTCTCCTGATGTGTTCTATTGCCATAGTACACATATTGTTCTTGTAGTCAGGGTGTGTTGCACAGTATTTTTCGTATGTGTCCACATCATCAAGTATCTGCTGAAAGTATTCCCTTGTATGCTGTACATTGTTGATAAGTTCATCGTCAAAGCGGAGTATGTGGGTTCGAGCGAGTGTGGCGCTGTTAGCGTCCACACGCTCCGAAATCTCATGAACAGCTTGGATGATGCTGTCCAACTTCTCACCCGTCTTGTCGTGACGGGATATAAGAAACTGGAGTAAACCCCACAGACCGCTTGATGCAAAGACAGCACATATTATTGCTATTATGATTTCTGTGTTCATTGGCATCAACCGAACTTGTAACCGACTATAAAATATACACAAGGTTTTAAAGAACTGCTTTCACTGGGAGCATCACTATTCAAAATATTAAACGTTGTATCAGTAAAGTGAATGTCGCACCAACGTTCTTTGTATCCAGCATAATGAGCATTATAGTCATTGCGCAGTATAGTTTGAACATCATAAACTGCACTATCACACTCATATTTCCCAAGTCTTGTATTATCACCGTCTGTTCCAATAGACACTACAATAAAATCATAATTGCTAAGATTATCAAGCAACGGAACATCCGTCTGAAAAGGTGCATATTGGTCGTATCCACCGCTATCATACAGCACAGTTCTTGTAAATCCGCCTACACCGCCACCACTACCTGAGCCACCCTCAAAAGGCGCATCAGAGAAGTTTTGAGCGTGTATTTCCATGTCTACACTGTCACTCACTGCCTTTACATAGACAGTCTTGTTGTATGGTACAGTTATGCGTGTACTGTCGCCACCTTTAACGAGTGCCACATCATCCGTTCCCGCAACAATTCCGCTGTGGTCACTGACAAGCGCATCCCCATCGCCTAAACTCCGAAACCACACAAACTGGTATGTCGCATCAAAAGTGATTGTCTGCTCTGTGGTAGTTGCTGTTATTGTTTTGATTTTGCTCATAATATCACCTCATATCATCCTGTGGTTCGTCTGTTTTCACGCTGTTGAACTTCACTGTCCATCTATAATGTACCCACGCCTGATAAGTTCCTCTATCACCTGTGGCCTGATCCTCGCAGGTACCTGATCTATTGTCTTCTGTCCCTTTTCGACAAGGTCTGCATATACTTTGATCATATCAACTCATCCTCCGCCGTTAACATTTCGTACAGTTCACACAAAGCAAGCTGCGCATCAAGGAGCTGTGCGTTCATATCGCTGTTGGTATCCGTCATCAGCTTGATGTACTCGTCTTTCGTGTATCCCACATAGTCAAACTCGTACTGTGTCTTTGGCCCTTCTCCTTCCGGATCCGGATTAGGAACTTCCTTAATGTTGGACGCAACAAAAACCATCGTCTCTTTTACATCGACTTCTTCGGGTCTCTCGTCACTATACGTTTTACCGTAGTTTATCATGCGTTTTTCCCCCTTTTTATATTACTTAAGTAGTATTATTCCACATTTGTTAAAATTTAGACCCCGTATGCGAGGCGCCCCCCGTAAATACGAGCCCGACCACCCGAACCAATATTCAGACCCCAAAAGCAGCCGCCCGCACTAGTCGCATAATACCAAATACCACCGAGCGCAGCAACGCGGAGACCATTAAGATTAGCAGAAACATAAGTATAATCGCCCACAGGCAGTGAGGTATTTGCGCCCTGACCTGTCTTACTTGTGACAAAGAGCCAGTCATACTTCTCACCACCGTAGCCAAAGTATCTGATATAACCAGCCACCGCCGCCGCTGTAAAACCCGCACTCTCGTAGTTGTCAGTGCTCTTGTTGTCCGCAAAGTTGTTATCAGTGCAGATGAACAACTGCCCGCCACCATTGTTGTACGCACCGTACAGATTAAGTCCTTCAACCCACTTGTAGATGTTGCCGAAAAAGTTCTCGATGCCTCTGTAAGAGGTTGCAAGCGTGCCTGATGTCGTTCTTGATGCGCCTGTATAGTCGGTGGTTGCAGCCGCATTTCCCGACGCGTTTCCGAGGCTTGATGTGGATCCGATGAACGATGCACAGTTCTCAACGCTGTTATCCGCTATGCTTGTAACACCCGCGCCGTTGTTCTGCCAGTTAAATGTAGCATACTCAATAGCATACAGGAGCTGAAGCATGGACGCGATCTCTATGGTCTGCTGCCCCCATCCGCTGCCTCTGTTCTGCGCTACAACGGTGAAATTATGCCTTGACAGGTTATTGCCTGCAGTTTTACCGCTTGCAGGCTTCGGACCCGCATTGACTGTTATTGTAACATCTTCACCGGTAGTCTTATCATTGTAAGTGTAGGATCTCTCATACACACCTGCGATACTCGACAGCTTGTCGCCTGTGGT
>Ga0326511_10000274_pt1 | contig 43300 bp, 65 predicted proteins | sample 0_2496_0518_D_FD_203701 | JGI IMG/M metagenome (GOLD analysis project Ga0326511, IMG submission 203701) | Bovine rumen microbial communities from UC Davis, California, United States - 0_2496_0518 | ecosystem: Host-associated > Mammals > Digestive system > Stomach > Rumen | place: USA... | reverse complement strand
AAGTTCAAATTAGCATAGGAGGCCCAATGAATTTTACGCAAGAACAATTAGACAAATTTATAGAAGACAACCGCGCAACTTGTGAGAGTTACGCGGCCGAGTTCTTCGCCGGTGATATATACCAAGCAGCAGAATACTTACTAAACAAAATATAAGGAGGCATTATGAAAACAAATTTAAACGGCGTATTTGTATCAACGAAATTAGACGGCAGCTTAATACCATATCTTGAAGGATATAGGATCGCGGAATTTATCGGCTATCTACAAGATCAAAATGTTTTATATTTATACCCAGTAGAAAGAAAATCAATAGTTGAATATTTGAATGATTTTATAGACACTTTGGAGGAATAATGGCTAAAGTTTTATGTGCTATGGCAGACTGTAAATATTGTGGCAGAAAGTCAAACTATGAATTAAAAGATCATACACCTTTATATAATTGCAAAAGAAAAACTACCGTTATATACGAACCTCTCGACTGGGATAATGAATATTTTGAAAACAGAGGACATAAAGAAGCCAGCTGTATTTATTATGAAACAAGCGAAGACACTATTGTATATTTATGATAAAATAAGGAGGCATTATGACAACATTACAAGAACTTCAAAGCGAACGGCAGCGCTTCGCCGAGATCGTAAGACGGAAGAAGCGCCACTTAAAAGAATGTAAAAAGGTTCTGAACTTTTATGTAAAACAAGTTCAAGAACTTGATAAAAAAATCAAGGAGTTACAATGACAGAACATACCGGCAGAGGCGGCAAGCGCGAAGGCGCTGGAAAACCTTTAGGCTATAGAAAAGAAAACCCAGTACGGCCAAGAAAAATAAGTATGACCGATCCTGAATATGAAAACTACATCAAGCGCGGCGGTGCAAAGTGGCTGCGCCCAATATTGCGAGGTGAAACAAATGTATAATAAAATTATCATACCAGCCCTTGCAGCTTCTATTATAGCAAATTGCATAATGGGCTATTATCTCAACCAAACAACTTCAGATCTTAAAAATGCAGAAAATGAAAACCGGCTGCATATTGAAGAAATAAAGAAATTAAATACCCAAATTTCAAGCGCTGAAATTCCTGAAGGATATGAAATAGAAACAGAACCACTGAAAAAACCGGCAGAAAATCGCGTAAAAAATCGCACTTATCCAAATATCTATATTCCGCAGCGCAGCGCTGAACCTTATATACCTACACAAGTTTATAGACCGGCTTATATTCCTGAAGAAAACCAAAGAGCCGTACAAAACTACCCTTCAACAGATCCAAATTTGTACAGAGGCGCAAAGGCTTTAGAAAGTATTGACACAAATATAATGCTTGATTCTATGTTTCAGCAGCCGAATGTAATATATTTATATCCTGAATATTAAACAAATACCCTTCCGGCCCAGCGTACTTCGCCAAGTATAGCAAAATCTGTATCAATATCTTTTTTGAAGTCAATTATAATAGGCTCATAGTCTTTATTATCACTAATAATTTTTAATTGTGTTGCAGATAATCTCTGCAACCTTTTTGCATATAATTGACCTTCCTTGCGTATGCAGTAAATTTTACCGTCGTAAACTTCTACTTTTGACATATCAACCAATAAGCTATCGCCGCCCTGAATAGTAGGCAGCATAGAATTTCCGCGCGCAAATATCATCTTTGTACACTGTTCAGATATTCCAAGATCGCGCGCAAGCTGTTTGCTGATATTATAAATTGCTGTCTGATTTTCATTATATACAGTAACACCATAACCCATAGAAGCTTCTACATCACCCAAAACAGGTATAGATACCGTATTTTCATTTTGTTGTATTTCTATTCCGTAAAATGTTTCAATTTTCTTGACATCTTCTTCAGAAAGTTCTACATCATTTTCTTTTTTATAATTGATGTTAGAACGGCTAACGCCAAGCACGCGGCCTAATTCCGACTGATTTACATTACCGTATGTAAAGTTTTGTAAAATCTCTAATACCTTACTGAAACGCATATTTATACTCCTTTTGGTGTATATTTACTTATTTATGTTCTAAACTTCTTGACAAGTGTTTTAATTTTTAATACAATAGGTTTGTAATTGAATGAATGAATTTGAGGAGATCAAATCTTGAAAGATCGTAAAGTCCACAAAACCAACATTACTGGCTACTTATCCATTGATATTATTGACGAGCTGGAACTGTTGGCAAAAGATGAAAACACTTCGCGCAATAGTTTGTTTGAAGAAGCTGTTTTGGATCTTTTGAAGAAAAGAGGTAGGTTAGCAGCCTAAATCTTTTCCTACAAACATTTTAATAAAAACGACGCCCAAAATCAAGTTTTTGGGGTTAGGTTTTTATGTCCTTTTTTAAGGTTAGTACATTGAAAATTGAATAGCGTAAAACGACCGAAGCTGAAGTATCTGAAGTAAAAATAGATAAAGAGAACGGGCTATAATCGGCGTTGCAAAAACAAAGTCTAAATTCTTTGACAGCCCATAGCTTAAAAGGTTTGTGGGCTGTAACAAGAATTTATACAAATTGTTACAAAAATTAAAACACTATATAAAGAGTATCCAAAGAGTTTGGATAGACTACCAAAGGTAGTCTTGAAGAAAAAGAATAATAAAAAGAATAAGTATAAGACAAAGAAAAAGAAAGGCGGTGTAAAATGATTATCAATTTTATCAAGAAAAAAGTAGAAGCAGCAAGAAGAAAAAAATACTTGATTAAATCTGCTATTGAGAGAAAGAAAACAAATTTTGTATTCAGGTATTTACTTCTTAATTATGAAAAGCAGACAGAAGGCCAAGTAGATATTCCGGCTTTTATGTATGCAGAAGCGGATATGCGCAAGATTAAAAAAATGAATAAGCTTAACGAGGCTTACGATTTCGCGAAAGAAGTATTAAAAAGGAATTTAGAAACAGAAAAAAAAACGGCTGACATAGACCTTGAAGTAAAAGAGCAAATGCAGTATGACGCAGACTGGGCCGAGCTTCAGGCTGAACGCGACGAGGCTATGCTATGGGGCGTGTAGAATGGCTGCAAGAACGCAAGGCCGGTATAGGAGGTTCTGACGCAGCAGCAATTATAGGACTAAACCCGTATATGTCTAATGTAGAATTATGGGAAATAAAAACCGGCAGACGAGAGCAAGAAGATGTTTCAGAAAAAGAGGCCGTAAAGTTTGGAGTTGCAGCAGAAGATCATTTAAGAAAATTGTTTGCGCTTGATTATCCAAAATATTATGTAACTAATGACGAATACAAAACTTGCCGGAACATCAAAAAACCTTTTATTATGGGAAGTTTTGACGGCGTAATTACTGACGGCGAAACTGGAAGAACCGGCGTACTGGAAATTAAAACAAGCACTATAAGACGAGCTGCCGACTGGGTGAAGTGGGGCGGTAAAGATTTTACTGAATACCGTATACCGCAAAATTATTACATACAAATATTACATTATTTTCTTGTAAGAGAAGATTTTGAATTTGCAATATTAAAGGCAAGATTAACAGAACTGAACTATAACCAGTCTGATTTTTTCAAAGAAAACAAAATACATATCAGACACTATCCTATAGAACGGCAAAACTGTACTTCTGATCTTGCTTATTTGTATGAAAAAGAGGAGGAATTTTGGGGCTATGTAGAACGCGACGAAAGACCGCCGCTAATAATTCAGGGGGTGTAATATGCAAATACCTGAAATAAAAAACGCCCTTAAAGAAGCCTTGCGCGATCCAAACCGTAGGGCTTCTTATTTTATTGGAGGAAGGGGCAGTGGCAAGTCTACTCTACTTACACAGACCTTCAAAGAAGTTTTAGAAGAAGAAAGGAAAAGAAATGACGCCAAGAAACTATTTTTTAATACTTTTAGATAAAATCAAATGTCTATTAGGTTTTCACGACTGGGTAATGCGTGATGATTTTGGTAATGAGTACTGCTGGAATTGTCATAAAAGGAGGGATAAATAATGCTTACACATAATGAAAAAATCAAAATCAAACAAAAAAACAGAAAACTAAACAAAATTCAAAAAGAAAGTAGAAAAGCAAATAGGAGGCACAAATAATGAGAATAGGATCAGCGTGGGTAAAAGCGCACGAAGAAACCGGCAAAATGTTTATATCGGTTAGTTTAGACGACGCGGCTTTGCCTTTAACAATTACAGAAGACAAATTTTTAACACTATGGGAAATTCCTGACAATGAACAGAGGGCCGAAAACGCGCCGCACTATTCAGTAAATTTGAGTAAATCAAAACCAAAGGAGGATAAAAAATAATGGAATTTAAGCTAATAAACCCTGATACTTTCGTAAAAGTAATTGAATTTAATTATGATGATTTACAGAAATGGATCACGGAACAAGTAGAAAAATATCAGAATTTATCTTACACAGATGAAACAATAAAAGACGCAAAAGAGGATCGCGCAGCACTTAATAAATTCAGAGAAAGAATTGACGCGGCGCGCAAAGATGTAAAGAAAAGATACCTTGAACCTTACAATAATTTTGAAGAAAAGGTAAAGAAGCTTCTTGCCTTAATTGAAGAACCGGCAGCAGCAATAGACACGCAAGTAAAAGAATACGAAGAACGCAAAAAGTCTGAAAAAGAAGAACAGATAAAAGAATACTTTAACGCTGTTGTAGGGGATCTTTCAAAGCTGTTAAGCTATGACAAAATTTTTGATAAGAAGTGGTTGAACGCAACAACAAATATAAAATCAGTTCAAACGCAAATAGATCAAATAATTGAAAAAGTAAAATTCGATCTTCAGACTATTAAAGATCTAAAGTCTGAATGGGAACTTACTTTAATTGATACATACTTGCAGACGCTTGATATTGCAGCAGCTTTGAGAGAAAAAACAAGACTTGAAGAACGCCAAAAAGCTATTATGGAAGAAGGCAGCGTAGAACAAACAATGTCTATTGAACAAGTAGCGAATGTAAGTGAACAAGTAAATGACCAAGTAAGCGATCAAGTAAGTGATCAAGTAGAGCCGGTTAAGATTTACACCCGTAAATTTTGGGTGAAAGGTTCAGCAGATCAATTAAGAACACTGGGCCAATATATGAAAGAACACGGAATTGAATATGGAGGGATCGAATAATGGTAGAAAATTCACTGACAGAAGCTAAACAAAATGTAGGCCCTATTGCTGCAGAACTTAAAAAACGCGGCATAGGCGGCCAAGAATGGAAAGTATTAAAAGAAACTGTATACCCTGACGCAGCAGACGCAAGTATTTTAATGGCGGTTGATTATTGTAAAGTCAGACATTTAGACATACTAAAAAAGCCGGTTCATATTGTACCTATATGGAATGAGAAAAAAGGCAAAATGGTTGATTCTGTTTGGCAAGGTATTTCAGAATTAAGAACAACAGCTATGCGTACAAAAGAATATGCCGGAATTGATGAAACTGTTTTTGGTGAAGAAGTAACACAGGATATAAACGGCGTTACAGTAACCTTCCCGAAGTATGCACAAGTAACAGTATATAGAAATATTGCCGGTCAAAGAGTTGCCTTCGTAGGTGATAAAGTTTACTGGCTTGAAAATTACGCAAAGAAAAAAGGCGGCGTACCTAATGCTATGTGGCAACAAAGACCGTACGGGCAGTTAGGAAAATGCGCCGAAGCTGCTGCGCTGCGTAAAGCCTTCCCTGAAGAAATTGGAAACGATTATACAGCAGAGGAAATGGAAGGAAAAGTAATTAGCGAAATTACAGTAATAGACGCAGAGCCGGTAAAAGATGTTAGTAATGCAATACCTGAAGTAGTAAAAGAGGAATTGAACAAGACGGAAACGCCCGATCCGCTTGATAATTTTGACTAACAATGGCAGAACAAATTACACAAGTTGAGGACTTCGCAGAACAATTACTACGGGAATCGGGCGAAATGCAAATGTTAAGTATTGATTATAAAAACGCCCGTAGTGAATATGCGCAGTGCCTTAACAAAATTACGGTAATGATGTACAAGGCTGGCTTACATAGAAGTAGGGCAGCCTTTGAAAATAAAATACCTATGCTTATTGCACACCCTGACTTTACAGAAGAAGCTATAAAAGTTGCCAGCAGAATGAATGAATGTGAACAAGAATATAAGGGCCTTGAAATGGTATTAAAAGCATACCAAGCTAAAATATCAGGGCTTCAGTCTGTAGTCAAGTTTATGCAAGCTGGCGAAATACAAGCGGCTGTAGCTGCAAAATACGGGTTAGGAGGTCATAATGTCTAAAAGATTTGTTGATACTGAACTTTGGCAAAAAGAGTGGTTTCAAGATCTGTCTTTGAAAGAGAAAATACTTATCAAATATATCTTTGAAAATTGCGACTGCGCCGGAGTTTGGAACGGTAATTTCAAAATGGCTTCTTTTATTATCGGTGAAAAAGTTTCTATAGAAGATCTTGAAGCTATAAATAAAAAGAAACATCAATTTGACATACTCAATAAAAACAATATTTTTGTAAGCGATTTTATAAAATTTCAGTATGGTGAATTGTCAGAAAAATGCAAGCCACATACAAAGGTAATATCTATGCTGAAGCATTATGGCCTATATGAAAGAGTTATGAAAGAGTATACAAACAGTATAGATACACCAGTAAAAGAAACACGCTTTGTAAAACCTTCAGTAGATGAAGTAAGGGCCTATTGTATTGAAAGAAATAACAATATAGACGCTGAAGCTTTTATAAATTTCTATGAAAGTAAAGGCTGGAAAATAGGTAAAAATGCTATGAAGGACTGGAAAGCGGCAGTAAGAACGTGGGAAGCAAAAAATAAATCTGCCGGTATTACAGAAGCGGAAGACGACGATTTTTATATGAGGTTAAGCAGATGAAAGAAGAAGCGGATCTGTTTGTAATGTCTGAAAACTTCAGGCTTGTATATGAAGACTACGAAGTAAGGACAGAAGCAGAGAGAATTTTTAACGATACAAACGATATAAAACAAGTTGATGAATATTGCAAAAAAGTTGTATTAAAAAGGCGCGCAAAAGTTCTGCTGGAAAAATCAAGAATAGATAAAAGATTTAGTTTAAGAACTTTTGAAAACTTTAATACATACGATCCAATAACAAAGGCCGCAAAAAAAATGGCCCTTGATTATGTAGACAATATAGAAAAATATTTAGAAACAGGAACAAATTTAATAATTGAGGGCGCTGGCCAAGTTGGAACGGGTAAAACTCATTTAGCTTGCGCAGTTGCACAAGCAGTAATGCAAAAAGGAATACCGGCAAAATTTATCAATGTAGTTTCAATGATAGCAGAGATAAAAGAAAACTTTGATATATCAAGCTTTACAGATGTAGAGCTGCTTATAATTGATGATTTAGGCAAAGAAAAAGGTACAGAGTGGGTATGTGAAACAGTTTACGGAATTATCAATAAAAGATATGAACAGATGAAGCCTACAATAATTACCACTGAAAAACCTATGGCCGCTATGACTTCACATTATGAAGGCAAGGGCAAAGCAATTTTAAGCAGAATATCAGAAGACTTCTTTTTGATCCGGCTGAACGGAAAAGATTATAGACAAAGGAGGAGTAATGAATAAGAGTGAATACTTTATAAACAGCCTTCTGAACTATTTGGAAGATAAATTGCCGGCCAATTTATTCAAAGAAGTTCAGAACTATATATCAAACGATACTATAAAAGACGCAGAAAAAATGACGCAAACGGACAGAGTATATAACCACCTTAAAGAACACGGCTTTATAACAAATATGCAGTGTCATTTATTATATGGTATAAGGCACTGTCCGAGCGTAATACGGAACATTAAGAAGAAGCTGCTATTTGAAGGCAGCTCTTTTTATATTGATACCGAACCGCAAAAAGGCTGTGATAGATACGGCAATAAAACAAACTGGTTTAAATACATATTGAAGGAAAAAGAAAAATGCGTAAATCTACAATGAATGAGGATATAAAAAAATATCCTATTTATGCAGTCATAAAAGATATTTACGGCTGCCGGCTTTTAGAAATGAACAATATAAAAAGTACTGCTGACTATAACCACTTCACACATAATTTACATCATTTTATACCGAAGCAGCAGTACGACAAGAATAAACAATGGTATGAAGAAAGGGGGATAAAACAAAAATTATTATTAGTGCCAATATCAATGCACGAACAAATACATAATCAGTCTGTAAATAATTTATCAGATGATGATTTTGAAGCGTGGTACGGAGTTTCACGCTGGGAATTAGTTTTTAATAGGAAGCATAGTAAATACTAAAGGAGGTAAGAAATGGGTTGTTATTTAGATCCTGACAATGAGAGCAAGGAAGCTTATTTAGAACGAGAAGGCCGCGAGGTTGAGAGTGATTATATCTCAAATAATTACAAAGACATAAAACAAAAAGGCAGCTTGCCGGTTGTATTAGTTGATAATGGTAATTTTACCGCTGCCGGAATTGCATATACTGAACGAGAGTTTGAACGCTTTGTAAGATACGACAACAGGCCCAAGCGCTTTTTTATTGTATCAGTAGAGAAGCTTTCAAAAGATGTACCTATAGTAAAAGAATATCTAAAGATAGCGGAGGAAGAATGGCGCAACAGATACAATTAGGAATTAGCGCAGACATACCGCAAACAAAACCGGCAATAAAATTCAGAAGTAAATATCAACAATGGAAATATGAAGCAAACTATAGAAAATCTGAAGAAAAACAATGCTGTAAAAATTGTAAGTATTGTGTCTGTTTTTCAAATGGATATAACAGATATTTTTATAAATGTAATTTGCAAGGAATATCGCACAGCGCAGCAACAGATATAAGAATAAGCTATATTTGCAACTATTACAAGGAGGGGAACAATGGCTAAAAATTCTTTTATGGCGCGGCAGAATGTAGAAGAACACGACTTTTACCCTACACCTGATTATGCTACAGAATCGCTTTTAGAACGGGAAGTATTTGAGGGGGGGGGTAGTTTGGGAATGTGCTTGCGGCGACGGGGCTATAAGTAAAATATTAAAGTCAAAAGGGCTGCAAGTATTTTCTACGGATCTTATTGATAGAGGTTATGGCGAAGTTAGAAACCTTGATTTTATACAGGACTTGCCGGACATATACAAGGCAAAACATATTATTACAAACCCACCATTTAAGATCGCAAAACCTTTTATAGAACAGGCCCTAAAAATGACTACGGGTAAAGTTGCTATGCTTTTAAGGCTGGCATTTTTAGAAAGCGCTGATAGATACGAACTGTTTAAGACTACACCTTTGAAAACAGTATATGTATTTTCAAAGCGTCTTACAATGTCGGCCAAAGGTGAAGGCGCAAGCAAAGGCGGTATGATACCTTTTGCGTGGTTTATATGGGAACACGGGTACGAAGGGAAACCTTATATAGAATGGATATTATAGGAGGAATAATGAAAAAGAAACAATTACAAATAATAAATCACTATGGCTTTGAGGCGCAGAAAGCCAAGCTAAAAGAAGAAATGACAGAGCTTGCTTATGCACCTAATGAAGAAAATTTTATAGAAGAAATTGCAGATGTCTTGAATGTACTTCAGGGCATTATTTATTTTAGAGGCTGGGAACAGCAAGTATTACAGATACAAGAAGCAAAACTTGACAGACAATTAAAAAGAATTGAGGAGGGAAGATAAATGTTTACAAAACAAGAATTAGCAGAAAGATTAAACGGTAGATTTTATTTAAGTGAAATGACAAAAGACGAAGAACAAGAAGCAAAAGAATCAGGGCTTGTAGTTGTGTACGGGCAAAGTGATGATCTTGTAGAATTAAGGGGCGCTATCAATGACGAACTTGATATGTACGACGGTGGCACAATTTATCTTAACCACGACGGCGTAATAAAGAACGAATGTGAAGATGAAGACTGCCCTTATTTTCAAAAACAATTAGAAGACGCAACACAAATTTTAGCCGTATGGGGCGACGATCACCCAAGTTTAGGGGTTCAAGGTTATAGTTGGAGTTTTAGATCGGTAGATATTCCCGACGCGAATATGTTCGATATTTTTGACAAAGACGGCGAGAAATATTGTAGAGGTTTTATTTTTAGTATGGAGGAAATTAAACAATGACAGAACAAAAATGGAGTGAAACTTTAACACCTGAACAAACAAAACTTATGGAAATTTTAGGCGGCTTTATTGCTGATATAACTTCTTTAATGGAGTTTATGACAAAAGATATGCCAGCCCGTAATGCTTACTTATGTAAGTTAGGTTTTCTTGAAACGCTGGGAAAATCTTTGAAGCTTGATGAGGGGGAAAAAGAATGAAATACAGATTAGATCTTAAAAGTTTAGGAATAGTTTTAGAACTTGACGAAGAAGCTTTTAAGGCAACACAAGAAAAGAGGGTAATTGACGAAAAGACTAACGAATTTTTATACGCAGCAAGAATTATCAAATGTGATGATGATACTTTGCTTGTAGTAAAAGAATCTAAATTTGAAAGAATGGAGGAATAATAATGCTGGGCGTTGATGATATAAACCGATTAGAAGCAGAGAACGCACGCTTAAAAGATCTTCTGAAGTGGTTATTAAAACAGCAATATTACATACTTCATAATAATTTGAAAAAGAAAATAAGGGAGGTTTTGAGTGAAAGAACTAATAATTAACGGCGTTGATGTTATAAATTGCGATTATATTTTGAATAATTCTGTTAAAGGCAAATATCATAGTCCGGCAAAATCAATGCCATACGCAAAAGAAACAAGCTGCATAGAGTGCAAAACTAACAGCACAAGGTATAACTTCTGTAAGCATAACCCTGACTGCTACTATAAACAATGGCAGCGCACGCAAAAACAATTAGATATAGCCGGCAAAGTTATTGTAGAAATGACAGAGAAAAAAGATAGCTTGAAGGAAAATCTGAAAATAAAAGAAAATGAAGCAAGGCGCTATTTAGAAGAAGCAAATAAATACAGAAAAATTTTAGAGAAAATAAAAAATACTCTTATCGCCGATCAGTGTGATAATTGCGAAGAAATGGTAGAGCCGCCTTGTGATACTTGCGATACAAAATTTTTAATTAACATAATAAGCGAGGTATTAAATAATGAAATGGGTAGTAGATAAAATCGGCAAAGAGCAAGTATGGTATTCAGCAGATGTCATAGAGAAAATAAAAGAAATATGTATAAGAAAACCGTACCAAGCTATTGAAAAAATTTTGAAAATTATAGAAGGTGAAGATCAATGAGTGTATCTGATAAAGAAATAATAGAAAAGATTTTAATTTATTCAGCGACATTAAATTTTCTTCGTAAGACTGGTAGAGAATTAGAAAAACTTTTAGAAAAGAAATTAAAAGAAAGTGAGGATAAATGATTTCAGCAAAACAGGCGAAGGCCGAAACAGAGGATATTATAAAATCAAAATGTCATATAAAACCAAAACAAAAATTATTACCGAAAAATGAAGGCAAGAAATTTTATATACCACTGCCGTATAAGTTAAAATTCGTTGAAATGCTTATAGAAGACGCTATACAAGGCGGCTTTAATTTTTGCAAGGTACATAATGAAATAACCGCAGAAGCCGAACAATGCTTAATAGATTACGGCTATAAGGTGAAGTACTATAAAAATTTTATAAAAGTAAGTTGGTAAGGAGGAAAAATGAATATAAATATAAAATTGCCGGTAGAATTAGAAGAAAGAATAGCGGCAGAAGCAAATAAAAGATTATCAGAAATAATAGACGACATCTTAAAAAATGATGAAGAAATAGACGCCTTAATAAAAAAGACGGTACAAGGTCAAGTAAAATCAGAAGCTTTAAGATGTTTGCAAAGTGCTGATTTAAGAAGCAAAATGGCGCAAAAAGTTTATCCTATAATCTATGAAACTTTAGGCTTGACAAAAAAAGTAGATATGGGCTTTTGGGATAAAGAAGGGAAGTATCAAGAAGACTATCAGATAGTAGCAGAAGGGGAGTGGAAAAATGGATAAAGCAGATGTGTTCTTAAAAGAACTTGTCTATATAGAAAATGACGACATAAGAAACGAAACAATAAACTTGATCAGGCACTTGCCTGATTATTTTTTTGAAGTAGCAGCAAGTAGCACCGGCAAATATCACCCTGAATATACACTGGGTAAAGGTGGACTTGTAAAACATACGCAAGCCGCAGTAAAAATAGCTTATGATTTATTAAGGCTTGATATGTTCAAAAGGCTGTTAGAGGATAAAGACTTTATTATAGCGGCATTGATATTGCACGACGGCTGGAAACACGGCGTAGAATATCAGCAATTTGCAAAGGCGCAGCACCCGATAATTGCGGCTGAAAGGGTAAAAGATTACAGCGAAAATAAAGATATAGGCGCGCGTATTGCAAATCTCATAATAACGCATATGGGCCAGTGGAATACAGACTGGAAAACAAATGAAGAAATTTTACCGAAGCCGGAAAACAAGGCGCAGTCTTTTGTACACTTATGCGATTATTTAGCAAGCAGAAAATATCTTGAAGTAAATTTTGAGGTATAGCTTATGAGAAGAAAGAAGCTGCGCAACAAAAAAGAGGCCCAAAGAAAGCACTTTGAGCGTCGCTCTATTGAACGCGTCGGCGTACTTCTTAATCAAAAAGATCTTGTACAACAGATCCAAAGTGGAGGGCTGGAGTTCATAGAACGACAAAGCAACAGAATAACTTTATATAGACTGAACCATTTAGAAAAATCTTATAGAGTTGTTTACGACAAAAACAGAAAACAAGTAGTAACAATTATGGAGGAACAATGCGAGAAAAATTAGAGCTTATATTGCTGCCTCCGCAAGAGAAAAAAGAAGTATCCGAACAGGATATAGCGAAGGCATATATAGACATAATGAACTTATTATTAAATAACGGGTAAAGGCCCGTTATTTTTTTATTTACATTTTTATTCATTCATTCATTTTTTGTGTTAGAATCTCATTATGAAGACAGCAGTAATTTACGCGCGTGTATCGTCAGGCCGCCAAGAGCGTGAAGGTTTTTCAATACCGGCACAAATAGAATTTTTAACAGAATACGCAAAACAAAATAACTTCAGCATAGAAGCTCAATTTGTGGAGGCAGAAACAGCCAAAAAGGCTGGCCGCAAACAGTTTAATAATATGCTGAAATATATTAGCGAACATAATATAGACGCAATACTGGCAGAGAAAACAGACCGAATATATAGAAACTTGAAAGATTACCTTACGCTTGATGAATTTAAGCAATTAGAAGTACACCTTGTAAAAGAAAATATGGTAATAAGTGAACATTCTTCATCACATATTAAATTTATGCACGGCATAAAAGTTCTTATGGCCAAGCAGTATATTGATAATTTGAGCGAAGAAGTCAAGAAAGGTAAGAATAGGAAAGCTAAAGAGGGTTATTATCCACAGCAAGCGCCGGTAGGATATATGAATACAGACGGGCCGGAAGGTAAAAGAATAATCGTACCTGATCCAGCAAACGGGCCTTTTATTGCCAAGCTATTTACTATGTATAATCACGGTACTTATTCTATTGCAGCGCTGCGTAAGCTATTATATGAAGAAGGTTTTAACCATAAAGGCAAACCTTATTCAAAGGCAAGGCTGCTGGCCATATTACACGATCCTTTTTATATAGGAAAGTTTATGTATAACGGCGCTTTATATCAGGGCAAACACGAACCTTTAGTACCTGACGAGATCTTTTATTCAGTTCAAAGAAGCTTCAACCAAAGTAAAGCAAGAAAGCACGATACAGAATTTTTATACACCGGCTTATTAAAATGCGGCCACTGCGGCTGCCAGCTTACAGCAGAATTAAAAAAGGGTAAGTATGTATATTATCACTGTACCGGCAAGCGCGGCGGCGACTGTAGAAAAGATTACATAAGGGAAGAACAAATAGACGAAGTTTTTATGGATCTGATAAAAAAGATCCCTAACCCTGACAGCAAAATATTTGACTTAATAAGAGCCGGTATAAAAGAAACAAGACGCTTGAAGGGCGAATATGAAGAACATAGCGTAGAAGAAATAGAAAAGCAAATAAAACGGCTTCAGGCCCGTATAGATAATTTATATACAGACAAATTAGACGGAAGAATAACGGAAGAATTTTGGAAAGAAAAACATAACTTATGGTATGAAGAAAAAGATCAGCTTATAGAAAAATTAAAGAGTATCAACAATGCGGCTCGAACTTTTGACGAAGGTACGAACCTATTAGAAAATTTCTGTAAACACGCGCCACGACTGTATGAGAGGGCATGCCCAAAAACTAAACAAGAGATCTTAAAAATTATAGGTTCGAACTTTACCTATAAAGACAAAAAAGTAAGCGTAGAGCTTACTTCAGTCTTTGAATTATTATTAAATAACCCATTTTCTAAAAATGGCGGGATCTACAAACCGAAGTTAGAACCCCGACAATTTATTTATAAATTAAAAGAAGCATTAAGTCAAGAATTTATTTCAAGTCTAAAAGCTTTGGATCTTGCAGCGTAAAAAAACACCCACCCTTATTCAGAGTGAGTGCCAAAAAAGAAATAGCAAAAGAAGTCAGGACAATTAGCAAGGCTTTACGAAAAGTTCTTTTTCTGCTGCTCTACGCTTTACAAGGCCCTGTAGGATCTTTTTATTTGCGTAAACCCAGCGCCCGAATTGTGCTGCTGCTTCAGTGTACTTTTTTTGATTTAATAATTTAAGCATAGTTGAACTTGCAAAATTACCGTAGCCCACATTGTATTCAAACGATACGAGGGCGTCAAATTGGTTTTGATTTAACGGCGCTTTTACAAGCCTTGAAACATTATTACTATGAATAGTAATATCTTGTTTCAAATATTTCTCTGCTTGTTCTTGCGTTATCTTTTGGCCTAAATGGACTTCCGAACCAGTATGGCCATATCCTATAGTCAAAATACCGGCCGGACATTTATACGCTTCAAGGCGGCAGCCTTCAAATTTTTTTATAAGCTCTATGCCGTTTTGTGATATATTCATTTTGCCTCCACAAATTCTTCAAGATCTTTGATCCTATTGTTTGCGACTTTTATTTGTTCTTCTCTTATACCGTCTTTTCTTTCAAGATCATAAACCCTTGTAATAAAGTTATTATGTTTTTCAAGCTTTTTATCTTGTTGATCAAATTTGAAATTTACCAAGTCTTTGAAGCCGTCAAGCCTTCCTATATATATACCGACTGCCGCTATGTTTATAATCAAGCCAACAATAGCTACGATTATTGAAATAACGACGCCGACTGTTTCTATTGTCATTTTTCTTTATTCCTCCACCCACAGAATTTTTGGTAATTATCAACACTATGAAAAATTAACCAGCGGTTGAAAGCGCAAGTATCGGCGACTGATAAAAGGCGCTCAAAAACTTTGTCAGCAAAGTATCTGTCGTAATCTACATAGTGTTTATTTTCACAGAATATGTCGTGGATCAAGCTTGCGACTTTGAAGCGTACATCTTCTTTAGAACCGATAAGCCTTGTAAAAAATCGCGGTATGCTTGCCCCGTCATAGTCATAGCCGGCATTGATAGTAAAAACAAAATTTCTTTTTTTCTTCTTGTCTACTACTAAAACTTCTACTTGATTTTCAACATACAAAGGTTTTTTCTTTGCTGCCTTAATCTCGTCTTTTGTCATAACCAGCGTATTTATCAGCTTGTTTTCTATGCGCGGAATCTCTGAAAAGGCGACGCGGCAAAATTCATCATCTTGCCATACAAAGTATTCTTTGCATTTATAAAAACAAGTCGGTAATTTACTTATAAAATTTAATTCAGAATAGCTATAATTGCACATATTATTCTACCTCATATTGCATTTGCATTGGCCTTACTTTTACTTTCCCATTAACCTGAATATTTACTACAAACCAGTTTTTCTTCAGGACTATTTTTTGTTTAGAATTTTCGTTAAGTGGCTGCTTCTGAACATTGACTATAATTTTATTTTCTTTCATTTCTATAATCTGTTCAGCTTCTTCCACTACTGCCGGTTCTTCTGCAATTTCTTCAGCTCTGCATACATTAGCGCAGCATAGCAAAATAAGTACAAATAATAATCGTTTCATAACTCCTCCTTTATAAATTAACTCCAAGCTCTGAAAGTGTTTTTATAATAGCGCTTATGTAATTATCACCGTTAAAATTTTTTGTTCTGATACCCATAAACTGTATTAAATAATTCAAAACATTTTCACGATCTATAAAATTTTTTATATCAGCATTACCCCGTAAGTTATTCTTTTCTTTTGAAGCAAGCACTAAATTTTCTAAAATAGTTTTACCGCCTTTTGACCTTGCTTTTAAGTGTTCAAGGGATACATTCTTTTTAGTTAAAGTATCACCATAAAACCCCTTTTTGACAGTCGGCAAGCCGCCCTTTTTCCATATAGTTTTCAGAGGGCTTGAATAACCAAAAGAAGGTTCATAAGGCCTTATTTTCTTGATCTGCATTTTTACTCCTATTGCACAACAAAGAGGGCCGAAGCCCTCTTGTGTGTTATGCCCTGCCCGAACTTCAACAAACTAAAAGCGCGCCGTTCGTTAAATACCCAACCAGCCCAACCAAATAATTTTATAAAGCTGCGGCCTGTTTATATTGGTTCTGCGCGTATAATGTAGAAAATTCAATATAATAAGTAGTCCATTCTTCTTTTGTCATTGGCTGCGCAGTATATTGATGTGCTACCAGCCATTCTTCCGTGCATTGTTCTTCTTTTGAAAAATCAGGCGTAGGGTAGAATAAAATCATATTTGCTACATTTTCCGGCAGCCCGTTAAGTGCATTTACCATATTATTGATAGTATCTACAGACTGCTGCGCGTTCGCATAACCTTTAGGCTGAAGCCTATAATTTCCTTTTGAAGTGGCCAAAAATTTATTTTCAAAGTTTTGCTTATTTGCTGCTGTAAGCCTTGTAATAAATTCAGGATCTTCTACTACTTCGTCATTTTCTATTAAGTACCTGTCTTCGTGTTTGATATAGTTATAGTACACTTCTTCTGTTACTTCATAACTTTTAGTAGTATCTGAAGTAATATCAAAATTGCCGCAATTAACTATTTTGTCATTTTCTACATTCAAATAAAAACCCATTTATTTTTCCTCCTTATTCTAAATAGTATGCTTCGCCTTGTTTCTTTAATACCGCTTTTATAGGGAAGTTTGATTTATCTATATCAGAAAGCTGCTTGCGTATTGTAGAGCTGCTTGTAAACACTACTAAAATTTTTCCTTCTTCGTCGTCTTCCAAAGTAAATTGTATTTTAGCAGTAGGCCTGTTATCTACGCTAATTTCTTTCCAAGCAAGAATAATCAAGCTCTTACCAAATAAATTTAATATACTTACTTTTTTGCCGGTTATCGGCAGATCAGGAATTGCCCCGATTTTCTTAAATTCTGTAATTGTCAAATTTGCTATTGTCTTGTTCATATCTAACTTCCTTATGAGATTATATGTGTAACAGTGTTCTGCATAGCCTTTATAAGAATTTATTGTGCTTAATTTTTCCAGCAAGGTTCTTTTATCTTTTCCTGATTTTATTCTGTTCATAGCTCTTTTGAACTTTGTTGCTGTTCTTTTTCTTAAAATTGTATAGCCTTGAAAGTGTCTATATCCAAGAAAATCAATACCTTGCTTTGTTCTAAAAACTTCACTATAGCTTAAATCTTGTCGCAGCTCTGTTCTTATAAAGCTTTCTACCTTCTTTTGTATTTCAAATAGTTCTTCTTTTGAGTTGCCGAAAAATACGCAGTCGTCGCAATACCGGCAATAGTGTTTTACTTTCAGTTCGTGCTTTACATATTTATCAAATTTATTCAAATAAATATTTCCGAAAAGCTGACTACATAAATTGCCTATAGGACAGTTTTTGCCGCCTTCTATAGAAAAGACAATATCTTTTAGCATAGCTAAAATCTTTTTGTCTTTTATGACTTTGCAAATTTCATCATATAAAATTTGCTGATCCATAGTAGGATAGAATTTTTTAATATCGGTTTTTAAGCACCATTCATATTTTTTTATATGTTTTCTGACATATTCACTGCCCTTCATTTGCCCTCTGCCGCGTATGCAGCCGTAGGTATGATCTATAAATCTTTTTGTAAAAACATCTTCAATAACATTTATAAGGGCGTGCTGAACTATACGATCAGGAAGCGGCAATATATAAATAAGTCTTCTTTTTGAATTTTCATTTACGATTTTGTTTTTATATTCAGAAGTTTTGAAATTACCGCTAATAACTTTCTGCCTTAATTTTTCAAGGTTTTCATCTAAATTTTTTTCAAATTTTCGTATATCCCAGCGCCTTGTCCGGCCCTTTCTTGTCAGCCTCCAAGCTAAATAGAAGTTGTCTTTTTCTATGAGTTTTTCCCATAGTTTGCTAATTCTTTTCATTTTCCACCTTAAAAATACGGCTTGAATCTTCAAATTTCTTTTACCAAAACAAACCGCACTACGCATTGTTTTTTCGCCCGAAGACGAAGGATCATCACCCCAGCTTATGGCCTTACTTAAAAGGCTCACAATATCACGCCGCGCGCGCCATTGTTCGTGTTCACATTCGTACGGGAATTGTTGCAATTACGCGCCCAAGAACCGCAGTTCGTACCGTTATCGTAATTACCCCCGAAATGCAAGACGGGTAGGGCGATAACCCTTTTTATGGTTTATGACTTATGATCTATGACTTCAGATCCTTGTTTTTTGGTTTATGATTTATTATTTATGATGTTTTTCAAAATGACAGCTCACGCCGCGCGCGCCAAGGGTCGCGGCCACAAGCGTACGGGAAGAGGTGCAAGCACGCGCCCAAGAACCGCAGTACGTACCGCTAGCGTAATCACCCCCGAAATGCAAGACGTACGGCATACCGTACGACTGCCCCCTATTGGTTGTGTCGTATGCTGACCAGTTAGTTTGGCCGTTAAAGCCGATTTCATCACCCCACTGCCATAAATAGCCGCAGCAGCACTCTACAAAGAAGCCGCTTATCATTCTTTTTCCGGCCGTATCTGTATAGCCGCCTGTTAGTTTTGAAGACGGGATAGCACCACCGGCAATATTTGTATTTTGGTTAGAGCCTTCAGCAAATATCATAAATTGGTTATCAGTTGGCAGCTTCTTTCCTACCAAGTCCATATCAAATTGGTGATTTATAGGCTGTCTGCTGTTTGTTATTGTACCGGCATAAGTAGAGGCTGTAGAAGTGCCTGTACCTGACTGTAAATAAATATCTACCCAAAATTTTTCAATACCATAATGATCTATTAAGACTTGCCCCTTGTTGCCGGTTTTTGCTAAACTTCTAAATGCTACAGTCCATACACTATTAGGGATAATATCACCGGCATTATACCCTATTGCTGGGTGTGTACTCCAAAAACTATTAGTAGGAAGGGCCGGCGCATTTGATGATGTTACAGCTACACAAAGAGTATGCGCGCCGCCTATTTGTACGACATCATCTGAAGTATAACCAGTAGGCGCAGTTTCGTTTAATGACGCTATAAGTTCGCCGCTGTTATTCAAATAAAAATAATAGTCTTTCCCGTTAGATACAGAGCCGGTATCAAGCACAGCAGCAAAGCTGTAAGAAGTATCTGAAGCTGCGCTGTAATAATCACCGCTTTTTAATTTTATATTTGTGCCGGCCAGTATTGTAATGTTGTCTTTATCAGCCGTAATAAACTTTGGATCTTCATATTCAAAATCACGGTCAGTATGACATATCAAATTTGCCTTTTTGTTTATTTGTGTTTGTATTGGTGATGTTACGCCGTCTACATAATTTAATTCAGTGGTTGAAAGTGTAGCACCGTCAAGTATATTTAATTCGTTTACATCTAAAGTCGCGCCGTCTAATATATTCAGCTCTGTTACAGTTGAAGTAAGGCCCGTTAAAGTTTTTGCTTCTTTTATAGGCGTTGTTTGGCTATCATCTATAAAGTTAGATAATTTTGTGGGCTTATTTTTAATATAGTCTTTTTTAGTATTATCTGACTGATCCCAGTCTGTTTGAATTTGTCCGGCTGCTGCTTGTTCAGCCCAGTATTTAGCAGAACCTTCAGCCGGTTCAGTAGGATCGCCGATAGCATACTGTTTAGATAAAGCTGCATAGCTTGAAGCATTATCAATGTTTGTAAGATCTTCGGCTACAGAATTTATATTAGTTAAATCATTTGCTACATCTGAAATATCAGAAGCGTTGTTTTTTACTGCCGTTACATCGGAAGCAATACCGGCAACAGTTGAAACATCTTCAGATATGGCAGCAAGCGTATTTATGTTAGTAATATCGTCTGCAACAGTGTTTACATCTGAAATATTCGTAACAACAGTATTTACATCTGTCATATTATCAGCAACAGTATTTACATCTAAAATATCTGTAGCTACTGTATTTACATCTGAAATATTCGCAGCTAAAGTATCCACATTCGTTAAATCGCCGGCCACCGTATTTACATTTGATATTGAATCGCCTACACTGTTTACATTCGTAATTGATCCGGCCACTGTATTTACATCTGAAACATTTGTGGCTACAGTTGAAATATCGGTAGTATTTGCAGCTACAGTAGAAACATCTTCAGAAATATCCGCTACTTTATTTAAGTTTACTGCAAGTGTATCGGTATCAATATTTGAACCTTCTTGAATTTTTACAGCTCTTGCAAGCAAGCGGCTCATAATTTGAAGTATTCTTGTAATATAGTCAAAACTCCATTCAAGCGTACTGAAATTCAGCTTGTTTGAGTTTGCATATTCTTTGTCTTGTTCTATATCAAGTGTCAAAGATAAAGATATTACTTCATTTGAAGCCAAAGTAGAATAACTTGAACCGGCAATAGGGAAGGTTATATAGCTTCCGTTCTTATTGCCTACTTCGTGTATAGAATAATCTACATCAAGCGTAAGCGTTGTTTGTTCGCCTGAAGAATTTGTATGCTGTACTAATAATTCGCTGCTGTCCTCAATTAAAAAATCAAAGTCAAATTGAGTTACAGAACTATCACCAGCATAATTGTTTACTGGGTTGTTTTTTGATACTGTCATTTTCCTTACTCCTTTTTTTATTTATCTTTTAAGAACCAGTTATAAATCGGTTTACCGATTAACGGTATATTTGCGATCGCACTCTTTTTACCTGATAATGTTCTAATAGTTACCGGCGCTACTGAAGGCGTGAAGAAGTTTACTATAGCGCTTCCAAGTCCACTTCTGCCAGCGTCGCGGAATATAAACCTATTAACAATAAATGTAGGTATTAGGTTATCTATCATACTTTCAAAAATATTCAGATCTCTATTTGAAAGTAAATCTTTTAGTGCGTCTATAGGTACGCCAAACAGCCATAAGAGCATTTGCAGCCTTACAAGGTTTTTCAAGCCTTTTACTACTTGCCCTTTATTTTTGTTCATAATACCTTGTTGAATATTCATAGTTACATCTTGACGCGCAATATCAAGCGCTTTAATACCGTATGTTTTCAAGGTATAAAACAGCTTCATAAAGCCGCCGCCACTTTGGTATAACTCTGCTACTTGATCTTCAGATATTGGCTGTATGTCTGCTAATTCGTGGTATGCAAAAATTATAGTATCATCTGTAATTTTGCCGGCCGCTAAATCTTCTTTTACTGCTGCCGCGCCTTCGCCATATATCCTTTTTAGTTTAGCTTCAAAGTCAGCATTATTACTTTTTGCCAGTTTTTGAGCTTTTATCAAAGAAGCTTGTATAATTGTATTTTTACCCAAGCCGTCAATAGCATTAAGCCCGATAATTTGAAATTGCTTTTTGAGCCATTTTGATATTTTTGAAGTATCGCCGAACTCATAGGCCAAGTCATTTATGCCGAGATCTTCCATAGATATATCAAAAGGTTTTTTCAGGCCCTTAAAAGTATCTTCAAAGCCGTACTTATAAACTGAAAAAGCCAAGTCGCCGAACTGTGTAATAGCATTTGTTATATCGTTCAATGTTGTTATATATGTAAGATCTTTTACCATTTTTATTGGTTCACATATTCTGCTTGCGTTGAATCGGGCCACAAGCATTTCTCTGATAAGTTTTTCATCTTTTACATATATATCACCATTTGCCGCAAGTGTATTTACAAGCGCGCCTATGCTGTCTTCTACATTTTCAGAATTGCCTATTATTTTACAAATTTCTTCAGAGGTTTCTCTAATTTCTTCTTTAAGACGATTTATAACAGCGCCCTTTACTTGATATGCGTTAGCACCTTCAACCCATTCTATTTGGCTGTTTAATCGTTCTTTTTGGCCCTGAAGTTTGCGTTTGTATTCTTCCTGTTCTGCTGTAAGATCTTGTCTGTTTTCAAGTTCTTCCAGTTTAATTTCAATAGGTGAAAGTTCATACTTCAGCCTTGTTAATTCTTTTGCTTTTGCAAGGTTAGGGTATCTGTCCTTTACTTCGTCAAGCGTTTTCTTCTTGCGCTTAATTCTTGCGCGCAGCTTCCCTACTTCTTTGTATTCACTGCCAAAGAATCTTCTTGCTTCTATTACTTTTCTTGAATTTCCGATATAGTTTATAAGGGCCGGTTCAAAGCTTTCATAGAATTGGTTAAAATCGCCGTCAAGTTCATCTATGCGGCGTTCAAATTTCAAGCTGGCATTTCTTGATAATAGAATATTATTTTTGCCAAAACCTCTTATATGATTATTTATGAATTTAGCGCGGTCTTCTGCGTTCCAAAACTGGCTATTATCAGCTTCAGCAAGATCTCTTAATACCATACTTATTTTAGCGTCTTCAAGCTTAATAACCTGATTTATTACATCTTGCTGCTCTTTACGCGCAAGCGCTTCTATGTATTCTATAAATTTTTCTGACATATCGTGCTTAACAAGACGAGGGAAGTAATTATCAAGGTAGCCTACATCAATACCTACTTCAAGCGCATTGTTATATATATCTTCAAGAATATCTCTTATTTTATTAAATTCTTCAGTAAAGCCGTATCTATTAGCAATTATTCTTACCATATTTTCATCACGATTTTTAAGCGCAAGATCAAAGGTTAAATAATCTGCTTTATTTTGGGCCTTCATAGCTTCAGTTTTCTTGATAAAATCTGCTGCTGCGTTCAAGTCTTTGCCGGTTGTTACTGCAAGCTGCGCAGTGTGATTTCTTAATTTATCTCTTAACTCCGGCGAAATTTTACCCAGCCTTGTTTCAAGTGGTATAAATAATTTGTCATACCAAGTGCTTATAGACTTTCCAAGATCATATACGCCCTTTTTGAATTTATACATAGGCTGGTTTATAGCTTCTTCAAGCTCAATAGATTTTACATAGTTGTATTGATATTTAGGCAATACTTCTTTTTCGTATTCTTCATCTGTAGTGAAGACACGATCAAAAAGTTTAATTGCTTCATCTGATAAATTTATATCAAGATCTTTTACTGAATTATATACTTGTCTTAACCAGTCTTTGAAGTTCTGAAAGACTGTTAGCAAGCTTTTTGAAGGCGCTGAACCTTCCATTAAGTACGCTTCAAAACCGCGCGCAAATCTTTCGTGAAAGTCTACCATTTCTTCATAATTGTATTCAGTGTCTTCTTTCATTCCGAATACTCTGTAAACTTCAGCTAATTCTTTTTGAGCGCGTTTATTCCCCCCTTTAGCAAGAGTATCTAAAGAGTATAAATAATAGTGGCCTAATTCGTGGCATATTGTAGAAGGATCGCCGTTTTCTAAAATATCAATTATGGCCGTGCCGTTTTCATCTATTCTGAATTGGCCGCGTGGGTTTTCTTCGTCTTGATGATATATGTTAGGATCGTTCATATCCCAAGTGCCAAGATTTTCAGTAGACTTAATTTGTTCAGGATAAAAAGCAATATAATGAGTAGTTCCAGCTTCCATATCCATATTGAATTTTGTTGATACTGTACTGTCTATAATGCCGTCATATCCTAAACTTTCAACTATTCTACGGGCCACTTCGTTTCCTACAAGATCGGCCGTTTCTTTGTCTTCTAAATATGCTTCATTTAATTTCGCTTTTAGTGTTTCAAGGTTTACGCCGCCTTCCATACAGCAGCCAGCTATAATTCCTTTTACAGTTTCTACATCTCTATCACTTAAAATATCGTATAACTTTGCTGCGGCTTCTTCTTGAATATCATAAATAGTATCATCTATTGCGTAGTTTAATTCTTCTTCGTAAGCGTCTTCGTCGTCAAAATCTTCTCTGTTTATTCTGTCTTCAGCTTGTTCTCTTATACTGTCATAATCAAATAAAGTAGTTTCATTGTCGCCTACATAGCAAGGGTTTTCAATGTTAAGATATACGCTTACTTGCATAGGATCGCCTTTAAGTTCTTTTTCGGCGATTTCTTTTGCTTCGTCGTAGTCTATATCTTCGCCTTGATCTTCTCTTTCTTGCTGGATCTGTTCTGCGCGTCTTGCTACTTTATTATCAAAGTCAGGGCCGCCGTCGTGGTAATTACTATCGGCGTCATTTTCATTATCTGTAAAATAGAAGCCAGCCCCCATATCACCTTCAGGGCTTGCTTTGCTTTGATCGAAAATTTCAAAAGTATTCACGCTTCCGTGATACAAAATTTTAAGGTTTCCGTCTTCATCAACAGCCTTGCTGTTTGCAAAAGAACTGTAAAACTTATCATTAAGGTTACTTTGGTTAAATGTTAGTCCTTGATTATTTCCAAGTCCTCGCCCGACGGATCGTGTTTCCAGTCCGTCTTCCCTTTGAGCGTTACTTTCTTGTTGAATCTTCCTTGAAACAAGTTCCCTGATTTCGTTGTCTTCAAGGTGTTTTGGTTTTTCGCCGTATTTAACTTCTGATGAAACTGCTTCATAACTCTTAAAAAGTCCTTTCTCTTTCATTATAACATAATTTTGAAGCGGTTTGTACCCCACTTCATTTACAATATAATCAAGCGGCACAAGTCGGCCAGTTTCCCTATATCTGCTTACAGCTCTTTCTACTGTTTTTTCTATAGGTAAATATACATATCTTAAATGTACATCATAGCCAGCGTCATTAAGCTTATTATATCTTCTCATTATTGCGTTTTCGCTTTTACCAACAATAGGCAGCAAAACATTATCGCCATTTTCAATAGCGACTTCTAATACCTCATTGGCTATAATTTGGCTTTCTTCGTGAACTTGATCCGCTCTTTTGCCGTCGCTTTCTATGAACTCCGGCAAGCGTTCTTTTGCCATATCAGAATCAATTATAAGGCTGCCGGTTTTCTTTGCCAGTGGATCTGATAAAGAAGACTTACCACTTGCCGGCGCGCCGATTACGATATAAGCCTGTTTGTTTTTATTTTTAGCGCCTTTGCCGTAAAGCTCTGCTGCTATATCTTCTCTTAATTTTATGCGTTCAGGCGTGTTTATTTCAAGCGTAGAAGGCAATAAACCTTCTGCTTTTAGTCTGTCTTGTTCGTCTAAATCTGCTGCAACATCAGGATATAAAGCGCGCCAGTTCACCAAGTCTTCAGCTTTTGCAGACTGATATAAACCTTTTGAATAAAATTCATCAGGTTTAATAAGTATTTCTTCATTGTCTGCCACATCATCTAAAGACTTATAAGGGTTTTCTTCAGTGTTTACAAAGCGGCTAATTGCAGTTTGATTATACGCAATTTCTTTTTTAACTCTGCCAAAAATTTCATTTATGACATCAGGCGTAAGCATATAAGCTTTGAACTCTTTTGCAGCTTCATCTAAAGATATTTCTTCATTTTTAACCATAGCAGCTAACTGTAGGGCCTTATCTGAAATAATACCTTGTTTAGAAGCAAGGCGCTCTATAAGTTCTATTGCTACTGCTGCTTGTTGGTTTATTCTTTCATTAGTTGCTTTATCAAGTTTATTTTTCCCTCTGCCGGTAATTTTGCTATTGTTGCGCAAAAGTCCGCTAAAAATCTTTTTATCATTTTTCAAAGATTTTACGGCTTTATCTACAATTTGTATTTTTTCAATAGCTGTAGTTTGGAATAATTCTTGCGTACCAAATAAATTTATTTGCTCTGATTTTACCGTATCTGCTGCAAGCACTTCACGGGCAAACATAGCAACTTGTTCTAAATTATTAAAGCGTGCAAGTCTTACGCCGTCTATTGCTGCTATTTGTTTTTGTTCATCATTTCTTATAATATCGGCAATACGCGCGCCTTGTGCTGCTGTTACTTCACCGTTTACAACTTTCTGAAAAGCTGTATCGCCAAGTCTTGAAAGCGCTATGCCGTCTTTAACCATAGCAGAATTAGTAGGAATTGTTTTAGGTAAATTATCAAGTCCTACTTCTTTTATAATTTTTGCAGTATCCAGCGCAGTTCCCGAATTTTCAGCGATATTTTTTTGCGCTGCTAATACTCTCATTTGTTCAGGCGTATAGCCGTCTTCTTCCTTGAATAAATAGCCTTTAAGGGTTATGTTATCCCCTCCAAGTCTTTTAGCAAGGCCCAAGCGTTGGTGGCCGTCTACTACATATTTCTTGCCGTCTTTTCTTTCATATACGATAATATCACCGGCGTAAAGCGGATCAAATTCTTCTACCCCGTTCATTCTATCTGTTACGCCGTTTTCATCTGAATTATCTTTATATTGAAAAGTTTTTGCGTCTGTATAAAGTTCACTGGGCTTAAATGACTGTTCTTGCCTTTCTTTAATTTCACTATCTATAAAGCGTGCTTCGTTGTTTATTTGTGTATTATTATTCTGATTTATAAGTATCTGAAGGTTAGATTTTCTTAAAAGCTCTGCGCCTTCTTCCCCGAATTTATCAGTAATAACATTATCAAGCTGCTGTACGAATTGCGCTGAAGTGTCTGCAAGTTCAGAGTTTGCGCCTTGTCTTTCCATTTCGTCTTTTATTCTTGTGTAAGAAATTCCGGCTTTTAATGTTTTTATATTTTCGTTAGCCTGTTCTGTGGCTATTTCTGCAAGCGTATCTATATTCTCATTAGTAAAGTTTACTCTTTCGTCTAAAGTCATTTCAGCAGCTTCTTTGTTTGCGCGCACTGAATCAATACCTTGTTTTACCTTTACTGCGCCTACTTGCGCCGTTGTACCTACGCCGCCCATAAGAATTGCTGAAACAGAGCCGACTAAACCAGCTTGCATAATTTCGTCTATTTTATCAGCCAAAGGTTTTGGCGCTACTCCGCGTACTTTCCTTGCCAAGTTTCCATAAATAAAGTTTACATATTCTTGCGCCATTTCTGTAGAGCCTTCAGCTATACCGGCTTTTGCAAGTTGCATAGATAAAGCCGCAAGTTGAGATCTGAAAGTTTGATCTTTTGCAAGCTGTTTTATGCCTTCTTTACCGAACATATCTAATATTTTTTGTCCGTTTGGTACGGCTTTAAGAACAGCGCCCAAGCCTACATATTCTAAAGTAGCATTGATTAAACCTACAGACATTGATAAATTATCCATATCGTTATCTGTTAAAGGTTCTGTACCAGTTGCTATAAATTCATCATTAAGCTGTTCAAGCTCTTGCCTCATAAAACCAGCTTCAAGCTCAAAACTTTTCTTTGCTACTGCTGTTCTTGCTAATAAACTTGCACCAGTACGCGCACCAGCGCCAGCGCCGGCCGGCGTTCTTGATATTGCCCCACCGGCAATTAAACCACCAAGCGCGCCCACTCCAGCCCATATTCCAGCGTCTTTTCCTATGCTGTAAAGTATTGCAGTTTGTTTCATTACATCTGCATATAACCTTTTAGCACCGTTAGAAAATCTTTCAGGCAACACATCTACGCTGCCTTCTTGAAAATATTTGCCTTCGCTCGTTTGTATAAATTTACTATATATGCCATAATTATTAGCCTGATTATATCGGCCCTGACTATATGGCTTGTCAAGTTCTTCTATTTTCGCTTTTTCTTCATCTGTAAGATCTTGTCCGGCCTTACGAAGCAGCATACCTTTTGTTCTTAATTCCGCAGCTTCGTTATCTTTTTTTTGTTCCATAAAAGCTGCTACTGGCACTTCTGTAACAAATTGCCAAGCGCTTTTAAGATTATCAAGCACTGTAGGCGGCTTATACGCACTAATCGTAGGGCCGTCGTATTCTTCTTGTGCTGCCGGTTGTTGTTCTATTTCAAAGCCTTCAGGTATTTCATTAGGTAAATATTCAACCTCAAAGCCTTCAGGTAGTCCTAAATTGCTTGCCACTTTCCACCTCTCATTATCATTCTTGCACCAGTTTTAGGGTTTCTTATTACTGTTCCTTCTGCATAAGCTTTACGATTACTTGAAGTATTGCTTTTCAAAGGATCAACACTTTTGCCGTTTACTATCTTTTCATAATGTAAATGCGGCCCAGTTGAAACACCAGTGCTGCCGGCTCTGCCTATATAATCACCGGCTTTTACTTCCTGACCTTTTTTTGCTATAAAACTGTTTGCGTGTGCGTATCTATGTATAGTTCCGTCTGCGCTCTTAATATCTATATAGTTTCCGTAACCGGCATTAAAAGCCACATTTACCACCTTGCCGCTTGCAAAGGCTGTAAATTTTTCGTTATTGTTATAAGAAAGATCTATGCCTTGATGATATTCACTTGCACCCTTTTTAGGTTTTTCGCGTCTTCCGTAAGTGCTGGTTATTCTATGGCCGTTCCATACGTCACCTACTTGCGGCATACTGCTTGTTCTTGTAGGTATACTGCTTAATTCTTTGTTGTCTTCTTGCGCAGTTTTTGAAACTCGTTCAGCAACTATTTTATATTTTTCTTCATCAGTAAGCGCGCTTCCTTTTACTTTTTCTGCGGCTTGAAAATCATTCAGAACATTACGCATAAAGCCTACTTGTTTATTCATACCTTCAATATAAAGATCTGAAGTTTTACCGGCCTTATCTTTATATGCGTAGCTTTGTGCAAATTCCTTCATAGCGCTGTTTATTTCGCCCTGTGTCAAATTTTTGCCCTTTTTAAGTTCAAGTTCTCTAATATAAGCGTTTGCAGAATTTTGAAAAGCTTTTGCTTTTGCTTCTGTTTTTTCACCAAGAAACCAAGAAGGATCAGCGTTAAGCTGCCCTTGTTTGTTATATGTATATCCAAGAACCTTCAGCCCGTCTTTAATAGCTTTGTCTTGATCTGTAAGCTGTGTAGGCGTCATATTCTTAATATCTATCTGCATTTTTTGAAAAGCTTTATAGTCTGAATTAGAAAGAACTGATCTATATTGCGTCAGGTTCATATTTGCGAAGCGTTGCGCGTCAGTATTTCTTAATTCGTATAGCTCTAAATATGCTGAATTATCTGTATCAATATCACCTTTATTGACAAGCTGATTTATAGCATTTTGGGCCTGATACCAGTTTTTACCATTGAGGCCATAAGGTATATCGTCTTCTGAAGGTACTTGCCCGTTTTTCATTTTATCTGCTATATTTTCCCACATTTGATCCATTAAGTTATCTTGTTCGTGGCTCTCTATTCTGCGCTGTCTGCTATATAAAGCTGTCAGCCTGTTTTCTATAGCTTGCCTTTCTTGTTCATTTTCAATTTTATCTACTTCAGCGTATGCGCCGGCTTCGTCTTCAGGATAAAGCCCGTATAATCTTTCTGCTGAAGATCTTGCAATATAATTCAATTCATTGTTTTTAACAGCGCCTAAATATTTACCTTGCGCTGCTGGTAGTAGTTCTTCTTTGTGTGCTTCGTAGTATTCAGAAGCTTTTAGGCTTCCGTCTTGTAAATATGCGTTCAATACTCCGGCGTGAAAATCAGATTTGAATTTTGCAATTTGTATGCGTGTAGTATCTTGATCCCAGCGTAGAAGCTGCGCCTTACTTAAAATTGTTGCAATACCATTACCCAGCGCTGTTTCCATATCTTCAGCGCTATCTCTATGAGTAATACCTTTATTTATTGCAAGGTTTTGAGCTTCCTCTAAAGTAGCTGTACCCCAAGCTTGCGTCTGTTTTATTTCGTGCGCAGCAGCACCATTATAAAGCATATTTAATTTTTTAAGCTTTACTGATTCTGCGGCCCTTTGACCTCTACCCCAAGTTAAGCCTAATTCTTGCTGTTTTTGATTTATCTTTTGTTCAATATTATTCATTACGCCCATAGCGCCACTGTTTGGATCGTTAGGATCGCTCATAGCAGCTTTGCCGAGTTTTGAATAATACCCGTTTTCAGGATCTTGTAAGTCAGTTCTTTCAAGCAGATCAATATAATTGGCCAGCTCTCTTGCGTTCATTTCCTGAATTTGATTATGTAAGCCGATCATAGTTTGAGTAAACCAAGCTGAAGTATCCCCCAGCTTTTCTGTTGCTTTTGCTATACTTGCACCGAAGGCGTCAGGGTTTGCATTAGCTCTCAAATATCCTGTTGGTTCGTGGCTATAATTTACTTTTTGTTCATAATTAGGTACTGTAACCATTTCTACTCCTTTATGCAAAAGTTATAGCGTCGCCTGAAATACCGCCGCTTACTTTAATTCCTTGTTGTGTTGTGCTGCCTAAAGATCCCATACCGCCTCCTAAAGATAAGGCTGCTGAACCTATTTGGCCTATTGTTTTAAGCCCTCCGGCTATTGCCCCCATTGTTCCGGCTGTCCTTGCGTTTCTTGCTGAAAACTGGGCCAAGTTTGCTTCATTTGCAAAATTATAAGCTTCTATATCATAATTGCGTGCTTTTTTCTCTGAATTATATTCAATAGTTAAAGCGTCAAGTTCCCCAAGCATAGCCGTATCTTCTATTAAATCTAAAGAAGTTCCATAACCTACATCTACGCCGTTTGCCGCAAGTGCTACTTCTTGTTTTCCTATTGCTTGAAGCGTAGCTATCCTTTGCCGCCTTGCCTCCTCTAAACCTAATTGCCGTTCCATAGCAGCATTATTCAAAGCAATTTTTCTGTTTTGTTCTGCTACTTGTGCTTGATAATTATATGCCGCTTCTTGCGCTCGCCCTTGCTGATATGCGCCTACTGCCCCCAGTGCTGTTCCGGCTACTCCGGCTGCCACTCCGGCTACTGCTACACCCCCTATGACTGCTGCTGTAGTTGAAGATATTACCGCTGCGCCAGCAGCACTCGCGCCGGCTGCTGCAACTGATAAGCCTACTGAAGTTGCGATCGCTGTACCTATTGCTGTAAATATACACATAATTTATTCCCCCAGTCCTTTTATTGGCCTTACTCTATAAAAAAATTCAAAACCTTCAGGTATTTCAATACCTTCAGGGCGTGGGTTATCAAACTTAAAACCAAGCCACTTTAACCACCTTTTAGCAAGATAATTCTTTTCGTAAATGACATTATAAGTAAGCCAAAATCTTTCGTCTGCTTTTTCTACTTCCTTTTTTAATTCTTTCAAAATTTGTATACTATGTTTTTTTAATTCGTTCGTGCATAAGAACCAAGCGCAGCCTATACCTTCGCCGTCTTTTTCTGCTTGCTCTATGCCGCCCATACATACTGGCGTGTCGTCGTTATTTTCTTTTCCAAGCATTACATAGAAGTTTGTTTGCATAATTCTTTTTTTTGTTTCTTCTCGCCAGTTTTCGCCAAACAAAGTCCTACATTCCAGCTCGTCTTCATATCGCAAATTATCTAAAATGTATTCTACATCTTCATCTGTTTTATTCGCTCTGTACATCTGTATCCTCGTCTTCTATCGTAACAACTGCGCTAATACTTGTAATTGTCAGCGGTAAAGGGTATGGCTGCTTGATTTTAATACTTGCGTCTTCTTTGTAATTTGCTGTAGGGTATACGGTAATATCGCCGCTAAAAAGCCAGCCAGCGTCATTTACACTGTTATTTACACTTCTTGCGTTTTGTATTTCTGTACCGTCGTCGCCTACTACAAAAAAATCTTCTCTTGATTTTTCTACTTTGATGTTCGCAGCCGTGATAATTTTTTTCAGGCCGTGCGTATTTTCACCTTCTATATTGAGTGTTTCAAGTTCAAAAGTATAAGGAAGTCCGACTACAATTTTTTTAGCCGGATCTTGCAGCGTTACTGATCCATTTTTTACAGTAGCTTTATAAGCGCCACCGTCTGCAAGTATTGAAACTTCTTTGCCTTCAAGATGTGAAAGGCCGCTTATTGTTGTTACTTCGCTTTGAAATTCACCTTTAAGGCCGCAGTCCACAAAAAAGCCGTCTTCTGCATTATCTATTAAGCGTGAGTGCATACGCTCAATAAATCGTTTTGTTTGACCGTTAATAGTTCTTTTAACAACAAAATAAGCTACATCTTCAAAGCCTTCTCTTATGACTGCTACGCTTTCAAATTCGCCGTCAGTAGTATGCCTATGCCAGCCGGCTACTTCTTGTTTTTTGTTATATGTCAAAGCGTTCAAAGTGCCGTCAGACATTACACACCATAAAATACGGTATGGCTCTTTAGAATAAGCCATATCTACTACTTGTTTGTTTTCAAATAAATGGCTTGCAAAAATAGTCAGTTCATCACCATTATAACTATCTGAAACATATTCATAGCCAAGATCTCTTACTACAGATCCACCGGCTTGAACAAATAATACCATATTACCTGAAACACAAGGCTGAATATGTGAACAGCCATAGTAGCTCTGCGGTACACATAAAGGCGGTGAGGCCGCAGAAAAAGTACCGTCAGAACCGTTAAGCTTCCATTCTGCCCCTGAAGTTAATACTATTAAATCATTCAGCCCTATAAGATGTCTAATTTCGTTTACTTCTCTTTCAGATAATCTTATATTGATACTGTCTGAAGCGTTCAAAGGCCTTGAAATATTAAAGTTATTATCTGTTCCTGTTTGTGATGTTACAAGTGTTTGCGGCGCATTTTTCAAACTACCGAATAATTTACGCTGCTGAAAATAGTTTACGCAAGAAGGGTTATTGCCGTTTTCAAAAGGATCACGCGCTATAGGCGCTGTAGCTTTTAAGTCAGGCTCTATTTTATTATCTGTAAAACTTGTTCCTACGGCAGTTCCAATATAGCCAAAAACACCATTTACACTTCTATAAATATTATATTCTGCTGCGCCGGTTACTGCGGCCCAAGAAATAGTCATATATTCAGAAGTAGTCCAGTATGATTCCAAGTGGCCTGTTGCGCTTGCTTCTTGTGATCTTTCGCTTTCTTCGTATGTTTCTTCCATTACCGCCGTTACAACATATTTGTATACTCTCGTATTAGATGATGTTGAACCAGTCCAAACAGCCGATACGCTTTGCGGCGGCGTTATTTGCGGTGATGATACAATATTTGATAAAGTCCAGTTATAGTGGCTGGATCTTGATAATTCTTTTGCTGTATAGTTCTTATGGCATATAGTTAATACATCTGCATTTTGGCCATATTTAAGCATAAATAAATCTGCATAATTATAAGGCGTAACAGTTTCAACAATTTCACCTTCTTGCGGATCGCCTTCAGGGTAAACTATTTGCCCTCCGTCTTTTATATATCGTGCATATTTATCGCCTAATTCAATTATATAAGTTTGTTCTGTATTGAAAGCAAAAGGTATTATACGCGTAGGCTTGCTGCTGTCTTTTACCTCGCAGACATATTCCAAGCCGGCGCGATTAGATACGCAGCCTTCAGCTCTTACAAAACCATTTAATAATTTTTTTAAGCCGTTACTATATTTTGCAAGGTCATTTCTTGCATATAAAGAGGGTGATAATTCACCCCCCGTAAAAGATTTTTGCGTAAGTCTTGTCATTTATTTAATCTCTTGCCTTTATCCAGTCGCACTCCATATCTTCTTCTTTGAAGCCTTCGTTTGCGTCTGCTGTCTTGCCTTCTCTTAACATTTGCTTATAAACTTGCAAACAGTCTGCTGTTTTAACTCTTGCGCCGGTAATAGAAGAAGCTGCCAAAAATGCTAAATACCAAGAAAGGGCCATAGCAAATTCAGGCGTAAAATATGTTTCTTCGCCTACAAGCCTTGTATATCTTGCTACTGCCGGTTGAACATTTGTATAAATTATTCTATTGCCGGCCGTATCTGAAGCTGTTTCAAAGTCTTGATGTTTTATAATCTCGTCTTTGTCAGAATAATGCAAAGAAGCCATATTGTTGAAAGATATAGCTTCTTCAGAATTATTCATAAGCGATCTATCATACAAATATACTTCCCTGATAAATACGCAATTATTAGGGTAGTCATACTCATATAAAAATTTTGGGTGCTGGCTGGTATTCCCAGTAGGCGTCAATTCTCTGAAAGCACTTGCAAAGCCCCAGTCGTGATCGGCCAAAGTTTTTTCTTTTGCTGTTTCGTAAAATTCATCAAGAACTACAGTATTTCTGTCGCCTTGATTCGCGCCTTGAACACCAACCGAAACGCCCAAATTTTTCAAAGCCATATTAAATATTTTAGCTTTAGTATATTTTGCCATTATTCATCTTTTCCTTCGTTTGATTTTTTAGCTTCTATTTTTGCTTTTAGCGTGTCAGCGTTCCAGCTTAAAATCTGATTACCTTCAATGCCTACAGCTTTTGCAGCTTCAAGCAAAGCGTTCTTTTCTACTACTGGTAAATCTTTAACTTTTACTTTATTTGCTGCCGGATCTTTACCTTCGCCTTTTCCTTCGTTTGGTTTTTTAGGTGCGTCTTTTTGATCGCCAACAATTTCACCCCAAGACGGGCATTTTTCGCCGGCATATTCTATAACTATTTCCCCTTCTATTTCAGGATCATAAAGTTTATCATTGTACCAACATCTTTCTTTTACTAATATTTTCATTTTTTTACTCCTTATTCATTGATGTAAATAACTTATCTGCTCTATTAGCCAGTTCGTCTGTTACTTTTTTCTGAAGTGCTGCCTTTTTGGTTACAAGATCCATAAGCTCTTTATTCTGCTTAATTTCTTCAGCTCTTATCAGAGTTCTTAAAGCGTCGTCTACTTGCCAGCTATCAATAGTTAATTTTTGTTTTTCTGCTGCGGTTTCTTCCATTTTTATTTCCTTTCAGAAAAAGGGCAGATATGCTCTGCCCTTTTATTTGTTACGCTATGTGATGTCCTTCATTAGAACCGTCTACAACACCAGCAGTAATTTTGCCGGCAGTAGCGTTGCTTCCAGCTACAGTATAATAAAGTCTTAAATACTTTTTAATACCTTTTGGTAAAAATTTGATAGGGAATTTATAACCAGCTACCAAACTTGCAACAGCGATAGCGCCTGTTTCTGCAAGTGTTGTAACACTTGAAAAAGCTTCAGTATCAGAAGTTTGTACGCCTACTTTTACTGAAGTGCAAGTAGCGAAGTCTGCTACAACTTGTGCAAGAATTTCTACTGGTTCACCTTTTCCAATATCACCATTTACCTTGATTACATTTGTAGAAGCCGCTGAAGCTGTTACGGCCTGTTCATCTGAAAATAATGCTTGTTCGTCTAAAATCATTTTTATTACTCCTTATTTATTTTTGTACATACTATAAAAGGCGCTCTACCGTTTGATAGAGCGCTATTTTGTTTACACTACTCTTGCTTCTGTATCAAGAATTTGATCACATTCTCTGATAGGAATACCTTTGTAAGTTAAGGTTTTTTGTCCTAAATATTCTTGATAGTTGAAGTGAATATTTGTTTTGCTGTCTACTTGTTTATCAAAGTGCATTAAAACATTTGTATTACAGTAGATAAATGTTTTGCCGCCAGCAGCAAAGCGTTTTGTTCTGTAATATGCTTTACGCATTAGTTCAAGTAAATCTGCCGGTGATTGTCCTTCAAGATCAGATACATCAATGTTACAAATACGGCAAGTTGAGCGCCAGTCTTTAACTGTTACGCCGCTATCCATTTTGTAGTGGTCTTGATATACTTTTCTCTTACCGCCGTTAGCGTCTGTTTCTGTTTGTACGCCGTCGTCAGTATGTTGCATACCAGCTTTTGAACCGCGAGGATAGATCATAGAAGTATGTTGATCCCCGAAGGTTACGAACCAAATTGAAGTATTATCAGATCCAGTACCGCCACCGTCAATAACATTGTAGCCAATATTATTTTTTTGTGTAGATATTGCGCCATATCTTACAGCTAAACCGTCAAAGCCTTCAGGTTTTGTAGCTGTATTACCGTAGAAAAATTCAGTCTGTAAGCCCTGATTCATAGCTTCAATAAAAGCGCTTGATTCAGATAATCTGAATAATTTTGGGTTTGGTGCTTTGTCTACAAGATCTTTGTCTACTATTGAATATGTTTCTAACATACCAGTAGGATCTTTTACTTGCGCTGTAGTTGATTTAGAAGGAGGCACAAAGCCATAAAGTCTTCTAAATGTTGCAGTCGGCAAGCCTGTTCTTATTGTAGTGATGTGGCTTGAACCGTCGTTACATTCAATGACATTAGCGTCTTGCATAACTACGTTTGTTTCGTTCATCATTTCAATAATAGTAGCGGCCTGTTCGCCGTTTTCTTCTCTTTTTAATCTGTCTGCTAAATTCAAATAGCTTGTTCCTAAAGTTGCCATAGTTTTTTACTCCTTTTTTTAAGTGTTACTCGTTTTCATTCATTGAAGGATACAATATATCTTCGCGGCTTTTCTTGTCGCCTACAGAATTACCTGAAGTATGTATCGTATCATTTTTCATTTGTGAACCAATAGCTTTCAGCGCTTTGATAAATTTAGGGTGAACATTTAAGCCGCCCTCTGCAAGCACTTGTCGCAAGTCTTCATCTTGAAAAAATGCGTCATAAGCTACATTCGCTGTGGCTAAAGATTCTTTTAAGTTTGCGCCGCCTACTTCTTTATCAGAATTTAAGAGCTGTTTGTATCCGTTGATCTTTGCTTCTTGAAGTTTCCCCATAGCTTCTACAGTCTGCTGCTGTGTCGTCTGTGTTAGTTCAACCGCCATAGCCATAAGATCATTAGCGCCCTTTTGTGATAAATTCAGTTTGGCTGCATATTCATTAAATTTACCCGTCATATTAGCGTCAAGCTGCATATTTTCAGGTAGTTTAACATCTTTGTAGTCGTAAGCTTCCGGCTTTCCGAAAAATTCATTTTCTTGTTTTCCGTCTTCTTCCTTCTTTTTTTCTTCTGTTTGTTGGCCTTCTTGCTGGCCTTCTTGTGTTTGTTCTTCTTCAGCGTTGCCGCCTAAAGAAGTTTCTTGCTGTTGTTCTTGTCCTTGCCCTTCTTGCTGGCCCCGATCTGCTGCTGTTTGTTGTTCCATAGCTGCTGTGTCATTTCCAGTATTAGTGTTCAATTCTGTCATTTTCTTCTACTCCTTTTTTGATAATTTCTAAATATGTATCAGGTGCATACTGCAAAAATAAGTTTCTTATATATAGCCCAAAATCACCATAGCCCCTGTTATATATTTCTGTTCTGTCGTCTTTTGCCAGTCCTTGTCTGAAGCAAGCTGATTTTTCAATTAAATGCCAAAATAGATCTATTGCAGATTTTGAACCGTTTAATGTGTTCTTAAAAGCTTCTTCAAGTTTTTCATCATCTAACATTTTATAAACCTATCCTTGACATTAACTCGCCGCCGAAGGCGTCAGCGCCTCCAACATTCTTAACTATTTCAGAACCTTGCTGAAGTGCTGCCATTTGTTCTGCTTGTTCTTGTTTTTGTTGCGCAGCTTCTCTCATTTTGTCTACATCTTCAGTAGGTATTACTTGTTCAGGGTTGATATTTACATAGTCTGCATAATCATCAATAATCTTCGCGCCATTTAATTTCTTAACAAGCATAGGATCTATAGCTTGCGCAAGGTTTATAGTAAATGTGCTGAAGCGTTCCATAGCTGCTATCTTTTGAGCTTTTTGGGCCTGTGCTAACATTGAAACAAATTCTATTTCCAGTTCGCCGCCTACAATTTGTGCCGGTGGTGCTGGAATTATTTTACGCTGCATACATTCTGTAAATATCCATTCCATAACAGTTTTTAAGCCACTATGTACTTGTTCAAGTATTGGGCTTAATAATGTCATTTTTTCTTCTTTTAATTCGTTTACTTCTGTAGCTGTTCTGCCTCTTTCAGCAGTGTTCAGGATCATAGCAAATAAATCATTAAAGAATAATTCATATATAGACTGTCTTTTTGCTTCCAGTAAAGCTTCAAGCGGTTGAACTACTGCCGGTGGTACTTGATAAACTGGCTGCAAGCCGTCGCCGTTTTGGTTATTTTCTGTAAAAGTTGCCGGTTGATCTGTAAGTTTTTTATTCTTCAGTTCTGCCGGCCCTTTTAATTGTGGGCTGCCTATTTTCTTTACGATCTTTCCTTCATCAACTACCATAGCCATAAGCTGTTTTGCGTCAGGTAAAGCATTTATACCGCAGCACTCTGTCGGGTATACATCTTCGCCGTTCACTTCAGCTTCAAAGACTACATAAGGGAATTTATCAAAACCGCTTTTTGATAAGAATTTATCCTTTTCGCCGTCTACTTCATAATAAACAGATACATATTTTTTGTTTTTGGCCCATACTGAATCGGGTAAATATTCAGCGTTTGGCTCTACAAAATGTACAACTTCAAATAATTGTTCATACTGTTTATTTTTTACGCAGTTTTTAACCGTTTCCGAAACATTATCTTTGCCGAACTTCATATACAGATTTTTTGCTGTTTCCATATATACACGGCACATAGTATCTACTACGCCGTTTTCATTCTTCGCATATCTGTAAGAACCTATAGGAAGCAGTTTAGCTCGCATTACTGTATCTGTATCGCTTTCTAAACTTATTGTAGATAGTGCAAATACGCCTAATTGTTTATAGGCTGCCGGCAGCTTCTCATAAAAATTAGAAGCGTTGAAAACATCTTTTATAGTTGTTTCAACAATATTACACCATTTCTTTACGGCCCAGTCATATTTCATATCATAATTTTTAATGCGTATTCTAAACCAGTTTGTAGCTGGGTTTGTAGCGCCTGACATCATACCTGAAGAAAAATTGCGCACTGCCTTTAGTGTTGCACTGTCTTTGATCTTCTTGTTTTTTGTAGGCGTTTTATTTACATTACGCACTAAAAAGCGAACAGATCGAGGTAGAAAATAATCTGCTAACTCTTGCCAGTCAGCTTTCATCTGATTATATGCTACTTCAAGTTCTGCTCTACGGCTCTCAAAATATGGCTTATCAAGTTTTATTTCTTCAAAATTTTCCATTATTCACCTAATAAAGTTTTCTTTTTAGTTGCTGCGTCTTCTGTTACTCCAAGCGCTGTAGATTTAATATTTCTATTAACCTGTGCTTGTTGCTGTTGTCTTGTTACTTCACCGGCTTTTTGTACTTCTGCGTCTGCGTAAGTCGGTGCTGCTACTGGTTCTGCTGCTGCCGGTGCTGCTGCCGGTGCTGGTGTTTTTGGTGAACACATATTAAAATTCCTCCTTTAATTATCAAATGGATCATAGCTTGTATCCATAAATACTACTTCGTCTTCGTCGCCTTTAGCGTCTGCCATATATGAATAGTAATTAAGCCCATATATTGACATCATTAAACTATCGGCTTTATCAGGGCTTTCGCCTATTTCTTCTTTTAGATCTTCTTTTTTCTGTATTATTACAGTTCCGTTAGCTCTATATTGTTTCTTTGTAAATTCTATTTGATCTCTTGTATCGTCTTGCGGTATTTCAAGCCATTCATTGTCTATAAAGTCTTTTAATGTCAAATACCCGTCTGCTCTTTGGTTGAAAGCATTTTGCCTGAAGCTCTTACCTTGTCCGTGAAAGGCCAAACATTTTGGTATTGCTTTCTTAACTGAAACATAAATAGGATAGCCCATACCGTCTGCGTCAAGTATTAAAATATCAGGCTGCCAGCGTGAATATAAACTTATAATCTTACCTTTTGTAATGTCTGTATCAGGTTCGTTCCAGTCTTCGCGCTGTGAAGCTTTGAAGTGTAAATTACTGATACTTTCTGTAAGTGTTGCTACGCATAAGTCGCCGCCGTTTCCTGATAAGTCTACGGCCATACATTTAATCTTGCGATATTGTTCTTTTGGTATGTTTTCAAGTTTTGCCGCTTTATCAAGTTTTGAAGAACTTACAAGATAATCACTTGCTTGATCCAGTGGGTTTCCTTCCCATATATGATCGTAGTCTGCTGGGTTAGTCTTCTTGCACTTCAAGGCTTTTTTAATAAGGTTTTCAGGGCAGTGCTTATTATCGTAATAATTTATTTTAATTACTTTACAGTCAGGATCTTTCGCAAATTCTACAAATACAGCGTCTTTTCTTACATTACGGTTCATTGTAAAATATACGATCGCGTTATTTTTTCTTATGGTTGGTACGATAATATCAAGCGTAGCTTTTGTAATTGCTTCTGCTTCATCTATCCATAATATGTCTACGCCTTCTAAACCTTTGATATTTACGCGGCCCTGTTCTTTGAAGCCTCTAAAAATTATTGTAGATCCCGTGCGCCGGTGTTCAATTCTGTTATTATAAACATCAAAATCAAGTTCATATTCACCGATAATATCTACCAAAATTCTATATACAGAATCTTCTATAGTGTTTTGTGTTTCACGGCCGCAGCATACTCTTACTGCTCTTTGTTCGCAGATCCATAAAATAAGTCTTGCTATACTTTGAGATTTTCCACCGCCTCTGCCTCCGTGTAGCAGCCAGTAGTCATAATCATTTATTTGATATATGCAAGGTAATAATTTATCAGGAAGATCTAATATTTCAGGTAATTCTAATTCAGGAGGCATTTTTTATTCCTCCTCTGTTGTCGGCTCTTTCCCTACTTTTAGGTTTAGGGTTTTGCCCCCGATCTTAATATTACCCATACAATTTATGCTTATCTCTTGCTTTGTTTCAGCTTCATATAAGCCGCTTAATTTCCCTTTAAGTTCTTCTGCTTTCATATAAGCTTGTATATCCGGCGCTGGCTGTTCTTCTCTGTCGCCTTCTTTGGTGTATCTTACTACTTTTCTATCAAGCGCTAACATCTGTACAAGCTCTAATTTTTTGAAGCTCATAGATCTTGAATAATAAAACTGATCTTCTTCATCTTTCCGAAGCTGCGCAATATATTCTTTAATTTCAGGTTTTTTCAGGTTTTCAGAACCAATAGAATAAGCTGTATCTTTTGAGTAGCCGGCCTTTTCCGCTGCTTTAGTCGCGTTAAGACTTAAAACATATTCCTTACAAAATTTCTTTTGTTTTTCAGTCAGCTTCTTTTTTTGATCTTTTTTTGTCATTCTTATCCTCTTTATAAGTTTGCTTGTGGCATTTTTTAAGATAATTGACTAATATTTGCTGCTGTTCTGAAGGTGTTTTTTGTATCGGCTTAACCAATAGCTGATAGCTTATGATTTCGTTTTTGTCAAAAACCGTAACTATAAGCCCGTCAATAAATAATATAATTTGCAGCATTAAGAATCTTATAATTGCTCTTATCAAATCTGCCTTCTTTCGCTAATAAAAAGCGCCATAACTGGCGCGCTTTCCCAAAATCTCTCGTCGTAATTGAATATTAAATTTTTACTTTGTCTTTTTTATAAAATCTTTCGTTTAGTCTTGCGTTTATTTCTTGCCTTGACATATTCAAAAATTCGTCTTGTGTTGCTACCCTTGCGCCATTGTCATTATAGATAACTCCGTATTGATTAAAAAAGCTATATTCTTTTGCGCGTGTTCCTGAAAATGTTTTATATTCAAATTGCAAGAATTGTAGGCCGTGCTTTTCAAGTAGTCTGTCTGCTGCTTTTCCTATTCGTCTTGAACTTGTGATAAATTCGCCGGAAGGTGTTTTGTGTCTTATTTCTGCTACGGGCTGGCCGCAGCCGGTGTGTTCGTCTACATATACAAGAAATGAATTTGAACCGATATTATAAATTCTACCGGTTTGAGCAATATTCCCACATTCAATTTTTGTAATATTCAACAACGCGAAACCTCCGCTAACTGCCTTAATAACTCAACCTTGCCGCATATATGCTGGCTTTATATCGGTTTTCGCTCTTGCTGCAACGGCTACTATAATTTTGTCAAATTAAAAATAAAAAGTCTGCTCTAATCATTCATTCAAATATAAGCAGAAAAGCTGCAAGGTGCTTCAGAACTAATCATAGGGCCTGATATTTTCTTTGTTATTTGTTAAGTTTTGTAAACATGAATTTTTCATGCCCTGACTGGTTTTTGTAATTTATTTGATATTTTGGTATTGCAAAAATATCTAAAATAGTTTATACTAATAATGTAAGGACAAGTTAAAACAGAAAGGCGGTACAAATGATAGACGAAAGATACAATATGACAGCTTGCAGAGAAGCGGTAAAATTGCACATTGAAACTTGCAAAGAAGATCCTATCAGACTATTAGGTAAGTTCACATTAAGGGCCATACAAGATCCTTTATTCAATACAACAATGTTAGAAGCATTAAAAGAATACATAGAAGTACATAATATTCAATGGAACAATTAAGAAAGGCGGTAAAAATGATAACAATTAACGAACTATTAAACAATGAGCCGGTACAAGGCTGGGAAACAAAAGAATTTACATACAAAGATCATATCTTTGAAATTAGAAATTACAGACACGAACAAATTATAGTTAGAGATTATACCAATGCCGGCAAAAGAGGCAAAATGGTAAACGCTTTAAGTTTTTGCTTCCGTAATATTGATTCTTACCAAGAAATTATGGAGTACAGAGATTTTGAAGAATTTTATAAATTACTTACAAAAGAAGTAAATATTGATGATTACTCTATCTGCTCTGACAGTGAAAAAATTAGCGTTTATTTAAGAGAAGAACAGGCTACAAGATTTCTTGCAAAAGATTTAAGCGTATATAAACCGTTGAAAGAAGTACCTAAAAAATGGACTATACCGCACGCGATAAGAGCGCTAATAAATCACCAGTTTGAATGGTTACACTGCGACGGCGTTTATACTGACGATTACGCTTATGACAATGCAGTAAACTTCAGAGAAGGTGAAATAAAAGACGCTGTGAACTTCGCCAAGAAAATTATTGAAAGTCCTTCAGGTTGGTGGTGTAACGACTACGACAAAAACGGCGTAGTAAGTATTTGCTGCCACTCTTTTGACTGTAATAGTTTTAAGTTCAAATTAGCATAGGAGGCCCAATGAATTTTACGCAAGAACAATTAGACAAATTTATAGAAGACAACCGCGCAACTTGTGAGAGTTACGCGGCCGAGTTCTTCGCCGGTGATATATACCAAGCGGCAGAATACTTACTAAACAAAATATAGGAGGTATTATGAAAACCTTTGAAGAACACATAATAGAAATAAGGCAGCATTTATTCTTCCAATGGTTGGAAGGTAAAATAACCAAAAA
>Ga0326511_10000273_pt1 | contig 43375 bp, 39 predicted proteins | sample 0_2496_0518_D_FD_203701 | JGI IMG/M metagenome (GOLD analysis project Ga0326511, IMG submission 203701) | Bovine rumen microbial communities from UC Davis, California, United States - 0_2496_0518 | ecosystem: Host-associated > Mammals > Digestive system > Stomach > Rumen | place: USA... | reverse complement strand
TGCTGGCAGGCCGGCGACTCTTCATGTATCCCGACCGCGACGACGCCGGCGAGCGCCTCTTCCTCAAGCTGAATGAGATGCTGCAACCCTTCGCCACCGTCGTCCACCGCCTCCCGCTCGACGAGGGATGCAAGGACTTCTCCGACATGTATATGGCGCAGGCCTCCGCCCAACAACCCTGGGACGCAGGCAGCCAGCCTGCGAAAGAGGGTGCGCCTTCCGGAGGCGGACTCCCGTCGCCCAAGCATCCAAACAATCAAGCACTCAAACAATCATCCCCAATGACCGTAAAAGAAGTATTCGACCTCCGCAAGCAGGGCCGCCTCGAGGAGGCCTACGATGCCATCCGCCCCATGTATGCCGTCCACAAGGGCAAGTACACCACCCTCTGCATGTTCTGGGTGGGAAGCGACATTTTGAAGCTCCGCCTGTCCGAGAAGCGCACCTCCGAGGCGGCGAAGATTTTCGAAGCCCTGCTCCGGGTGGCACCCGCCATCGACGACCAGGACCACAAGGTGCACGAGGCCGTGCTCCACGATGCCCTGTGGCTCAAGGAGGCCCTCCCGACCTTCAGCATGCTGCAGTTCATGCAGCAGTATGGTGTCGACCGCCTGACCGATGCCGACTGGCAAAGTGCCATGTCGCAGCCCGCCGCCGGCAGCAGGGATCGGCCCCACCCGCTGCCCTCCACCGCCCAGCGCATCATCACCCTCGCCTTCCACGAGCTGCAGCAGCACCCCGATGCCCACCATGCGCAGCTCCTCATGCCCCTCTTGCAGGAAGCCTCGCGCCGCCGTCTGCGCGACAAGCACACCCGTCGCTACACCGCCGTGGCCCTCCACCTTGCGGGCGACGACGGGAAGGCTGCCGACATCTATCGCGACCTCCTCCGTCGCCACCACGACAGCTACCTCTATGCCGAGCTTGCCGCCCTCACCGACGCCCCCGGCCCCAAGGCCGCACTCCTCTGTCGCGCCATACTCAACCAGCGGCAGGAGCGGTTCTGCGCCCCCTACCGGCTCGCTCTCGCACGCCTCCTCGTCGGTCACGACGACCGCCGTGCCGCCTATGAGCTCCAGCGCTGCCTGGCTACCCGCGAGAAAGAAGGCTACCGTCCCACGCGCGACCTCCTCCAGCTCCAGCGGCAGCTCTCCTCCGTCGTTCCCGTCGCCGCCACCGACCAGCAGGCCTTCTACCGTCGCATGGCAGAGAAATATCCCGTGTGATTTATATATGACTGACCGACTGAAACAGGAACTGGGACGGCTGCCGGTGGCGGCGATAGCGGGGACGTTGAACGAGACGTTGAGAGACTCGACGGCGGTCATTGTCACTGCTGCGCCGGGCGCGGGCAAGTCCACGCTGCTGCCGCTGACGTTGCTGCAGGCGCTGCCCGAAGGGAAGATCGTTGTCTTGGAGCCTCGGCGTGTGGCGGCGCGGCAGATAGCCTCGCGCATGGCCTGGCTTCTGGGCGAAGGCGTGGGCGATACGGTAGGCTATCGCATACGCTTCGAGAGCTGTGTGTCGGCGCGGACGCGCGTCGAGGTGGTCACCGAGGGCGTGCTCACGCACATGCTGCTCGACGACCCGGCCCTGGAGGGTGTGGCGGCGATTGTCTTCGACGAGTTCCACGAGCGGAGCCTGAACACCGACGAGGCCTTCGCCCTGACGCGCCAATGCCAGCAGCTGCTGCGCGACGACCTACGCCTGGTGGTGATGTCGGCCACCATCGACACGGCCACCCTCAGGGAAGCCCTGCAGTGCCCCGTACTCGAAAGCGAAGGCCGTATGTTCCCCGTCGAGGTCATCCACACGGCGGAGGAGGCCGACGCGCAGAATGTGTCGCAGCTGACGGCCCGCACCATCCTCCAGGCCCACCGCGACCACGAGGGCGACATCCTGGCCTTCCTGCCCGGCGAAGGCGAGATACGCCGTGTGGAGGAGATGATTGCCGGCAGCCTCGAAGGCACGAAGGTCTACCCCCTCTACGGCCTCCTCTCCAACGACGAGCAGGCGCGTGCCATCGCCCCCAGCGCTGCGGGCGACCGCAAGGTGGTGCTGGCGACGCCCATCGCCGAGACCTCGCTCACCATCGAGGGCGTGCGTGTGGTGGTCGACAGCGGACTCTGCAGGAAGATGGTCTTCGACGCCCGCAGCGGTCTGAACCACCTGAAGACCGTGCGCATCTCGATGGACATGGCCACGCAGCGCACGGGCCGTGCCGGCCGTGTGGCCCCGGGAGTCTGCTACCGGCTGTGGAGCAAAGGTACAGAGGCGCGCATGGAGGCGGTGCGGAGGCCCGAGATACTGGATGCCGACCTTACGTCGCTGGCCCTCGACGCCGCCCTCTGGGGCGAGCGCGACGTGGAGCGCCTGCCGTGGCTGACGCCGCCCCCCAGGGCCTCCCTCGTCTATGCCAATGCGCTGCTGCAGTCGTTGGGCGCGCTGGACGGCGAGGGCCGTATGACGCCCCAGGGCCGGGCGCTGTCGAAGCTGCCCTGCCATCCGCGTATCGCCCGCATGCTCCTCGCGGCCGACACGCCCGAGCGCAAGGCGCTGGCTGCCGACATCGCCGCCCTCCTGGAGGAGAAGGACCCGCTGGCCGGTGAGGGCGATGTCTCTGTGTCCACCCGCCTCGACGCCCTCCGGCGCGAACGCCATGGCGTTCGCGCCGGCCGCTGGGGACGCATCGTCAAGATCGCCCGCCAGTATGCCGAGATGATCATGGAACGCCCCTGGGACGCAGGCAGCCTACCTGCGAAACATTGTCGCGGGCTGGCAGCCCGCGTCCCAATCGCGGACTGGCAGTCCGCGTCCCAATCGCAGGCCCTGCGCGACGACAACACCTCCGTCAACCCCTTCGAGGTCGGCGCCCTGCTGGCCTCGGCCTATCCCGAGCGCATCGGCAAGGCCTGGAAGGAGGGTGTGGGCATCTTTCAGCTCTCGGGAGGCGACCTCGTGGCGGTGGAGTCCTCCGACCCTCTGGCGGGGGCGGAGTGGATTGTCGCCGCCTCGATGCACCGCAAACAGGGCGGCGTGGGCAAGGTGTTCCTTGCCAGCCTCGTCGACCCCGTCGACCTGCAGCCTTTCGCCACCGAGCGCGAAAACATCTTCTGGGACAGCAAGAACGGCACCGTCGTGGCCCGACGCGAGTGCCGCCTCGGCAATATACTCCTGGACTCGAAGCCCCTCGCGGGCGACCATCGCGAGGCCGTGCAGCACGCCATCTGCGACGCCATCGTCAAGGAGGGCCCCTCGATGCTCAGCTTCTCCGACGAGGTGCAGAACCTCCAGCGCCGCATCGCCTTCGTCGCCAGCCGCCATCCCGAGCTGGCGCTGCCGCCGGTGGCCGGCGATGCCCTCTGCCAGAGTGCCCTCGAATGGGGTCCCCTCTTCATCGGCAAAGCCACCACGACGGCGGAACTCAAGAAGCTGGACCTCTGTGAGGTCGTCTGGAGTCGCCTCGGCTACGACCAGCAGCAGGCCGTCGACCGCCTGGCCCCGACGCATGTCGTCGTCCCCACGGGCAGCCGCATCCGCCTGGAGTACAGGGTGGGGGCCGAAGCCCCGGTGCTGCGCGTGCGACTGCAGGAGTGCTTCGGGCTGACGGACACGCCGCGGGTCGACGGCATACCGGTGCTGATGGAGCTGCTGTCGCCCGGCTTCAAGCCCGTGCAGCTCACCAGCGACCTGCGCAGTTTCTGGCAGGGGACTTACTTCGAGGTGCGGAAGGAGCTGCGCCGCCGCTACCCCAAGCACTCGTGGCCCGACAACCCGCTGGAGGCGGAGCCGGTGAGGGGGGCACGCAGATCGCACGGATGACACGGATTTTCTGCTTCGCTTAGGGCACACAGATTTCACAGATATCACAGATTTCCTGCATTGCTGCGCTTGCAGGGCTGGCGCGGGTTTCCTATTCGCCTTGCCCTGCGGGCAGAAATCTTGGGAATCTTATAAATTATCTCCTTCGGGATTGTTCTTTCCGGGTACGGGTACTTTAATCTTGTAGATTTTTATAAGGTATCGCTGGCTGCGCGCGATGGATTGTTTTTCTGCTGGCGCGGTTTTCTTATTCGCCTTGCCCTGCGGGCAGAGATCTCGTTGATCTTGTAGATTATTTCCCTGCGGGGATTGTCCGGGTACGGGGACTTTAATCTCGTAGATTTTTATAAGGTATCGCATGCTTCGCGCGATGGATTGGTCTTACGCTGCGCGGGGGGGGCACACAGATATCACAGATTCTTTTTTTTACGTTAATTATCGTGTAATTAATCGTTAATATTTTCTGGCAACAACTAATTACTACACAAATAATTAATGGCTAATTAACGGTCATTAACGTTGATATCTTTCTGCATCGCTGCGCTTGCAGGGCTGGCGCGGTTTTCTTATTCGCCTTGCCCTGCGGGCAGAAATCTTGGGGATCTTATAAATTATCTCCTTCGGGATTGCTTTTCCGGGTGCGGGGATGGCTTAAATCTTGTAGATTTTTATAGGGTATCGCTGGCTGCGCGCGATGGATTGTTTTTCTGCTGGCGCGGTTTTCGTACTCCTGCTCGCTGCGCTCACGAAATCTTGGGAATCCTATAAATTATTTCCTGCGGGATTGTTCTTTCCGGGTGCGGGGATGGTTTAAATCTTGTAGATTTTTATAAGGTATCGCTGGCTGCGCGCGATGGGGTTTTGTCACACAGATCTCACGGATAGCACAGTTTTTTCTGTAGCGCTTTGCTTGCGGGTTTTATTTGAATATTTTGCTATTTAAAAAAAAAGTCGTATTTTTGCATCGTGAAATAATTTTTATACCTATGTGCTCTTTCAATATAACAGTGGACGAAGACAAGTTGTTGCGCGATTATCCTGGCGTAGACGGCCAGAGGTTTGGGCAGTGGCTGCAAAGATGGGTTGACGATATTGTAATGGACGACGTAACGGCATCCACGGGTCAAGTATCGCCCAATTCTCACTCGTACGAAGAGGTGAAAGAGGATATTCGCAAACGAATCGACAGGATCGAGGCAGGCAAGGCTACTTTCTACTCGAATGAGGAAGTGTTCTCAAGTATCCGTGAACGGTATGCTTTATAATATTGAATGGCTCGATGATGCCCGGACATCACTCGATGCCGAAATGGAGTATGTATATGCCGAGTTCGGTCTAGCTGCTTTGAGAAAGTTTTATGGTGACCTTCTGGAACGTGTGTCTCAGTTGCAGGTCTTTCCCCGTATAGGTATCCGCTGCCGGAATCTCGATTATCGTGGCTATGAGATGCGGATTCTTCATGTGAAGAAGATTTCTGTGGTGTATTCTATTGTTGGTGATACCATACGGATACTTTATATTTGGAATAATCGTCAAGATCCAGAACAGCTTGCTAAAGTGTTGGGACTGATGTGAGAGGGGCACACAGATATCACAGATTTCCTGCATCGCTGCGCTTGCAGGGCTGGCGCGGGTTTTCTTATTCGCCTTGCCCTGCGGGCAGAAATCTTGGGAATCTTATAAATTATTTCCTGTGGGATTATTTACTCCTGCTCGCTGCGCTCACGAGATCTTGTAAATCTTGTAGATTATTTCCTGCGGGATTCTGTCCGGGTACGGGGACTTTAATCTCGTAGATTTTTATACGGTATCGCTGGCTTCGCGCGATGGATTTTATAACGTTAATTACCGTGTAATTATTCGTTAATTCAACTGCTGATTGTCAGATAACTTATAAAACAATTAACGGTTAATTAACGGCAATTAACGTTAGTTACTTTTTGGGAGCCGTGAAGTCGAGGTAGGGGAGGAGTTTGGCCAGCATGGTGTCGGTGCAGGAGGGGACGGCGCGGAGGTCGTCGGGCGTGGCGAAGACGATGCCGCGCGAGCGGAGGTTGACGAGGTCGCGGGCGAAATAATAGTCCACATACGGATGCTTGATGAACTGCTTCAGCGGTATGCTGTTGACCGGCATGCGGCTGCGGATGGTGCTGTCCAGCGCGAGGTGCGGTGCGATATGGGCCAGGAGTTCGGGGGTGAAGCCGTAGACCTCCAGCAGTTGCTCTGTCGCCACGAAGCCGCCGAGGCGGTCGCGGTAGCGCACGATGCGGCGTGCGAAAGCCGGTCCGATGCCGTGGAGGAGCATGAGGGTGGTGGTGTCGGCGCTGTTGAGTTCCACCGTCAGGGACCGCCGTGTCGGCGCCGGAGGCTCGTCGGAGTACCACTGCTGCGGTTCCGCCGCGGGATGTCTCTTGGCGACCTCCCGGGGGCGGCTGCGGTCGCTGCCGTAGGGGCGACGGGAACGGTAGACGGAGTCCTCTTTTTTCTCCAAAAAAGCCCTTTCCTCCTGCTGTATGGAGTCGTTGAGGGGGCGGTTTTCGTCCCTGTCGGAAGAAAAAAGTTTTATGACCAAAAAAGTGGCCAATGCTATTGCTATCCAGGTGATTCCGTTCTTTTGCAGCTGTGTTGTATTGAATTTTTTCTTGCCCATAATGAAGAAAAATTTTGTCGCGTCAAAAAATCTTCGTACTTTTGCACCCGATTTCGCGATACGACATTGCTCGCGAAAACAGAAGAGACGGTCTGTTAGCTCAGTTGGTTCAGAGCGCTTCCTTCACACGGAAGAGGTCGAGAGTTCGAATCTCCCACAGACCACCCAGCCACCCCACAAGGGTGGCTTTCTTTTTGTGGTATAGTACTGGTTTTCATTCTGTTATTTTTAATTTTTGGTTTGTTGTAGAGGTGTTGTTTTTGACCTTTTTTGAGTTTGTTTTCGCCTTTTTTACCTATATTTATCACGAATTTATCACGTGATAATTGCGTTTCGGCACATCTAATTACTAGATGTAAAACGCTGATAATGTATATTTATTGTGTTTTGTTGGATGTTTTTTGACATCAAGTGAATCTCAACTGGAATCTTTTTCGTATATTTGCACCTGTAAAACATTCACCGCCATGTCGAAAAAGAAGAACAATTACGAAACTGCTGTAGTACAGTTGTACGAAAGGGAATATTCCAAAGGCATCCGTTTCTATCTCCATTATTCCGTTAATGGGAAGCAAGTTAGAGAGCCGTTGAAAGACCTTCCGTTGGTTCAGAAAAAGGATAAACTCAACTATTATGATGTAAAAGCCAAAGCCGAGGCAATAGTTTTTGAACGCACCAAGCAAATCCGAGAAGGTAAACTGGGATTCTCTACCAAGAATGGCAAGTTACTGTTGAAGGACTGGTTCGCAGTCTGTGTTGAGCGAGCTAAAAGCCATGAAAGAGAAGATAGCAACCGTCACACATGGTCACGAACCATTGAGTACACGGGGGAGATTGTAGAGCAATATCATAGCAATGCCAAACTTGCAGAGGTGGACAAAGCCTTCGTGCTGGGCTTCATCAACTATCTAAAGAACACCTACGTGATAGGACGAAGATTGCCAAATGCAGGGCAGCACATGAAGCCGAATACCGCCAAAAAGAAGCAGGATGCACTCTGTTATGTACTAAAACTGGCAGTTGCTGAGGGTAAAATCGACCGTAATCCTTTTGACCAAATTAGCGCATCCGACAAAATCCATGGGTCTAAGAGTACGAGAGAGTATCTAACCGAAGAAGAGTTGAAAAAACTAGCCCAAACCCCAACCGATAAAGAGGAAACGCAACAAATCTATCTATTTATGTGCTTTACAGGATTGCGAATTTCCGATGTAAAGGCTTTGAAGTGGATGGACATTGAGAAGGATGGAGAACGCTGGCAGTTAAGAATCCGTCAGCAGAAGACGCAGACTCCTTTGTATTTACCACTGTCTGAACAGGCCAAGAAGTTCCTCCCAGAGCGCGGAGATGCCACGGATGAGGATTTGGTGTTTGCCGATATTCCAACTGAACAGGCGATGAATCGACAATTAAAGGACTGGGCAAAAACAGCAGGTGTAAAAAAGAAGGTGACGCTCCACACCGCTCGCCACACGTTTGCAACTCTGGCATTCACGAAGGGTGGTGATATATATACCGTGAGTAAATTGCTCGGACATGCCGACATTCAAACGACGCAGGTCTACGCGAAAATCGTTGATAAGAAGAAGGAGGAGGCCGTGGATATGTTAAACAATATATTGTAAAAGGATGCCAAAGATTATTTCACTTGGTTTAAAGGAAAAAAGTCAGTCTACTGATAGTAATAGCATGAATAATGAAATGGAGTCCTCATTGTTCAAGAAGACAACATATTCCACTACAGAGGAATTGTTAGAGGCTTTCGAGGACGAAATGCAGGCTAGTGATTTAGTGGAATCAATTAAAAGAAATCCCAAAATAGTCAAGACGATTAGATTTGAAGACCCCGAAGCAGAAGTTGCCATTTACAGGGATGACGAACGAGTGCCAGACGGCTTAAAGATTGAAAAAGTAGAGTCTTTCTTTCAGGCACTGGAGAAGAGAACCATATCGATTAGTGGTAAGAAAATAAAAATTTTAGACAGGAGCGATTTTCCGTGGGTGTTTGCCACAAAAATCCTTGCAGGTTATGTGGCGCACATATTGCGAGATAAGATGGGTGTGGCGTGTGCATTTCCTAATATTGAAAAGGTTGCAGGCTATAACCCGAAATCTCCTTTGAGAATTTATTATCATAATAATTGTGACAGGAACAGAGGTATCCCCGACTCTAATATAGTCGACGATGCCTATGATGACTGCAAGAAACACAAATTCAAGCTTGTAAAGTAAAAATGTGGCAAATTTCACCATCTCTAGTTGGGGAGGATGGTGAAAATAGTATTTTTAGCCTGTAGAACCCCCTCTCGTCACCGATAGAAGACAAGGTGTTCGAGAGGGATTACTGTTTTTCTTCGTTTGCGTAATGTCTTAAAAGCTAATTTCTTTGTGGGGGAAATGTAGACTCTACTGTAGACTAAACGGTTTGTTTTTTCCTGACTTTTTTGTATATTTTTGTACTCGTAACCTCGGGTGAATCTCGAGTGTCGGACGGTTCGTCAGAGGTTGCCCGAGATGGGAGCGCGGAGAGACCGACACCTCGAACAGCTCCCGCGAAAAAAAAGAGAAAAAATGAACAATAATAGAACTGATGAACACCAAGTACTCACGGCAGAGAGACCGTGGCTGAACGTAAACGAGTTCTGCATGTATACCGGCTATAAGAGGTCGTATGTGTATAAGATGGTGCATGAGAGGGCAGTGCCGTACCATAAGAGACCTAGAGGTAAGTTCCTGTTTTTCGACAAGGACGAAGTCGACGCGTGGATGATGGAAAACAGGATGGCCACCAAGGACGAACTGGCGAGTTATGCTGCTGGGTATGTCGCGAAAAATAGTATTAGATGATAAAAATTGTATTAATTATTTAAAAAACAACAAGATGAAAGAAAAAAACAAAAAAAACGAAACTACCAAGGTAGTGGTGCTAACTGGCAAGATTTCCGAACAACTTGTCGAGTATTTATCACGTGATGAATCTGAACCAGCCAATCGAGTGTTGAGAACGGTCGATGTATTGGCCGATGGCAGCTTCCGTGAACATAAACCTACAGAAGAAGAGATGGTGGCATTCTTATCGAGACATCCTCAATATGACGAAATTGTGGAAACCATCAAGGCTGAGAGGGAAAAATATGTTCAACGAGCGGAACGGGCACGGAAAGCCCGAACGAAAGTTGGGAAATCTGCCCAAAAGGACACTGACAAAAACGCTACGTCATTAGACAATGAAAGTGCTGATGTGTCGGCACAGTTATCAGACCCTCCAATCTCTAATGCAACTGCCCAAATCGACAACAAGGTTGAGGCTAACAATTCATGCGGAGTGGGGACAACCGAGTCTGTTGACAATTCTGCAGAGACCCCAGTGGAGCCGTCAAGTGTTCAATGTTAGGATCGTGTAACCACTAAACATGCAAAAGGTGTCCTTGTTTATCGGGACACCTTTTGTGTGTTTTTGGGTCGCTCTATCTACCGCACCGAGAGCGTAATCTTGTAGTCCTTCATCGTCACACCATCGGGGAGCGTGGGTTGCCAGCCTTTCTCCAATATGGCTGTTTCTATGTGGTCAAGTGAGCCACCAAACGTAATGGCATTGCCCTTTGAGTAAAAAATGGCATTCAGCTTGTTGTCATATTGGTGGCAGTCCATCTCAAACCCAATGCGCACGGTTGTGTCGCCATTAAAAACGCAGTAGTATTCATCCGCACCAGTTGTATCGTCAATCTTGTCATGGCTTTGGTAGAGAATGTCTGTGTGGTTGTATATCTCTGTAAATTGACCATCTTTCAGACGTACTACTTTATCCCAATATTCCCCCATGCTGCCGTCATTGTTCTCTATCAGTCCGCTCTTGGGAATGTATGCTGCGTTGCAACGCCATGAACTCCACTCCACCACCTTGCCGTCATGGATGGTCAGCACCTTGTTGCCGTATGCTTCTCCTGGGCATAGAAGCACCATTTCGGGTATCTTGTCATCATCGATATAGGCCAACGCCCATGTGTTCCAAATGTCGATAATTCTGTTGTCGGTGAAGAATCTGTCCTTTCCACGAACATATTCAACATATTTCTGCATCCAGTCGGTATCCCATTGGCCGTTCTCCCAGACGCACACCTCGGAAGGTTCATTTCGCTCTGCCTTATTACCATTGTTTCCACAACCCATCATCAGCAGGGCGAAAACGGCAATCGTCATTATTCGTTTCATGGCTATTACTTAATTTTGCTTATCAATTCGTCAATAGGTTTTCTCGATGTATTGAAGATATTGGGGAAGTAGGTGTTGGTGCCTTTGGAATAATAGAGAGCATCCAGCGTCTGTTTTACTTGGGCGAAGCCTGTGCAGGAGACGTACTGATCGTGGCCGAAACAGGCACCGAGTCGCTTGCCGTTCAGTTCTATCTCGCTGATGTGAACCACGCTGTCGCCAATCTCACCGCCAGCATAGTGGCATTTCAAGCTGTCGAAGGGCAGGCCGTAGTTGCTCACCTCGCTTGTATCGACCAAATCCGTATTGAGGTTATAACTGGCTATCTCCGAAAACTTCCCATTCTTCATTTCGTATATTTCTCCCCAAGCATCGTATTCGTACTTCCACTGTGAGTGCAGCAAGCCGTTAGCACCTTTGACGTAGGAGAAACAGCCTTTGGACGACGAGTAAACCTCACCGCCATATTGGGTGAGAATAATCGACCCCGAAGCCCGACAGCCACCGTAAAGGAGCATTTCGGGGATGGTGTCATTATCGATGTAGGCCAGCGTCCAATATTTGCAATCGAAGGAGTTGTCCTCTGTTTTTTCAAACCACATGTCGCCCCTTCCTTCAAAGTGGCTCTCTATGTACTGGGCATATTTTCGCATCCAGTCGGTAGTGTAAACGTAATCGGGGATGGCAAACGTTGTGTCCTCTTCCGATTTAGTGAAGACGTTTTCATACCACGCCATCAGACTGTCTGGATTGGCGGTTTCGTCAGTATTTTTGCTTTGGTGGCTTTGACATGAAACAAGCGTCACCAAGCCTATAAGTATAGTCCAAGCATATTTCATTTTACCTTTCTTTATGCAGATGCAAAAGTACGAAGAAAACTTCATTCTGAAAAAATATTTTGTTGAGTCAAGAAAAGTTCGTACCTTTGCATCGTCTTTCAATAGGCAGAAAGACCGAGAGAAAGCGCATTTTCTCTATTCCGCTTGAAGGTGAACTTGGACACTTCACTAAAGCATAAAGACGGAATAAGGCAAATGATTTCTCACTTGTATTGTATTCGTATTTCTACGACATACTGCAAGTGGGGTTATTCAAGAAACCTTACCTTCTTTATGCAAAATGGGAGTCCAAGCCCAACCTTCAAGGATAGGGTAAACTGGATGGCTCCACTTTTTCTTGATTGGGCAATTCTCACCGAGCCGTGAACAAAAGTTGCGCCCGACACGAAGCAGGGTCAATTAACATGAAGAAAATTTTGCTCGTTATGCTCTTCTGCATGGGAACGGTTGCGTATGCACAGATTCCACAGGATTTGATTACTTCTGACCCCGCAACTAACCATGCAATAGCCGTTGCTATTCAGCAATATGGAGAGCAGGCTGTACGAGAAGCCTTAAAAAAGGGTAATGCCAATCAGTCAACGTCCGCCTATCAAAACCAGAACAACGGCTATCAGAATAACCCCTATCAGAATAATAGTTATCAGAACAACAATCAGTATCATGGCTATCAAAACGATGCCTATAATAATACCGAGACAGTAATTTCGGGAGTTTATTTCTATAACGGGCAAACTGTCGTTGTGAATTTGAAATATAGTCATCAGCGTATTGTTGCATATAGTACCTCAACGGATATGGCGGGACGATATGTGTGGAAAAGTGTTTTATATGGAGACCCGGGGCCGACAAATAATGTGGAGGATGGACAGGCTGCCAGATATTATAGGTATAAGATTAAGATTGACGGCACCCCAGTGTATTTCAACCTGCAATGAGTTTAATTTGACAAAAACGACAATAATATGGGAATAGTAATTATTATCGCCATCGTGGTGTTCATTATCTATAAGATTAGTAAGTATAAAAATAGTCACACAGTATATTGTCAAAACTGTGGAAGGGCATTCATCGCACAGGACAATAGTGGTAGACCAAGCATCTGCAGATGTCCGCATTGCGGCTATATGAATGTTATTTAACCTAAACAAGTAATTGACATGGGCTTATTTTCAAACATGAGTGATATTGGCCGAATAAACACACTCTTGAAACAAATCGACCCCAAGATTTCAGCAATTCTCTACGAGACGCAATCACCGTATCCCAATGTCAATCGACTAAAGGTTGAGAGTGGCTCAATCTCGGTTTTGATGAGTGAGGTGATGGATATTGCCTGTAAGGCTCCAAATTCGGTAAAATTGGCTCCGTACTATTTGATGGGGCGTAAGATGCGATTACCCGAAATCTCTGCATTTCTGGCGGAGATAGTGGAACGTTGCGAACAAATTTAAAAAAAAAGAATATGAATTTTGCATCACCATCTATGGATTTCCTTAGGCTAAAAGGAATGTTGGTCGAGATTGCGGGCTATGCCAAAGCCGCGAATCAAATGGATTTATTTAATCAAGCCAAAGAGGCTCACGACAATTTGGTAAGACAGTATAATGCACAACGTCCAAAGTCTTCCTCCCCAAATAGGCGCTGGACTCCCTTTTCTGTTGAAGATACTACCATATCAGCTCCTGAAGAATATCTTGAAGAAGACAGCATTTATCAAGTGTTGTACGAACATGCAAAAACATTGTCTCAGTATGAATTGAATGAAAGGTTAAGAAAAGCAGTTGATTCGTTCAATAGTTTGTCAAAACGTTTTTGATGCGACGGTGTTAAAATAGTAATGTTTTTTAATAGTGTGGTATGACGCAACAACAGCAAAAAAAGCCTCATGATTAATGTTTTTGGTGGTGTATTAGGAGATGGGGCTTCCCCTCATCAGAGATGAAAGGCTGTGAGTATCGAAAAAAAAACGTATCTTTGCATTCGGATTCATTAATAAAAAAATAACAAAAATGGGAGAAGACTATCAATGTTTCGTCAATGTCTCAATAAAGAGCAAAACATCATTCACCAGTTATTACAAATTTGAGTTTTTCATCTCGAGTCTGGAACTGCCGATAGATTATTGGCATAATTTGGAGGAAGAACGAATAATGTATGTAAAAAACAATTGTCTGTACCTCAAGAGCGATGCCATTACCAGCAATTCTGATGGTATTGAAACCATACGCAAATGTTTTGATAGAATATTGCGTTACGGAACCAATACTGGTAAAAAATATGTTTATTTAGATTTTGCTATTGACGATAAGGGGTATGTTGTAGTTACCCATGAGGAATATAACAAATTCAAGGCTGACCGCTTTCTAAATAAATTATTTGGTGGATAATTGGGTTACAACTCTTTCTTTGTTTTCTGTGGAAAGATATTACCGACTATGATAGTAAAGTTTATTTTCGCAGTCCTTTGTGGGATATTGTATGTAATAGGATTGCCATTCGGTCTCAACTACGAGCAAACCAGCGTGTATATCTGTATATATCTCTGGCCCCTACTGTGTGTCGCATGTGCCTTGTTTACTACTTATAAAGCCATTAGGAAGAAGAAAACAACCTTCATTGTGGTCAATAGCATTATCTCAGTGCTGTATATATTGATTACTGTGGGAATATTCGCACATTATTCTCATCTTTCCGTCCACGAGCAATTTAATGACTGCATGTGGAAGCTTTATGGACTATCTGACCACATTGGTATTAGTTATGAAGCAATAAATTTACTAATCTATGTGGTACTTTTTTCTTTTATTGTGATATTTCATTTGCTCGAAGTGTTTGCCATAGATGGAAAGTTAAAGAAAAGAAATAAGTACCAATCAAATAGTGAAAGCAAGGATGCCGAAAATTGCAATATAGAGTAGGCAAAAAAGTTGCACCCGACACGAAGCAGGCATGGATAATCGTTATTCTGATGGATGCTGGGGCTGTTTTTGGCCACTTGTTATAAATATAATTATAATTGTTTTATGTCTGGTTACTGGTATAGGGAAGTATTTTTAATTACGTTTAATATGAAAAACTTATTTATCACTGTGATTGCATTATTCATCCTTGTTGGATGCGATAATCATCATTCGAATAGTAGTAACTATTCTAATTCAAACACCTCTGAAAATGTTATTTCATTTCCTGGTACTAAAATAGTAGATGATGAAGGTTTTGAATATAATATGTTTAACACGAGAGCTCCATTAAAAAATGGCGACCCTGCTCCTTCTATGGGTAGGTCCTCTAATTCAAATCCCTACGAAGAGGGCTACGAAGAAGGATATGAGGATGGTTATAGAAAAGGGTCACGGCAAAGAAACTGATATTATTATTCAGTTTGAATGCACACCCCTTCATGCCGTCTCTCTCCCTATTTGATGGCGATGCGTTTTGTCCTTATCCCGTAGAGCAAAAGGTCTGTTGTTTTCGGCTTTCTGTTAATGCTGTATCTGTCGTAGATTATTTGGAGTCTGCGTCTCACCTCTGCGTTGGTGACACGTTCTCCGTTAGTAAAGAGTTGTAGTATTTCTTGTTGTATCATATTAGTGTAGTTTTGTGAAGGTTATTACTCTAGGAACACTTAAATGAGGTGCCTCCAATGAATCTGCTAATTTCCTATTTTTTCTATCCTCTACTGTTACGTTTTCAACTTGGATTTCGATTGGGTCGAGTTCTCCATATTTGCGATTATAATAGTCAGTGTGCTCTTTCCCTAATATCTTTTGTAACGTATAGGAGTAGAAATCGTTAATCTTTGAATAGTCTTTTACTTGTATCTTGTGTGTGACGTTTAATGGCACATATTCATTAGGCTCTGACCTAAAACCATCAAGACTAGGGTATTTCTTGCCCTCTATTTTATAAATCAGACCTGCTCTTGCTGCACTGTTAAGGTGGTCGGATAACGTGTCTGGTTTTTGTTTTCCCTCCACTAGTTTTTCACGACTTAGTGGATATCCTGCTCTCGCCAGTTTCCACATGGTTCTGAGGTAGGTGGTCAGCACAGGGATTTTTAGGTCAAGAATCCCATCATTAAAGAATATCCACATAGCAGATGTATATTAGTTCGGTGTCATAATCTAGTAGCCCTTTCCTTTTGCATTCTGCAAGGTGGCGCATGGTTGTAATCTCACTTTGTCCACACTCCTCTTTCAATTCTTTAAGAAGTTGCTTCAATGGGTAGGTCTTAATGATTGTTTGCATGTCTTTACAGTTTCTTCTGTTGTATAAATCGTTGATAAAGAATGAATATTTTAAGAAAATCTGCTCTTAAAAAATGGGTGGGTATAATATATTATTATTACCCCCTATTTTTATGAGCCTCTAAAGTATGATTCTTTGAATGGGGCAACGCTCTTTTGAAAGAATAGGTCAAGAAATGCACTTCCTGTTTTGTGACGGTTGGCCACACCTCAAAATGCTAAAAAAGGAGGGCATTTCAGCCCTCCTCAAATATGAATTAGTTAAAACAGTAACTGGGGTTGCCCCAATGATTAAAAATAGCCATGTTGGTCATGTTTTCCAAATCATTAGGGAATCATCGCCAATAGATGGCTTTAGACGGCCTGTTCTATGTCGGACTATCCACCAGCAGGGTTTTCACCTTCTGAATGGTTGTCGGGCTTGCTCCTGTCAGTTTCGCCACGGCTCGGATGGAGTATTTCTTACGCAGTAGGGCGATGGCTTCCTTGTAGTCCTCCTTCATCTGTTCGATGGGCTTACTGTAGCCCACTTTACGACCAAGTTTGCCACCATTGGCCACGTACTGCGCCCTGCCACTCTCCAAGCGATATTGAATGTTGGAACGCTCAATGTTGCTCATTTCTGCCAGTACGGTGATAAGTATTGAGGCAATAGGATTTACTTTGCCGTCTGCCTGTAGCGAGTAGATGCCGAGATTCTGGATGAACACCGAGACGTGGGCTTCGTGCAGTTTCTCTAATGAGCGTAGCACCTGTAGTGTTGACCTTCCCAATCGCGAAAGTTCAGATAAAAGCAGATATTTTACAGGATGGCTGGTGCAGTATTCCAGGCACTCTGTCAAAACGGCTCTTTCCTCGTTTTTCTTTGCCCCCGAAACGTGTTCCTCGAAGACTTTTTCCACGGTGATTTCTTTTGACCTTGCATAAGTGAGAAGGTCTTGAACTTGTCGCTGCGTGTCTTGTCTGTCGTTGGTTGACGAAACACGTGCATATATTACGGCTGATTGTGTCATTGTTTATCAAAGATTTAAAGTAAAACAAAATAAGCCCTCCACCTGTTACGACTATAGATTTAAATTGTAACAAGTGAAGGGCTGTAACATCGGCACGGTGCCGAAGGGGTTAATAGTGGGTCAACTCAAAAACCATTCGTATTTGTCGCTGTAACCACGAAGGGCGTTGTTGATGCCGACACTAACCTCTGTGGCGTTTAACGCTCTCTGGAGGTAGGTATCGATGTAGGAACTCTTATTGCTCTCGGTAAGCAGATTGTGAAAGTCCCACATGCTGATGCAATTCTCTTTCGCCCCGAAGTTGGGGTTGGTGTAGAACTCACGGCAGCAGTTGTTAATCTGGCTGTCGGTGATAAGTAGACGCGGAATAGAACGCTGTGCCTGTGGCGGCAGGGCTTGATAAAGGCGGCATCTTCCCACTATCTGCGCAAACTGTGATTCGCTGATATGGGTATCGGTCAGGCTCTTCATCAAATAGAAGTCCTTGGCAGGGGAATAGCTGTTGAGCAGTAGAATAATCTGCCTGTAGAGGTCGTTGAGGTCGGACACTTCAAGCTGATATTTCAGCCCATCACCTGTAAGCACTTGGTTGGAGCAGACGTTGACACGCCAGCCGACAAAGACGCTGAACTTCTCGAAGCCTTTAGCGGCACGATAGAGGTTAAGGTCGTTGTAATTGCGGACTCCACCAATGCAAAGTTCCATCTTTTGACCGTTGATAGTCTCGTAGATGGTCGGGATGGTGAAAGCAAAGGCGAGACGCTGGTAGAATTTGGTTTTGTCGGTCGGCAGCAGTTCGGACGGTTTCTTGTTCAATGCCGAAGGAATGCGGCCTTTGACCTCATGGCTCACGCGGATGGCTGGAGTGTTGAGCGTTTCGCCACGATAGAAGTCTGTGGCAGCATCGACAACTGTGCGGATGAAGTCTTGATGCGAGATTGTCAACTCTTGGTTGCCCCAAGTGGGAACGATGCAGTCCTCGGCAAGTTCTCGGAGTGAGATTTCGCTGGTGTTCGACTCCAGAAAGTTGACGCTTGGCGACATCTTAACGGTTACCGTTTCGTTGATTTCCTCGAAGGGAACGTCCTCGATGTTGGAGAACTGACGCAGCACCTTTGCAGAGGGTGCCAGACTCATAACTGAATTTGTCATGGTGTAGAAAAAATTATAAGGTTAAACATTTTACTCTTAACATATTACAGACGTGATACTGTTTCCTACGAATTTCGTAAGGAATGCTTTTCTATATCAAGAATAGTGGGGGGGGACTGAGAGCGTAGTCCCATCTGTCACGCATGACCGTTCAGAAATGAGGGGAGGGGGTAATTTTAAGTAGTCTCGATTAGGCAGTTGCGGTTAGAGAGGCAATTTTACATCTGGAAATCTAACCGTGAAAATTCTTGTGCTGCCCTATAAAATGGCCAGTTCTTGGGTGTGGTATCATAGAACGGAAAAACGACATGGCGATGTCGAAAACATGCCCTGTCGTTTTGAAGGTATTGAGGTGGCAAAAATATGTGATTTCGCCCCCATTTTTATTTCGGTTTATAGGCGTATTTTTGACCTATTTTTATCACGAATTTATCACGAAGCGACAAATTGTATTATTTAGTAGTCTGATAATTAGTGCTATTGTGTATTACTTTGTGGTCTCCCACAGACCACCCCAAGCCACCCTCGAAGGGTGGCTTTTTTTGTTTCAGGGTAATGAAGTGAGCCATTTCCATGCGGGTATTATTTTTATTTCACGATCGCCATCGAAAATCAGGTCCTCCTGGCTGGTGGTAAGTAGCATCCCCTTCTTGATACCCAGAGCTTTCATCGCCTCGTTCAGTCCGCCAACCTCGCGACCTTCGTTGTCGTGGTGAATCTTTTCGCAGACCTGGATTGCCGACACGGGAGTGTTGTTGTGAAACAGAACGAAGTCGCATTCGTGCTGGTTTTCGTTGAAATAGAACAGAGTGTGGTTGCTACGGAGCAGTTCCAAATAGACAATGTTCTCCAGCTTGTGCCCTCTGTCTTGGGAGAAGGAGGGCGTCGACACATTGTGCAAACCCAGGTCGATACTGTATATTTTTTTCGGATTGAGCAGTTGGGATTTGTAGGAATACGAGAACTTGGGCAGGAATTTGACCATGAAGCTGTCTTCCAGATAGGAAAAATAGCTGGTTACGGTGGCGGCGGATTTCACGTTGATGGCGCTGGTGAGTCTGTTGGCCGAGGTGAGATTGCCAATGTTCCCCATCAGGTATACGAACAGGTTCTTCATGGCCGATTCGTCGTGAAGGTTGTATCTGACGAGGATGTCGCGATACAGTATATCGCTTATCAGATTCGTCAGTATCAACGGGTCTTGTGTCTGTACATATTCAGGCATGCCTCCGCAGGCAAGGTATCGGTCCAGGGTCTCCTCGGAGGCTGTCTGGTTCGTGTAGCCCAGATATTCCTGGAAAGAAAAGGGGTAGAGGGTGTAGCTGAGGTGTCGGCCTGTCAATCTTGTGCCTAGTTCGCGACTCAGCATGGTGGAATTGCTGCCGGTGATGACAACGTGATATCCCTGTTCTAGCTTGCTGCGGATATATATTTCCCATCCTTGTACAACCTGTATCTCGTCAAAAAACAACCATCTTGCTTTCTTTTCGTCGATGATGACGTCCAGTATGCGGAAATCCTCCATCCGGAACCCATACATATTGGGGGTGTCGAAGTTCAGGTAAATGGCTTCGTCGGCATGGCTTCGCATTATCTGCTGTATCAAAGTGGACTTGCCGCAGCGGCGTATGCCGGTGATGATGTAGGCAAATTGGCGATGGTCCAAATGAATATCTTTGAGCATCTGCCGTTCGAAACTGGACGGGTCGACGGTTGCTAACTGCCACGTTATCACGTCTTCAATGGTGCGTTTGCTTATCATATTCCAACTTTTTCTCGATGCAAATATACAACTTTTTATTGATATTGAAAACAAGTTTTTAACAACGTTGAAAGCTTAAGGATCAAAATATTTTTGGTGGAGTGAGGAAAAAGGTGTATTTTTGCAAATTGAAAAGAATAAAATAGAATCATGATACGCGAAGAAACTGTTTTCGGGCCCATCTTCAGCCGCCGTCTGGGCAGCTCGCTGGGCATCAACCTGCTGCCCGAGAAGGGCAAGATATGCAATTTTGACTGCATCTACTGCGAATGCGGCTGGAACCGCGACGGGCGCAACGACACGGTGCTGCCCACCGCCGAGAAGGTGCGCACCGACCTGGAGCGCATGCTCAAGAAGCTTGCCGCCGAGGGCACCCCGGTGGACAGCATCACCTTCAGCGGCGACGGCGAGCCGACGCTCAACCCCGAGTTCCCCCGGATTATCGACGACACGCTGCGCCTGCGCGACCAGTACTACCCCCAGGCCAAGGTCAGCGTCCTCAGCAACGCCACGCGTGTGCACCTCCCCGAGGTCTTCAACGCCCTCCGCAAGGTGGACAACCCCATCATGAAAATCGACGCCCCCACCAACGAGCTGGTGGCGAAGATCAACATGCCCGCCCCGGGCTACGACCTGCAGCGCATCATCGAGGCGCTGAAGCGCTTCGAGGGCAACTTTGTCCTCCAGACCTGCATGCTCAGAACGGAGAACGGAGGGCGGAGAGTGGAGAGTGGAGAACGGAGAGTGGAGAGTGGAGAGCGGAGAGTGGAGAGCGGAGAGCGGAGAGTGGAGAGTGGAGAACGGAGAGTGGAGAGTGGAGAGCGGAGAGCGGAGAGCGGAGAGCGGAGAGTGGAGAGTGGAGAGCGGAGAGCGGAGAGTGGAGAACGGAGAGTGGAGAGTGGAGAGCGGAGAGTGGAGAGTGGAGAGCGGAGAGTGGAGAGTGGAGAGCGGAGAGTGGAGAGTGGAGAGCGGAGAGTGGAGAGTGGAGAACGGGGGGCGGAACTGGTTTTCGATTCGTCGTCCCCCGAGGTTGTCGGTCCCATGATGGACATCGTGCGGCTGCTGAAGCCCCGCGAGTGGATGGTCTACACCATCGACCGTGCCACCCCGATGCAGGGTCTCGTGAAATTCACGCCGCAGGAGATGAAATCCCTCGTGCAACCCATTATCGACGAAGGCGTTACCAAGGTGCAGATCAAAGGCGCCGTCGAGGACGAAAACTAGGGTCCGAGAGGGGTCGAAGAGGTACATAATTCGGCATTTCTTATATCGTTCTTATATCGTTCTCATATACTTCTCATATACTTCTTATATAGGTGATATAAGAAGTATATGAGAAGTATATAGGAACTATATGAGAAGGGCCGAATTTGAGCCCTCAGTGGGGGAGTTAAGAGTTATGAGTTATGAGTTAAGAGTTATGAGTGATGAGTGATGGTCCCGTTATGTAGAGACGCGGCATGCCGCGTCTCCCGGGTTGGCGTTCCCCGTCTCCTGGTAGACGTTCCCGTCAGTAGAGACGCAGCGTGCTGCGTCTCCCGGTAGGCTTTGTTGACATGGAGACGCGGCATGCCGCGTCTCTACGGACGTGGTTGCTAATCTGTTATCGGTTGTGGAGGGGGTGCTGGTGCACGGTTGGGGTCAGTGGATATCGATGACAGCGTTGCCGGGGATGAGGCTAGGGCCGAGGAGGAAGTCGAGGATGTGGTGCAGGGCTTCGGGGGCGAAGGTTTCTTCAATCTGGATGTACTCGTCGGGCGCGCCTGTCGTGCAGTGCTGGAAGAGGTGGTTGAGGCCCTGGAGGGTGTGGGTCTCGGCCTGGGGGCAGAGTTGTTTGATGCGCTGGAGGTTGGGTTCGGCGAGGACTTGGCAGTCGCGGTCGCCGCCGAGGGCCAGGAGGGGGCAATGGACCTTGGGGAGGTAGCTGGCGGGGTCGAGGGCGAGGAAGGTCTGCATCCAGGGGAGGTCGAGCTGCTGCTTGATGGCGTAGGCCATGCCTTTGCGGAGTTCGATGCTGTCGATTTTCTCTTTCGTCAGGCCGTCGGTGTGGCGGAGGATGATGGCTTGGAGGTCCTTGGTGGAGTGGCTGGGTGACTGAGTGGCTGAGTGGCTGGGCGGGGTGGTGGTGTAGGCCTCGAAGATTTCGCGCATGCAGGCGGCGCGGAGGGCGCTGAGGCGGGGGCTGACGCCACGCGAGCGGAAGAGGGCTTCGTTCTGCTGCACCATGACGTCGAGGCCCGAGCAGCCTTGTCCGGCGAGCATGACGACGTATTTCACATCTTTGTTTCTTGCGGCTATGATGGGTGCTATGGCGGCGCCCTCGCTGTGACCGCCGATGCCGAGGAGGCGGGTGTCGACGGCGGGGTGGCGTTTCAGGGCGTTGAAGAGGGCTTCGGCGTCTTCGGCGAAGGTGAGGGTGGTGGCGGAGTCGAGGGGTCCGGTGCTGGCGCCGACGCCGCGGTCGTCGTAGCGGAAGGTGGCGATGCCGTGGGCGACCAGGTAGTCGGCCAGGACGAGGAAGGGGCGGTGGTGGAAGAGCTCTTCGTCGCGGTTCTGCTGGCCGCTGCCGGAGACGAGCATCAGGCAGGGGTGGGGGAGGGGAGTGGCTGAGTGGCTGAGTGGCTGGGTGGTGCGCGAGGCGGTGCCTCGCGGTACGCCTAACTCGGTGGAGGTGGGGTGCGAGGGAAGTTGAGTGGCTGAGTGGCTGAGGGGCTGGGTGGTGCGCGAGGCGGTGGCTTGCGGTACGCCTGACTCGGTGGATGAGTGGTCGAGGGGCAGGGTGAGGGTGCCTTCGAGGTGGATGCTGTCGCCGTGGGAGTCGACGTAGTCGACGGTGAGGGTTTCTTCGGTGTAGCGGTGTAGCGGTGTCTGTGGGCGGCGGAGCTGGTAGAGGGTGTCGGCGGGGAGGAGGGTGATGGCTTCGCGCAGGAGGCCCTGGCGCCAGGTGCCTTGCCAACCCCTCAGTCCTTCGGACAGCTCCCCTTGGGAAGGGGAGCAGCTGGTTGGGGGCGTTTGGGAAGGGGAACAGCTGGTTGGGGTCGTTGGGGAAGGGGAGCAGCGTTTCAGCGTCATTTTGAGGCCGATGGAGGCGCACTCGAGGCGGAGGGTGTCGCCGGAGAGCGACCACCGGGTGACGGCGATGGGCTCCGTGGACTGCAGGGGGCTGTAGAGCTCGTAGGTGCTGTCGGTCTGGTGGAGGCAGAGGGCGAGGGAGGTCTTCTGGCTCCAGCCGGTCCACCACTGGGCGCGGGAGGAATTGAAAATTGAAAATTGGAAATTGAAAATTATGCTGATGCAGACGATTAGACGCAGTTTATTCGTGTTCATGATTATTTTTCAATTCTCAATTTTCAATTTTACTGTTATCTGGAGAACATGACCTTCTCGCTGTTGAACATGCGGGTGAGTCCCCAGACGCCCAGGAGCATGTAGCAGACGTTGGCACCGAGGGTGACGAGGACGGGAGTCCACTGCAGTTCGTGGGCGAAGACGGCGGTCATCACCTCGATGGAGTTGTAGAAGGGGATGAGGTAGGGCAGGATGCCGGTGGGTGTGGCGCCTTGGAACATGGGTATGAGTCCGCAGAACATCACCACCAGCATCAGCGGTGTGATGAGGGTGCCGGCGTTTTTCATGTCCTTGGCCAGGGCCGAGAGGAGGCTGACGGCGGTGGCCATGACGAGTACGGTGGCGAAGATGGTGAGCAGGAGCACGAGGTAGTCGTTGGCGGAGTAGAATCCGCTGAAGTTGATGTCGGCCTCGGTGGGCATCATTTTGGGCAGCGAGAGGATGATGCCGATGAAGCTGGAGATGCCGCTGAGGAGGGCTATGCAGGAGAGGGAGATGACCTTGCCCAGTGCCAGTTCGTTGCGGTGCATGGGTGTGACGAGGAGGGTGGCAATGGTGCCGCGTTCCTTCTCGCCGGCTATGGTGCTGGGGGCTATGGCCATGACGCCGGAGAAGAGGAGCATGAGGATGAGCATGGGGATGAGCTTGGAGAGGATGTCGCCCAGTACCTGGTCGTCGGTGGCCTGGTTGAAGACGGTCTCCTCGCTGTCGGCGCGGTTGATGTCGAAGCGGTTGCTCATCTGGTCCTCGATGGAGGAGAGCGTGGCGTCGAGGGTTGTGTAGACGCGGTTCGAGGCCTCGTTGGCGCTGTTGTAGTAGATTTCCACGTTGGGTGCCGGCAGGCCCGACTGGGGGCTGTAGGTGGCAATCAGGCTGTCGAAGCCTGCGGGGAAGCGCATCAGCACTTCGTCGCGGTCCTTGTCGGCGAGGGCGTCGATGTCGGCTTGTGCGAAGGGGGCCTCTGCGGCCACGACGCCCGGCAGGGAGTCGAACAGGGGTTGCAGGCTTGGCGGCATGCTCTCCACGCGGAGGGTCACCACGTCCTCGGCGCCGTCGGTCATCATTTTCTCCATGCCGCTGCCCATGAGGCTGTAGATGATATAGATCAAAAGGCCGGGCATGATGACTGCTGTGAAAAGCAGTTGGCGGTCGCCGAAGAAGCGGGCGAATTCTTTCTTGATGATGGTCAGGGTGTTGCTTTTCATTCTTCACCTCCTTTCTGTTCTTTGTAGATTTCGAAGAAGCGGTCCTCGATGGAGAGTCCGTTGCAGACCTCGTCGAGGGTGCCGCAGGCGGTCATGCGTCCGTCGATGATGATGCCCACGCGGTCGCAGAGGCGCTCGACGAGGCTGAAGATGTGGGTGCTGAGGATGATGGTCTTGCCCTCGGCGCGGAGTTCCTGGAGGTAGTCGGTGACGGTGCGTGCCGTGAGGACGTCGAGGCCGTTGGTGGGCTCGTCGAAGATGATGATTTCGGGGTCGTGGACGAGCGAGATGACGAGGGAGACTTTCTGTTTCATGCCGGTGGAGAGGTTGGCCACCTTGACCTCGGCGAAGCGGTCGATGCCGAAGCGTGAGAACATGTGCTGTTTGCGCTCGGAGATGGTGGCTTCGTCGACGCCGTGGAGGCGGCTGAAGAAGTCGAAGAGGTAGTTGGGGGTGAAGAAATCCTCGAGTTTGAGCTCGGAGGTGAGGAATCCGATCTTGGAGCGTACCTGCTCGGGGTTGTTGACCACGCTGCTGCCGTCGAGGACGGCGTCGCCGCTGTCGGGGCGGATGAGGGTGGAGAGCATGCGGAGGGTGGTGGTCTTGCCGGCGCCGTTGGGGCCGAGGAGGCCGAAGATTTCGCCGCGGAAGGCGTTGAACGACAGGTGGTCCACGGCCACCTTGCGGCGGGCGGAGGTGTGTTCTATCTTTTGTTGTTTGCGCGAGAGCGTGAAGGTCTTGCACAGCTCATCGACGCGCAGTATTTCTTCCATAATATTGATACTTAATGGTTTTTGTATAACTGTGTGTCTTTGTTTTAGGTACAAAGATACGACTATTTCCCCATGTAGCCAAATTATTTTTGTGGTGTCGGGGATAATAAAAACAGAAAAAATCAGTTATTGGGGTTATAGCTATGAATTGAAAAAACAGAGAAATGAAGATTATCCGAATAGTCATGGTGCTGCTGTTTGTGCTGGGCTCGGTGGAGGCCGGTGCGCAGCGGGACTCTACCGCTCTGACAAGGCGCAGGACACTGAAAGAAGACCTGCGTCCGGCCGTGGTGATGCAGCTGAATCCGGCGAAGATGATTACGAAGAGTGAAATCAAGAAAGCCGCGTCGGAGCATGTTGTTTTCGCGACGGTCCTCGACGGCGACACCATCCCGCTCTTCTACCTGCGGCCGGTGAATGTCTATGCGTCGGGCATGTTGCTGACAGCCAAGGAAATCAAGAAAAACGCCAAGTTGATACGCAATGTGCGTCTGATGCTGCCCTATGCCCGTGAGGCCAAGAGAAGGCTCGACGCCCTGGAGGTGGAGATTGCCAACCTGCCCAAGAAGCAGCGCAAGGCTGCCATCAAGAAGGCCGAGCAGCAGCTGAAGGACGACTACAAGGACCGGCTGTCGAAATACACCTTCTCGCAGGGCCTGGTGCTGATCAAGCTCATTGACCGCGAGACGAGCCGCACGGCCTACTCCCTGGTGGGCGATTTGAGAGGCTCGTTCAGGGCGGGACTGTATCAGGCGTTGGCGCGACTGTTCGGCTACAACCTGAAGACCAAGTTCGACCCGAAGAACGACAAGAAGGACGAGCTGATAGAAAGGATTGTGGTGTCGATAGACAGGGGGCAGTTGTGAGTTGTGAGTTAAGAGTTATGAGTTAAGAGTTATGAGTTTATGAAAGGATATGTTTTTCTTTTGGCGGTGCCGATGAGGGCCGAGGCCAGCGACAGGGCCGAGATGGTGAACCAGCTGCTGGCGGGCGATGTGGTGGAAGTCATCGAGCGGCAGGAGAAGTGGTCGAAGGTGCGCTGCGAGTACGACGGCTACGAGGGCTGGGTGGACAACAAGCAGTATGTGCCCTTTGATTCGGCCGCTGACTTGGCGGAGCGTTGCTTCCTGGGGACGCCCTACCTGTGGGGTGGACGTTCGAGGGGAGGAATAGACTGTTCGGGATTGACGCAGGTCTGCTTCAAGGCCATGGACATCTGGTTGCCGCGCGATGCCAGCCAGCAGGCCACGGCGGGTGTGGAGGTCTGCGCCTGCGACCCGATGAGGGACGACCTGGCGTTCTTCCAGAATGAGCAGGGGCGCATCGTTCATGTGGGCATCTGCATGGGCGACGGACGGATTGTGCACTCGTCGGGCATGGTGAGGATCGACACCCTCGACCGTCAGGGCATCTTCGACGGCGAGCGGTACACGCACAGGCTGCATTCGGTGAGGCGAGTGATAGGATAGTTTTTTTGGGGGGCGTGACCTGAAGGCCACGTCGCGGGACAACCTAATGGCGAGATGGTGGAAAAAAATAAATTTTGCCATATCGCTCAACTTTCGTATCTTTGCATTTTATTTGAAAACGAAATAATAAGATATAATATGGCTGAACTTACAGAGCAAGAACAAATTCGCAGGAATTCGCTTGCCGAGCTCAAGAAGCTTGGTGTCAACCCTTACCCTGCCGCCCTCTACGAGGTGAATGCAAAAAGCAACGAGATTTTGGAGCAGTTCCCCAAGGACAACACGCTGTTCCAGAACGTGAGCATCGCCGGCCGCATCATGAGCCGCCGCATCATGGGTGCCGCCTCGTTTGTTGAGCTGCAGGACAGCTATGGCCGCATACAGCTCTATATCAAGCGCGACGAGATATGCCCCGGCGAGGACAAGACCCTCTACAACACCGTCTTCAAACGTCTGCTGGACATTGGCGACATCATCGGTGTGACGGGCTATGTGTTTGTCACCCAGATGGGTGAGATCTCCATCCACGTGAAGAGCCTCACGGTGCTCAGCAAGAGCCTGCGCCCCCTGCCCATCGTCAAGGAGAAGGACGGCGTGGTGTACGACGCCTTCAGCGACCCCGAGCTGCGCTACCGCCAGCGCTATGTGGACCTCATCGTCAACCCGCAGGTGCGCGAGACCTTCGTGCAGAGGGCCCAGATAGTGAACACCATGCGCAACTACTTCAACGAGCAGGGCTACTTGGAAGTCGACACCCCGGTGCTGCAGAGCATCCCCGGCGGTGCCGCCGCACGTCCCTTCGTGACGCACCACAACGCGCTGGACATCGACCTCTACCTGCGTATTGCCAACGAGCTGTACCTGAAACGCCTCATCGTGGGTGGCTTCCCGGGCGTGTACGAGTTCAGCCGCAACTTCCGCAACGAAGGCATGGACCGCACCCACAACCCCGAGTTCACGGCCATGGAAATATATGTCCCCTACAAGGACTACAACTGGATGATGACCTTCACGGAGAACATGCTGGAGCGCATCGCCAAGACGCTGCACGGCGACACGAAGGTCAACGTCTGGGGCAACGAGATTGACTTCAAACCGCCCTTCCGCCGCGCCCCGATGTGCGAGCTGATCAAGGAAGAGACCGGTGTCGACGTGGCCCCCATGAGCGAGGACGAGCTGCGCGAGGCCTGCAAGCGCCTCGGCGTGGAGACCGACGCCACCATGGGCAAGGGCAAGCTCATTGACGCCATCTTCGGCGAGAAGTGCGAGGGCAAGCTCATCCAGCCCACCTTCGTCACCGACTACCCCATCGAGATGTCGCCCCTCTGCAAGCGCCACCGCGACAACCCCGAGCTCACCGAGCGCTTCGAGCTCTTCGTCTGCGGCAAGGAACTGGCCAACGCCTACTCTGAGCTGAACGACCCCATCGACCAGCTGGGCCGCTTCCAGGAGCAGTTGCGCCTCAGCGAGAAGGGCGACGACGAGGCCATGTTTATCGACATGGACTTCGTGCGCGCGCTGGAGTACGGTATGCCGCCCACCAGCGGTATGGGCATCGGCATCGACCGCCTGGTGATGATGATGACCGGCGCCCAGAGCATCCAGGACGTGCTCCTCTTCCCCCAGATGAAACCCGAAGTGCAGGCCAAGAGTGCCGAGGAAGAGACCTCCGACCTCACCGCCCACGGCGTCGACGAGGCCTGGCTTCCCGTGCTGGCCAAGGCCGGCGTGAAGAACTTCGCCCAGCTCTGCGAGGCCAACCCCAACAAGCTCTTCAACGACCTCGGCGGCCTCCGCAAGAAGCTCAAACTCGACATCCCCGCCCTCAAGCGCGAACAGTTCGACGCCTGGCTGAACGGGTAATCTTTGCTGCATGGATTAAAGTGCAAGGAAATGATTAAACGATTCACATTCAACCACTACGAGGTAAACTGCTACGTTGTCTTCGACGACCGTGTCCCCACGGCGGGGGAAAAGCGGCAGTGTGCCATCGTGGATCCTGCCTGCGAGGCTTCGTTCGAGGACTCGCAGTTGCTACAGTACCTCGACGAGCAGCGCCTTGCGCCGACGATGGTGCTCCTCACCCACGCCCATGTGGACCACATAGCAGGTTTGCGGCAGGTGTGCGAGCATTTCAAGTTGCCTGTCACCATGCACCGCGACGGTCGCAAGCTCCTGCGCCAGGCCGAGGCCTACGGCGCCATCATGGGCTTCGCCGTGGACAATATGGAGGACCTCGATGTTGTCGAGATTGATGACGGCGAGGTGCTGAAAGTGGGTGGTTTGGATGTGGAATGCCGCTATGTGCCAGGCCATTGTCCCGGGAGCATGTGCTTCGTGGTGGCTGCCGACAGGGCCGTCATCACCGGCGATGCGCTGTTCCATTTCAGCATCGGCCGCACCGACCTCCCGGGTGGCGACTATGCCACGCTCATCGATAAGCTGAAGACCCGCGTGATGATTCTCCCGGACGACTACACGGTGCTTCCCGGCCATGGTATCGAAAGTCAGATAGGGAAGGAACGCAAATACAATTCTTTCTTGGTTTAGGGCTTATGGCGGTAAAGATTGATCCCAGTTGGTATGAAGTGCTGCGACCGCAGTTCGAGGCGCCGTATTTTGCCCAGCTGAAGGAATTCCTTGTGGCCGAGCGGAGCCAGTACACCTGCTACCCCAAGGGGGGCGACATCTTCGCGGCGTTCGACCATACACCCTTCGACAAAGTAAAGGTTGTCATCCTGGGTCAAGACCCCTACCACGAGCCGGGGCAAGCCATGGGGCTTTGCTTCTCGGTCCCCGACGGCATCGCTGTGCCGCCGTCGCTGTTGAACATCATACAGGAAATCAACAACGACCTTGGTACCGCCATCCCCAAGGACAAGGGCGACCTCAGCGGCTGGGCCGAGCAGGGGGTGCTGTTGCTCAACGCCACCCTCACGGTACGTGCCCACCAGGCCGGCAGCCATCAACGCCACGGCTGGGAAACTTTCACCGACGCCGCCATCCAGGCCCTCTCGCAACGTCGCAACGGCATCGTCTTCCTGCTGTGGGGCAGTTATGCCATTGCCAAGAAATCGCTGATTGACCAGACGAAACACCACGTGCTGACGGCTCCGCACCCCTCGCCGCTGTCGGCCTACAGGGGTTTCTTCGGTTGCCGCCATTTCTCGCAGTGCAACAACCTGCTGGTACAGCAGGGGCTGGAGCCTATCGACTGGACGAGGATAAGGTAAATCTATTTGTTATTCATGAACGGAAGTGCCGAGGCGTGGTCGTAGATGCTCTGCGCCAATACCTCGTTGTCGCCGAAGGTGCTGACGGCGTCGAGTATGCGCACTATCGCCGGGCGTCCGCCACCCATCTTCAGGGCCTGTACGATGCAGAGGTTCTGCAGGCCCACGCTCTCGGTGAGGATGTCGAGGTCTGTCACGCCCAATTGGTTCACAGCCAGCAGGTAGGCGTCGTCGGCATTGCTCTCGATGAATCGCTGCACATCACCCAGAGTCTTCATCTGCAGTGCGATGAGTATGGGAAGAAAAGGTTTCAGCGGTGTGGGGAATATTTCGGCCTGGTTGACGGCGGCGATGCGGCGGTTGAGGCGGTCGAGGGGGCGCGTCTGCAGGTAGCTCTCCCATGTGTCGGCGTTGAGCGACACCTCGTCCAGCTGTCCCGAAGCCACAAGATTCTGTACCCTGCGACGGTAGTCGGCCAGCGAATTGCGCAGTCGGCTGAACTCGTCGTCAATCAATTCGAGCATCCCTGCCAGACGGCCAAACTGGCGCAGGTACTCGCGTGGAATCTGCACGTCGCTCTTGTAGCCGGTGTCGTGGTTGATGGTGGACCACACATGCTGCAGGGCTGTGCGCATCTGTATCTCGAAGGGTATGCGGCACAAGGTCTCGTCGGCACTGCCGGCGGGAAGGTGGCAGATGTAGTGGAGCGAGTTGTATCCGAAGCTGTCCAGCTCGTGCAGCTTGCGTTTGTCGACGGAATTGCTCCAGTCGACGTCGAAGGTTTGGGCTACGAGGGCCGCCACCTTGTCGACGTCGTCGGTATAGAACGTGATGACACGCAAGCCGAGGAGGTCGGTGATATCGTCGATGGACTGGTATTTTGCTCCTTTCAGCTCCAGTTTCCCGGCCAGGGAGTTTTCCTTCTTGACGCGATGGTCGATGGCTGTCACCTCAAGGTGTTGCTGTTCCAGCGCCTCCTCAAGCCGCTGGAGGGCTATGGCCTCCAGTTCTTTGAGTTTGGGCAGGCGCCGGCGGAACTCCTCCATCAATATTTGGCCGTGGGCATCCATCCTAGCGGAATTCGAACAGGTTGGTGAAGCCTGTCATGGCGAAGACATTGCGGATGTCGTTGTTCATGCCTGTGATGAATACGTGGCTGCCTTTGCCCTTGGCGTTTTTCAGTACGCTGAGGAACAGACGCAGTCCGCTGGAGGAGATGTATTCCAGGGCGTTGCAGTCGAGTACAACGTTCTTTCCTGCACAGTCGGCCAGGGGTTGGAGGTCTTTCTCGGTCTGCACGGCAGCTGCTGTATCCAGTCGGCCGTCGAGTACGGCGACGAGTTCGCCGTTCTGTTCTTTGATTGTGGTGTTCATATCTTTATGATTGCTTGATTGCTTGAATGTTTGATTGCTTGAATGCTTAGTTGTTTGATTGGATATTCTTGGTGAGGGTGAGGATGTTTTTCCCGTCGCTGTAGCGGTATTCCACGGAGTCCATAATCTGGCGGACGAGGAAGATGCCCAGGCCGCCGATGGGGCGGTCTTCGGCGCCGAGAGTGAGGTCGGGCTCGCCGGTCTGAGTGGGGTCGAAGGGGGTGCCGCTGTCGCTGAGGATAAAGGTCAGTTTGCCATCGTCGAATTCGGCGTCGATATCCACATTGCCCACGGTGCCGGCGGGGTAGGCGTAGTTCATCACGTTGACCACGGCCTCCTCCATGGCCAGATTGAGGCTCATGGCGGTTGCCATGTCGATGCCGCAGGCTTCGGCCACCTCGTCGATGAAAGCCGCCAGTTGTGGCACCTCCTGGATGTCGTTGTGAAGAGTGATGTGGTACTTCATGTATCAGTCTTTTACTGGTTCGATGTAATGGATGGCGAGCATGGTGAGGTCGTCGCTCTGTTCGGCACCCGCCACAAAAGCGTGGACCGAGTCGTTCATGGAGGCGATGAGGTTTTTCGGAGCGAGTTTGCTGTTCTGCTTCAGGGCTCCCAGCATGCGCTCTTCGCCGTACTGGCCATGTTCGACGTTCTCGGCCTCGGTGAGGCCGTCGGTGTAGACGAAGATGGTACTGTCGGGGGCGATGGTGACGGTCTGTCGGCTGTATTGCCAGTCGGTCATGAGACCCACGGGGATGTTGGCGTCCATGTCGATGGGGGCAACCTCGCCGTCCGTGATGACGACTGGCGGGCAGTGGCCTGCGTTGCTGTAGGCCAGCTGGCCGTTGTGCAGGTCGAGCACGCCGATGAAGAGGGTCACGAACATCGAGCTCTCGTTCATCTCCGACATGGCGTTGTTCATCTGTTTCATCACCTGCTCAGGATCCTCGGTATGTGCCGAGACGGTGCGGAAAAGGCTGCGCGTCACAGCCATCACCAGCGAGGCGGGAACGCCCTTGCCGCTGACGTCGCCCACGCAGAAGAAGAGCTTCCGGTCGCGCACATAGAAGTCGTAGAGGTCGCCGCCCACCTCCTTGGCGGGCACCAACGAGCCTGCCATGGCCAGCTCGTCGAGGTCGGGGTAGGGGGGGAAGGTTTTGGGCAGCATGCCCATCTGTATGCCACTGGCAATGCGCAGCTCGCTGCCGATGCGTTCCTTTTCGGCGTTGACGGCCTGCAGACGCTGGTGGCCACGGAAGGTGCGCCACATAATGTAGGCCATCAGCAACAAGCCGAGAATCAGGAATATGCCCAGCATTCTTCCCAATCTGTGCAGGCCGGCGTATATCTCCTTGTCGGGGAAGATGATGGCCATCTTCCATCCGGTCTTGCCTTCGACAGGAGCATAGTACATGTAGTTTTTGTTGCCGTCGTTGTCTTTGATACTGGCATCGCCCGAGTCGCCAGCCAGCATATTGGCGTTGACGACATCGATCATGGTGTCTTTGAACTGCTTGGCCACCTCTTGGATGGTGGTTGTCATCACCATTCTCTTGTCGGGGCAGGCCAGCAGGCGGCCTGAGCGGGAGGTGAGGAAGGTGTAGGCACCGGCATTGCTGCCGAAGAGGTCGGCCAGCCATTCCAGCGACACATCGCTGCAGAAGACGCCGATCACCTTGCCGTTCTTGTCGTGGATGGGCATGATGTAGGAGCTGACCATCATCATCGAGCCCGCATCGTCAAAGTAGGGCTCTGTCCATTGCCCTCCTTGGGCGGTCAGCCCTTCGCGGTACCATGTGGCTTGGTGGTAGTTGTGATCTGCCGACCCAATCTGGCGGTGCACGGTTTTCCCCGTCAGTCCGTTCTCGCGTCCGGCAAACGGCTCGTACCATTCGCCCTTCGAGGGGAAGTGGTTCGGCTCGAAAGCCATGGCGCAACCCGTGATGATGGGGTTGTTGTTTATGATCAGCTGCAGGGTGCTGTAGATGGAATCGGGGTTGGCGGCGGCCCAGTCGATGAGCCACTGCATGTTGTTCACGGCAACTTCGACATCGGAGATGACATTCTGTATCTCCATGTTCTTCAGTTTGATTTCGGTACGTGCTCGCTGCTCAACCTCGTGGCGGATGCCGTTGCGGGTGAATATGTATTGCCCCACGGACATCACCTCGATGATGACGGCGGCGACAATAAGGAGCATCAGGCTGCTGCGAGCCTGCAGTTTATCCCATCCTTGGACCAGTTTGTTCTTCATAGACAATCTATTATACTAATTGTATAATTATATTTACGATGCAAATGTACAAAAAAAGATGGATATGGCCAAATAAAAATGTAACATAAAATGCACACCCGCGGGAGGGGGCGCCGACTGACAAAATGGCAGTCATCCACCTACCAACTCCCTACCAACTCCTTACCAACTCCTACCCAACTCCTACCAAAGTAGGTGTTGATAGGGTGAAAATAGGGTGTTGGGACTGACAAAATGGCAGTCCGGTCGCTCTTGGGTAGAGGACAGTCAGATGGAAAAAGTGAGGCGGATGCCGTCGGGGGTGGTGTCGGTGTCGATGTGCGAGCTCATGCCGCGGATGATCATGACGGCCAGTTCGTCGGCGTCGGGGCGTTCGAGGGGGGAGACGCTCTCGCCCTGGTGGACGATGACGACCTTTGCCACGCCGTCCAGCTCGCTGTGGGTCACCTCGATGTGGACGGGGCTGTGGTAGTTGCCCAGGAGGAGGAGCATTTCCTCGACAATGTGCGTGATGGGGTCCATCTTTTCCGGAATGGCCTGGCGGATACAGAATTGGCGTATCTGCGACATCATGTCGTAGAAGTCGAACTGGCGCGAGGTGACGTTGAACTCGAGTGTGCGGATGCGCTGTATGTAGGCACGGACGACAGGGTTCTCCGGCTGCTGGAATATGCGGTTGGCGGGGCAGTCCTCGATGAGGGTGCCATGGTCGAGGAAGAGGATGCGCTGTGCAAGGTCGCGTGCGAGTCGCATTTTGTGGGTGACAAGAATCATGGTGAGCCCCTCTTTGGCCAGCAGGCGCATGACGCCGGTGATTTCGGACACCATGGTGGGGTCCAGTGCCGAAGTGGGCTCGTCGAGGAGCAAAATCTTGGGCTGCAGGGCCAGTGTGCGTGCTATGGCGGCGCGCTGCTGCTGTCCGCCGGAGAGGGCGGAGGGGAAGGCCGAGGCTTTCTCGGCAAGGCTGACTTTGTTGAGGGCGTCGAGGGCGCGGGTCCGGGCTTCGCTTTCGGAGAGGTGCTGCACCTTGGTGAGGGCCAGGGTGATGTTGCCCATGAGGGTGAGGTGGGGGAAGAGGTTGCACTGCTGGAAGACGTAGCCCACCTTCTGCCGCAGGCGGTCGACGGGATAGCCGGGGGCGGTGACCTCCTGTCCGTCGATGACGATGGAGCCCGACGTGGGCGGGTCGAAGAGGTTGAGGGTGCGCAGGAGGGTGGTTTTGCCGGCGCCCGAAGGGCCTATGATGCCGACAAACTCGCCCTGGTCGATGCTGAACGAAATGTCGTTCAGCGCCTGGAAGGTGGCGCCATCGGGCGAGGTGTAGGTCTTGTTGATGTGGCTGGCGGTAATCATGGGCTGCAGGCTGGAAATTAGATTTTTTTAACAAGGAGGTCGATGAGGGAGGAGAGGAGCCAGGCGAGGATGATGTAGATGACGGTGACGATGACCAGTGGCACGAACGACTGGCCCGACCCTTGGCGGATGGCCTCGGTGGCCTGTGTGAGGTCGAGGATGGCCACGTAGCCCACCACGGCGGTGCTCTTGAGGGTGTTGACGGCTTGGAATTTGAATGCCGGCAGGGCGTTTCTCACAGCCTGGGGCGCAACGACGTATCGGTAGGTCTGCATGTTGGTGAGCCCCAGGGAGCGGCCGGCCTCGATTTGGCCGTGTCCCACCGACTCGATCGACGATTGGAAAAGTCCGCAGGCAAAGGTCGAGAACGAGATGGCGAAGGCCAGGATGGCGGCAAGGAGGCTGGCGTGGCCGCTGAAGAACACATAGTAGATGGCCAGCAGGAGGATCATGACCGGGGTGCCGCGAATGATGAAGCGATAGATCGCTGCTGTGGTGCGCATGGCTTTGTGGTGGCTGCGCAGCATGGCGTAGAGTGTGCCGCCGATGAGGGTGCCCAGAAGGACGGACAGCAGGGCGATGAGAATCGTGGCTCCCAGTCCGCGGAGGATGAGCATGAGGCTTTCGATGCTGAACAATGAGGCTGGCATGGCGGTATGGGTTTTCAGAATGTCAGTGATGCACCGCCATACACGAGGATGGGCAGCTGGTTGACGCGTTCGAAGGTGGCGCGGTTGAAATAGAAGATGTTCTGGCGGCTGTAGACATTGGTGGCGCTCAGCGAAAGCTCGAGGATGGAGCGTGTGCCGAGGGAGAATTTGCGTTTGACGCCAAGGTCGAGTCGGTGGTAGGTTGGCAGGCGTCCCTGGTAGATTTCGGCGTAGTGGAAGGCATATTCGCCGTTCTCCTGGGTGTAGTCGGTGACGATGGACTCCGGGAAGACCAGCCGTTCGAAGACGCCCTGGGTCTGGGTGAAGGGGAATCCAGAACCGAAGGTCCAGCGACCGCTGAATTCCCATTCGCGTTGTTCGCCGAGGGCGTAGGTGGCCAGCAGGTTGACGGTGTGGCGGCGGTCGTAGTGCGGCGTGTAGGTCTGTATCTCGTCGCTGCGCTCGACGTATCCCAGCGAGTAGGTGGCCCAGAGGTAGAGGCGCTCCAGGTCGACGCGGGCGCTGAAATCGATGCCGGTGGCATAGCCTTTCTCGATGATGTAGTCCTTGCGCAGGTGTTCGGGCTTGTAGTATGGCGAGGAGGGGTTGGCGTAGTCGGAGGCGGAGCCGTCGTCGTACATCTTGTTGCGGTTGGCGTTGAGAATCTGGTTGAACTTCTTGTAGTAGGCCTCGATGTTGAGGGTGATGTGGTCGGTCAGGTCGTATTCGAGACCGACGACGGCATGTGTGGCCTTCTGCACGCAGGAGGCGATGTCCTCGCCGCGGAAGGAGGAGGGCACGTTGAGGTCGGCCGAGCCTGTGAGGAAGCCGTTGAAGAGGTTGACAATGTCGTTGTCCGAACGGGCGTCGAGGAAGATCTGGCTGTAGAGTCCGCCGGCGAGTTTCAGACGCAGGTCTTGGCTGAAGTTGTATTTTGCTGCCAGTCGGGGCTCGATGTTGGGACTGCCGAGGGTGGCGTAATACATCAGTCGCACGCCGGGGTCGAAAATCCATTTGCCCAGGTGGAGATTGTAGGTGGCGAAGAGGGAGAGGTTGGTGGAGGGCTCGTGCTGCGAGATGCGTTTGCCGTAGTTGTTTACGTACTGGTAGTCGGTGGTGTAGCCCTCGATGGAGAGGCCGTATTTGAGTTTGTTGGCGCCGAAGAAGTGGGTGAACTGCATGGTGGCGTTGAATCCGCCGATTTCGCTGAACTTCTTGTCGGAGGAGCCGTCGTCGAGGGAGATGGTGTATTTCGAGTAGGCCACAGAGCCGTCGAGAATGGCCGAGGCGCCGGTGACGAGCATGAAGTTGGTGCCGGCGCCGTAGTTCTGCCAGTGGTAGTCGGCAATGGACTGGTAGCCGTTGACCTGGTCGTCGAAGCGGAAGCCGAAGAAGTTGATCTTGCTGCCTGTGCCTGAGTTGAAGGAGAGTTTGCCGTAGAGGTCCAGGAAGTCGAAGGGCAGTCCTCCGTCCACGTAGGAGTACAGGAGGTCGGAGGTCTTGGAGAGGTAGGAGTTTTTGGCGGTGAGGAGATAGGAGATGGTGGACTTCGAGGTGTTGCTCTCCCGTTTCAGGGGGCCTTCGAGAATGAGGCTGGCACCGAAGGTGTTGATGCCGAGTTTTCCGCTGTGGTGGCGCTTGTTTCCGTCGCGGGTGGAGATGTCCATGACGGACGACATGCGTCCGCCGTACTCGGCGCCGAAGCCGCCGGTGTAGATGTTGGCGTTGAGGATGACGTCGGTCTCGAAAATGGAATATAGACCAATGGAGTGGAAGGGGTTGTAGACCACCATGCCGTCCAGCAGGCAGAGGTTCTGGATCATGGAGCCTCCGCGGATGTAGAGCTGACCGCCCTGGTCGCCGGTGGAGTTGACGCCTGGCAGCACCTGCATGTACTGCGCCAGGTCGGCGGTGCCGCCGATGGAGGGCATCTGCTGTATCTGCGAGGCGGTGATTTTCTGCACGCTGACTTGCGTCTGCATCTGGCGTTCTTCTTTTTTGCTGTCGGTGATTTCGACAGCACGGAGCAGCTGTGCCGCAGGCTTGAGGTGGATGGTCTTGGTGACGATGCGGTTCTTCTGGAGGGTAATCTGCTCGGTGTATTCTTCGTAGCCTACGTATTTGACTTTGAGGGTGTAGGTGCCTTCCTTGACTTTGTTGATGAGGAAGAAGCCGTTGATGTCGGTGGCGCAGCCGTGATTGGTTCCGTCGAGGACCACGTTGGCAAACGGGATGGCCTCGCCGTTGCTCTCGTCGAAGAGGACTCCCTTCACGGTGCACTGGGCACTGGCAAATTGAAAATTGAAAATTGAAAATTGAAAAAGCAGGAACAGGTAAAAATATCGTTTCATAATTGGTGTATTCGCCGTTGAAAGTATTAATGAATGACTTTAAAGATAAGTTCTTTCAGCAGTTCTCCGTCGGTGACGTTGCCGCTGTTGCGGACACCCTTGGAGCGGAGGTCGGTCTCGTAGAGGTAGCCGATGCAGGTGGCCAGCTTGCCGAGTTTGTAGTTGCTCGCGGCCACGGCATAGTCCTGCACGAACGAAGGGGCGCAGCCGAGCACCTTGGCGGCGTCACTCTTGTTCTCCAGCTGGTGGTAGAACATCACCTTGAGGAAGTAGCCGTAGAGGATGGGCAGCACCAGCTGTATGGGGTTCTTTTTGGGGTTGGCGGCGAAGTAGTTCACGATGCGGTTGCACATCACGGGGTCGCGACGGCCGATGGCTTTCTGCAACTCGAAGACATTGTAGTCCTTGCTGATGCCTATCTGCTTCTCCACCAGCTCCTCTGTGATGGCCGCACCGGGTTGCAGCAGGGGGTAGAGCTTGCGCAGCTCGTTGACTATCTTGCCCAGGTCGGTGCCGATACTTTCGGTGATGAGGTAGGCGGCTTTGTCGGTGATGGTGAAGCCGTTGCTGCCCACCTCGTTCTTGATCCACGAAGGCACCTGGTTGTCCCACACCTTGGGAGTCTCGTACACGCAACCCTTGGCGGCGATGGCTTTGTAGGCCGCCGTGCGTTTGTCGAGTTTCTTGTGGCGGTAGCAGAAGGCAATGACGCCCTTCTCCGAGGGATGCTCCAGGTAGGCCGCCAGCTGCTCCCACTGGCGCGTCTCGATGTCCTGTGCCTCCTTGACGAGCACCAGGTGCACTGGCGACATCATGGGGTAGCGCTTGGCGTCGCTGACCACATTGGCCATCGAGGTGTCGCGGCCATAGACCACTGAGAGGTCGAAATCGCGCATGGCAGGGTCGATAACGTGGTTCTCGAAGTAGTCCGACACCACGTCGATATAGTAGTTCTCCTCGCCCGTGAGGAGGTATACAGGCTTGAATTTGCCTGCTTTCAATTCGTCAATCAGTTGTTTCTCAGTCACTGCCATGATTTCTCGCGTGTATTTTAAATGCCAAAGATACGAAAAATCCTGAAAACGGCCAAAAGTTTTTTTTCTTCTGGCCGTGAAAAGTGTCTGAGGTTATGTCCGAAATCCTATTTCTTGCGCCGGTGGCTGCGGGACTTGCCGGAGTCTCCGTTTTTGGCGGATTTTTCGGTTTTACTGGATTTACCGGATTTTCCGGACTTTCCGGACTTTCCGGACTTTCCGGATTTGCCGGGCTTGTTGTTTGTGGTCTCGTCCTCGTCCACAAGCTCGAAATCAATCTGTTTCTTCAGCATGTCGACGCGTTTGACGCGGATGTTGACGGGGTAGCCAAGCTTGTAGGTGCGGCCGTAGCGGCGGCCGATAACCTGGTAGTTGTCCTCGTCGAGCATGTAGTAGTCGTCCTTCAGGCTGCCGATGGGTATCATGCCCTCGCACTTGTTGCCCTCGATTTCGGCGTAGATGCCCCACTTGCTGACACCGCTGATGAGGGCCGGGAACACCTGCCCCAGCTTGTCGGCCAGGAATTCGGCCTGCTTGTATTTGACGCTGGTGCGTTCGGCATCGGTGGCCTTTTTCTCCATCAGGGAGCAGTGCTTGCAGTATTCCTCGTACTCCTCCTTGTTGACGCTGGCGCCGCCCTCGAGGTAGTGCTCCAGCAGGCGGTGCACCATCAGGTCGGGGTAGCGGCGGATGGGCGAGGTGAAGTGGGTGTAGAAGGGGAAGGCCAGGCCGTAGTGGCCTATGTTTTCTGTGCTGTAGTATGCTTTGCTCATGGTGCGGATGGCGATGGTGTCGATCATGTTCTCCTCGCCGCGTCCCGCAATGTTCTCAAACAGGCGGTTATAGCTCTCGGCCAGGGCTTTGCGACTGCCCACTTTCATGCTGAAGCCCAGCTTGGCCACAAACTCCACAAAGGTGTTCAGCTTCTCCGGGTTGGGCTCGTCGTGCACACGGTAGACGAAGGTGCGTGCGGGGGAGCCGGATTTTCCGGATTTTCCGTTTTTGCCGATGTATTCGGCCACGGTCTTGTTGGCCAGCAGCATGAACTCCTCGATGAGCCAGTTGGCCTCTTTGCTCTCCTTGATGTATACGCCGATGGGCTTGGCGTTCTCGTCCAGCTGGAATTTCACCTCCTGGGACTCGAAGTTGATGGCGCCGCTCTTGAAACGGGCCTCGCGCAGGCGTGTGGCCAGGGCGTGGAGGGCCATGATGGCGTCGGCGACGGGTGTGCCGTCGCTTGCGCCGGAGTCGATGATTTCCTGCGCCTCCTCGTAGGCCATGCGGCGGTTGCTGCAGATGGCGGTCTTGCCCATCCAGCTTTTCAGCACCTTGGCCTTGGCGTCCATCTCCATCACCACGCTGAAGCAGAGCTTCTCCTCGTCCTGGCGGAGCGAGCAGACGTCGTTGCAGAGCTTCTCGGGCAGCATGGGAATGGTGCGGTCGACGAGGTAGACGCTCGTGCCGCGCTCATACGCCTCGCGGTCGATGGCCGAGCCGGGCTTGACGTAGTGCGACACATCGGCGATGTGCACGCCCACCTCCACGTGGCCGTTCTCCAGCACACGGTAGGAGAGGGCGTCGTCGAAGTCCTTGGCGTCGGCAGGGTCGATGGTGAAGGTGAGCACATCGCGGAAGTCGCGACGCGAGGCTATCTCCTTTTTCGTCGGCTTGCGTATCTTCTTGGCCTCGTCCTCGGCCTCCTTCGGGAACTCCAGGGGGAAGTCGTATTCGGCCAGGATGCTCTGCATCTCCACGTTGTTGTCGCCGGGACGGCCGAGGCGTTTGATCACCTTGCCCACGGGGTTGTTCATACGCTCCGGCCAGTCGGTCATCTCCACCAGCACCTTCTCGCCGTTCTCGGCACCGCCGAGGTCGTCGATGTGGATGAAGATGTCCACGTTCATCGTGCGCGAGTCGCTGACCATGAAGGCGAAGCGCTCCTGTTTCTGGATGACGCCCACGAAGCGGGTCTTGGCCCTCTTGAGGATTTCCACCACCTGCCCTTCGGGCTTGTGCATCTTGCGCTGCGGGAACATCAGCACGCGGACCGTGTCGCCGTGCAGTGCATGGTGCGTGTTGTTGGGGGCTATCTGTATGTCCTCGCGCCCTTCCTCGTTGGGTATGACGTAGGCCTTGCCGCCCTGTTTCATGTCGATGGTGCCCTCCACGTAGTTCTTTGGCACCAGGTCGTCGTTGATGTTCTTGGGGTTGATTTTGTACTTCCCTTTATGGTCGTCCTCCACCAGCTGCTTGCTCTCGGCCAGCTCCTGGATGGTGCGTATCACCTCCTGCCGTTCGGCCTTGCTCCCTGCGCCGATGCGCGAGGAGATTTGTTTGTGGTTGAAGGCGTCGAAGGGATTGTTGACAAAGATTTTCAGTATTTGTTTTGCTAAGTTCTCGTTCATAATGATATGGATTATTTAATGGTTTCATTTGTCGGTCAGGCCCATGCGGCGCAGCAGGGCCTGCTGGTCGGGGTCGCGCCCCATGAAGTTGCGGAACAGCACCGACGGGTGCTCGGTGCCGCCACGGCTCAGTATCTCGCGGCGGAAGGCCTCGGCGGTGTCGGTGTTGAAGATGCCGTCGGCCTTGAAACGGCTGAAGATGTCGGCGTCCAGCACCTCGGCCCACTTGTAGCCGTAGTAGCCGCTGGCGTAGCCGCCGCCGAAGATGTGGCTGAAGTTGGTGGCCGTGCAGCACCCTTCCACCCTCGGCAGGAGGTTCTCCATGGCCGCGGCCTCCACCTCCTCGGCCTTGCCGACGGCGGTGCCGTCAGGCACGGTGTGGAAGGCCATGTCGGTCATGCCCAGGTTCAGCTGGCGCAGGCAGAGCCATCCGGCCATGTGGTTCTGCGCGGCGCGTATCTTCTCCACGTATTCCGTCGGCATCACCTCGCCAGTCTGCCAGTGGCGGGCGAAGGTGGCGAGGAACTCGGGCTCGTAGCACCAGTTCTCCATCACCTGCGACGGCATCTCCACGAAGTCGCGCTTCACATTGGTGCCGCTCAGGCTTTCGTACTGCACCTCGCTCAGCATGCCGTGCATGGCGTGTCCCATCTCGTGCATGAAGGTCTCCACCTCGCTGAAACGCAGCAGGGCTGGTGCGTCGGCCGTGGGCTTGGAGAAGTTGCACACCACCTGTATCTGCGGCCGCACGGAGCCGTACTGCCCGCGGAACTCCGTCATCCAGGCGCCGCTGCGCTTGGAGGGGCGGGGGTGCATGTCGAGGTAGAGGATGCCCATGGCAACGGCGGCGCCGTCGCCCGCGCCATGGCGGCTGACGCGGTAGACGCGGACGTCCTCGTGGTAGACGGGTATGTCGGGGGCGGGTTCGAAGCGCAGGCCGTAGAGCCTCCCGTAGAGGCCGAAGATGCCCTCGCGCACGGCCTCCAGGGGGAAGTAGGGGCGAAGCAGCTCGCTGTCGAAGTCATAGCGCTGCTGCTTGAGCAGTTCGCTGTAGTGGCTGAGGTCCCACGGCATGAAGGGCTGCAGCTGTGTTCCCGCCATCCGGCGCACCTCCTCCAGGTCGCGGCGCGCGGCGGGCAGCACGGCCTCTTTCAGCTCCTGCATGAACCGGCGCAGGTTGGGGAGCGACTGCACCATGCGGTCCTCCAGCACGTAGTCGCAGTAGGTGTCGTAGCCCAGCAGGTGCGCCTGCCGTGCGCGCAGCGCCACGATGCGGCGTATCGTCTCGTTGTTGTCCCTCTCGTTGCCGCGGCCGCCGATGCTGCCGTAGGCGCGGTACATCCGTTCGCGCAGGTCGCGGCGGGTGCTGTAGGTCATGAAGGGCACATACGACGGTGCCGACAGGGTGAACACCCATCCCTCCAGTCCGCGGCTCCGTGCCTCCTCGGCGGCGGCGTCGCGCACCGCCTGCGGCAGCCCGTCGAGGTCGCCCTCATGGGCGAGGTGCAGCGTCCACTCGTTGAGGTCGCCCAGGGCGTTCTGCCCGAAGCGCACCTGCAGCTCGCTCAGCTCCTCGGCAATCTGCTTGAACTCCTCGCGCTCCTTCTCCGGCAGGGCCACGCCGTGGCGCCGGAAGCTCTTCAGCGTCTGCTCCAGCAGCGTCTGCTGTTCGCCGCTCGCCGCCCGCCACTCGCCGCTCGCCACCGCTTTCGCCCGCCGGTACAGCCTTTCGTCGGTCATCACCTTCATGCTGAAACGCGTGATTTCGGGCTCCAGGCGCATCACCACGGCCTGCAGCTCCTCGTCGGTGCAGCACTCGTTGAGGTTCGACATGACGGCGCTCACGCGGTCGAGCCGCCGCGAAGCGGTCTCCAGGGCCTCGATGGTGTTTTCGAAAGTGGGCGGCTCGTCGCTGGTGGCGATGGCCCCGACGTTGCGCTCGGCCTCGGCGATGGCTTCCCTCACCGCAGGCTCGTAGTCTTCGTTCTTTATCCGGTCGAAGGGAGGATACTCCCAGTCTTGCAGCAAAATATTCATACCCTTAATAACGTCGCACAGGTCCGTTTTATTATATTCCCCACCACAAAAAAAATCGCTGTAGACTCAACAATCAAGTGCAACACCGTTGTGCAAAGATAGGAAGAATTTTTGTTTCGGGGAGGAGAAGTTCAAAAGTTTTCTTGGGCGGAGATTCAGTTCGGTTTGCACAAAGAGGATGTAATC
>Ga0326511_10000272_pt1 | contig 43419 bp, 34 predicted proteins | sample 0_2496_0518_D_FD_203701 | JGI IMG/M metagenome (GOLD analysis project Ga0326511, IMG submission 203701) | Bovine rumen microbial communities from UC Davis, California, United States - 0_2496_0518 | ecosystem: Host-associated > Mammals > Digestive system > Stomach > Rumen | place: USA... | reverse complement strand
CACCACCCCATACCCCTTTCCCGACCTTTCCGTGCCCATATCCGCACCACCGCTCGCCCCTTGCTCTTCCTTCCGCACCCCGCCTCCGCCCGGCCTCGAACGCCTCCCCTGTCAGCCCCCTCCCGCACAGGGGTCCGAGAGGGGTTGAAGAGGTACATAATTCGGCATTTCTTATATCGTTCTTATATCGTTCTCATATACTTCTCATATACTTCTCATATACTTCTTATATATGTGATATAAGAAGTATATGAGAAGTATATAGGAACTATATGAGAAGGGCCGAATTTGGCCCCTCTCGGGGGAGGTTTGAGTGAGGAGTGGTGAGTGATGAGTGGTGAGTGGGGGCGAAGAGAAGATTTTGAAAAAAATATTCTTTTATGTCAAAAAAAATATGTATCTTTGCACTTGCATTACAAAACCAAAAATCGATGTTCACGAAGCGTATAGCAAAGGGATTGCTTTTGACAATCGCATTGGTTGTCAATGTGATTGCCTATGCCCGCAACGACCGCGACACCCTGGGCACAGGCTCCATGGTGCAGTTCACGGAGAACCTTGGGCAGTGGGATTTGCGTGTGAGATACGCTGCGCAGCTCCACAATGCGGCCCTTTTTCTCGAGGTTGACGGCATTACGGTGGCGCTGGGCGAGCCGGCGGTGCATCCCGCTTTGCACAAGGATGTTCCGCGGCGCCATGCCTACAAGATGCGCTTCCTCGGAGCCTCCCCCACCCTGCCTTCGGGCTACGACCGCCAGGAGGGCTACGCCAATTACTACCTCGGCGACGACCCGGGCCGTTGGCGTTCGCATGTGTACAGCTATGCTTCGGCCCGCTACGACGGCCTCTATCCCGGTGTGGCGTTGGAAGTCTACGGCGGCAGGAAGGCTTTGAAATACAACTTCATAGTCGATGCCGGAGCCGACGCCACGGCCATTGCGCTGGAGTATGAGGGTGCGGAAGGCGTCAGTGTGAACCGCGAGGGCAACCTGGTGGTGAAGACGAGCGTGAGAGACATGGTGGAGCTGAAGCCGTATGTGTATCAGGAGGTTGGCGGTCGGGAAACCGAGGTGGAAAGCCGCTGGAGGGTGAAAAGCAGGGGCAAGAACCGCTGGAAGGTGTGGATAGAGCTTGGCGACTACGACCACGGGCGCGAGCTGGTGATCGACCCGGTGCTGCTTTTCTCCACCTACACGGGTTCGACGGCCGACAACTGGGGCACCACGGCGGCCTACGACTCGGAGAAGAACGTCTACACGGCAGGCCTTGTGTTCGGCTACGGCTACCCCGTCTCGCTGGGCGCCTATCAGGACACCATCGGCGGCAGCGTGGATGTGGGCATCTTCAAGTTCGATTCCCTGGGGCAGCAACGCCTCTATGCCACCTATCTGGGCGGCGGGTCGGCGGACATGCCGCACAGCCTGTTTGTCAACACCTTCGACGAGCTGATTGTCCTCGGCACCACGGGTTCGGTCGATTTCCCGACGACGGCCGGCGCCTACCAGGCCCAGCACGGCGGTGGGCAACAGATTGACTACGAGTCCAGTATCATCCGCTTTGCCAATGGCAGCGACATCTTTGTCAGCCGCCTGAGCGCCGACGGCAGCCAGCTGCGCGCCTCGACCTACATCGGCGGCAGCGGCAACGACGGCCTGAACTATCGCAACTACTTCAACAACAGCTATACGACGATGATGATGGGCAACGACTCGCTCTATTACAACTATGGCGACGGCGCCCGCGGCGAACTCATCACCGACAATCTGAACAACGTCTACGTCGGCAGCACCACTACGAGCACCGACTTTCCCACCACCCCGGGCAGTGTGCAGCCCTCGGCACCGCTGGGGCAGAACGGTGTGGTTTTCAAGTTGGACCACAATCTGCGCACCCTGCTCTGGAGCACCTACCTGGGCGGCGGCAAGGACGATGCCGTATACTCCATCGATGTGGACTCGTCCTACAACCTGCTGGTCTGCGGAGGTACCAACAGTCTTGATTTCCCCACCACCGACAGCGCGTGGCAGACAAGCTACGGCGGCGGCTCGGCCGACGGTTTTGTGTGCAAAATCTCCTACAACGGCGACCGGCTGATGGCCTCGTCGTATGTCGGTTTGAGGTTCTACGACCAACTATATTTTGTGCGCGCGGGCAAGCGCGACGAGGTGTTCCTCTTCGGCCAGACCCAGCCCGTAGGCGCCAGCACCTTCGTCTACAACGCTGGCTACAGCGTCTACAACAGCGGTATGCTGCTGATGCGCATGCGTCCCGACCTGAGCGACCGTGTGTGGAGTACCCTCTTCGGCACCCCCGGGCGCATCAACCTCTCGCCCACGGCCTTCGCCGCCGACATCTGCAACCGCATCTACCTGGCGGGCTGGGGCCGCGACTTTGTGGGCTACGGCAATGTCCAGTGGTACACCGCCGGCACCACGGGTATGGAGACCACCGCCAGTGCGTGGATGGACAGCACCGACGGGCAGGATTTCTACATCATGTCGATCGACGCCGATGCCAACAATCTGGTCTACGCTTCGTTCTTCGGCGAGATGCACGACCCCACGCAGGCACGCGGCGGCGGCGACCATGTGGACGGCGGCACGTCGAGGTTCGACCGCCTGGCCACGCTCTACCAGTCGGTCTGCGGTTCGTGCGGCGGCACGCAGGGGTTCCCCACGACCGCCAATGCCTGGAGCGACAGCAACAGGGCGAGCAACTGCAACAACGCCCTCTTCCGTTTCAATGTCACGAACGATTTCCCCGTGGCCGAGTTTGTGCCGCCCACGGCAGGCTGCGCGCCCTACACGGTGAACTTCCACAATACGGGCCGCGGCACGGCTTTCCACTGGGACTTCGGCGACGGCGCCACGTCGACGCAGAAGAATCCCACGCACACGTACAGCACCGGCGGGCTCTATACGGTAACCCTTGTGGCCACCATGCCGGGAGGCTGCGCCGAGGCCGACACGCAGCGGCACACGGTGCATGTCATCGGCGACGGCGGATACAGCTTCGCCCCCCTCATAGCCTGTGCGGGTTCGCGCATACAGATAGGCATGCAGCCGCAGATTGGGGCCACCTACCAATGGCTCAACGAGAATGTGAGCGACCAGACGGTGGCCAACCCGTGGGTGAACGAGACGGGCATCTACCTGCTGCGCGTGTCGGCGCCGGGATGCAGCGAGATGGACACCTTCGAGGTGCAGAACTACACGCTGGTGGACGATGTGACGATAGGCAACATTTCGTGCCACGATTCCGCCGACGGCATCATCACCATCCGCCTCGGGACGTCCATCGACCCGGACTCTGTCTCTGTCGCCATCGCGCCGGCGGCAACGGGAGCCTTCAGCGGAAGAAACTACATTGCAAGCGCCCTGGCACCGGGCAACTACCATATCGTGGTGTCGGGCTATGGATGCGTGCACGAACAGGATGTCAGACTGTTGAATCCGGAACGGCCTGCCTACCGCAAAGAGACGGGTGGCATACTCTGCAGCGACAGCTGCACGGGGTGGTACAAGCTTTTCTATCAAGACGGCGGACGGGAGCTGGACACGCTGATGGACGGACTGTGCGCCGGGACCTACGTCACCGAGCTGGTTTCCAATGGATGCCCGCTGACGGACACCACGGTCATCAGCCGTAGCCACACGCTCGACGGCTTCCATGCCTGGGCCGACCGCTCAAGTGTCTATGTGGGCCAGACCATCACCCTCTTCTCCTCCGAAATTGAAGGCGCGACCTACCGCTGGAGCCCCACGACAGATATTGAAGACCCCACCGCCGCCAGCACCCACGCCACGCCGACCGACTCGCTGGTGTGCTATGTGGTCACGGTCACATCGCCCGACGGCTGCAAGGCGTCGGACACGGTGTGCATAAGGTGCACCGACATCAGCTGCGGCGATCCGGACTATCACATTCCCAATGCCTTCACTCCCAACAACGACGGCGTGAACGATGTGGTCGACTTCTCGAGTTCCATCCTCACGGAGATACATGTGGCCATATTCAACCGCTGGGGGCAGTGTGTGTATGAGTCCAGCGACCTGAACGACTGCCGCTGGGACGGCACCTATCGCAACAATGTCTGCCTGCCGGGGGTGTACACCTACACCTGCCGCATACGATGCCACAACGGCATAGAAAACGAACTGAAAGGCGACATCACACTCTTATTGTGACCCTCATGGCGACGACTCAGAAACAGAAAGAAAAGAAAGACCAGTTCATAGCCCTCTGTGCCGACAGCCTCGAGGCGGCGCGATGGCTGCTGCCATTTGCCCGTCGCCTGTCGGAGGATTTCCACAAGGGTATCATCCTTTTCACCTGCAGCGTGGACGGCGACCAATGGGTGGACGAGGTGGAGTGCCCGCACGTTGTCCTCAAGGGGGACTGGGCGTCGGCCGTCGAGGCCATGCCGGTGGCGTTCAACGTGGTGCTGGCCCTGGTCCCTTGCGACCCCAAGGCCTCGCGCAACGCCATGTCAAACCCGAAGCAGCTGCTGAAGAATTTTCGCCAGTCGAAGATTGCCTATATGGCTGTTCCCACCGGATTGACTACGTTCAGCACAGCGCATGTGGCCCTCACCCTCGACCACCAGCGCGAAAGCAAGGAGAAAGTCCTCTGGGCGTCCTATTTGGCTCGCTTCTGCCACAGCGACATCCAGGTTCTCCATCTGCCATATACCGACCCGGATTTCCGCAACCGATTGAACAACAATATCCGGTATTTTGAAAAGATATTCAACTCGCTTTCAATAGAATACCATCTGCAGGCCCTCGAGAGCGGCAGCCAATACGCCCATCCGGACCTCAAGGCCCTGGCCCGTGGCGGCTGCGACCTGTTTATTTCGCTCGTTTCTGATTCGCGCGACCGCGATTTCCTCGACGCCCTGCTGCCACCGCCACCGCTGCGGCTCCTGCGCTCGGCGGCGGACACCCCCATTCTTTTCGTCAACCAGAGGGACGACCTCTACATCATGTGCGATTAAAATATTCGCGACTATATGGATTTTTTTTCGTATATTTGCAAATAGTATATACATTCTATTATTATATAACCATTTGAAAAAGAAATATTAAAACCTGATACAACATGAAAAAAAGTACCCTTTTGATGACAATTCTTCTCGCTTGCGGAGCATTTGCATCGTGCTTGCGTAGCGATGACCTCGAGATGCTGCGTCATCCCATACATGTAACCGGGTCGGTCGACCCGCAGTACGGTGTACCCGTGGCCACCGGCGAAATGAACATCAACGACCTCCTGTCGCACCTGAGCGCCGAATATCAGGGCATCATTGCCGACGATGAGGAGGTTATCACCGTTGAATACCAGACCACCATGAGAGACACCATCCATGCTTTCAGCGAGCTGTCTTTCACTGGTGCCCCGTCGCACAAAAGCCTCCCGACCAAGGACTTGTCGTGGTTCTCGAAAGACACCACCTTCTACGACACCATCGACATCGACTTCTTCAACGATGTCGACTTCTACAACCAACTGGAAATGGAGCATATTTGGCTTGACTTGAGAGTGGGCGCCTTCGTCGAGGGCGACACCAGCATTTTCCGCCACCTGAAAGGAACCTTCAAAGACCTCGTAATCAAGTATGAGGACCACGACAGTGTCCTCAGGACTTACAGCGGCCTCAATGTCGATCCCATCGTGATTGAGAATATGGCCGACGGCTTCGAACACGGATTTGAACGCATTGACGTTGCATCCATCGCCAACGACATGCCCCGCCGCATCATTGCCCAGTACAAGTTCACCTTCAGCGTTTCGTCGCAGCTCATCACCCAGCAGATGACCAACATGCACTTCGGCGAGATTCTCGACAGCATCCATTCGTCCAGACTTGTCTATTCCGCCGACTTCTCCGTCAGCATGCCTCTGAGCATCCTCTTCAACAACCTTTCCTATACCTACGACCTCGACCTCGGCGACGGTCTCTCTTCGGTCAACCTCGACTCCATCCTCAGCTCCATCCACGACGGTATTTCTGTCGAAATCGACACTTCCCGCGTCCGTATGGTGTTCGACAACGGCATCCCCGTGGAATTCACCGTCAGCGCCGTCATGCAGGATGCCAATGGAAACGACCTCATCACCCTCTTCCAGAATGCCAACATTGCATCTGCCAATGTCTCTACCGACCCCTCCGGCAATTATGTGGCCTCCTCCAGCGTCAAAACGCCTGTCGAAAAGATGCTTGTCAACAGCGAATTGGACAAACTCGACCGTGCGAAGAATATCCACCTGACGCTGCGCATCGACACCGACAACAAGCACGTCACCGTGCGCCGTTCCGACTTCCTCAAAATCAAGGCATACCTGCAGGTCAAGCCTTCTGTCGATGTCGACATCCCCATCACCGATAACGGAATTCTCTAACCATCAATTCTGGAGGAACACATCATGAAAAAGCATATTTCCCTTATAGCCCTTGCCGTCCTGATGGCAGCCCCCGCCGCACAGGCCCAGTTCGACGAGACCAACAATCTCTTCTACCATACCCTGCGCACCCCGCAGTCCACCCTGTACAATCCGGCTTTCTTCCCCACAAACAACACGTTCTACCTCATGCTCCCCGGTGTCGATTTCCGTTTCGGCAGCCCCCTCGCCCTTAACAGCATCGTTTATTACGACCGCCCTAACGAGCGCACCGTCATCGACCTCAACAGAATCCTCGAGAGCCTCAACGAAGAGAACTCCTTCCGTCTGGGTGCCGACGTCTCCCTCCTGGGCTTTGGCTTAAGAGTGGGCAATACCTTCGTCAACTTCCACTCCCGTATGGTGAACAACATCTCCCTCGGACTGCCCATCTCCACCATCAGCGCTGTCCTCGAGGGTAACATAGACGAGAACAACGAACCCCGTCCCGTCATCGAACTCGTCGACGGCGACATCCTCAACGTAACCTCCTACCTCGAGACCGGCATCGGCGCCGCCCACTATTTCGAACCCATCCACCTCACCGTGGGTCTCCGTGCCAAATTCCTCTACGGTATCGGCAACGTCCAGACCGACAACACCAAAATCGTCTTCAACACCGACCCCAACCTCGACTCCGTCTCCGCCTCGATCTTCTACCAGATCCAGTCCGCCACCTTCGCTCCTTACGACACCACCCAGAAAAAATTCGTCTTCAACATCAGCGACATGCTCAAGTTCGGACAGGCCAACACCGGCCTCTCGTTCGACATCGGAGCCAAATACGACCTCGGCCCCTTCACCTTCTCCCTCGCCATCAACGACCTCTCCACAGGTATCCATTGGAAAAACAACGTCAACACCTGGACGCCCTCCGGCGGACAGGGAGTCATCACCTTCAACGGCCTCGATGTCAACACCATGCTTGACAACGGTACCTTCAACATCGACTCCCTCACCCAGTACCTGAGAGACCAGATTTCCGACATGACGCCCCATCGCGACGACGAAGGCGACTACTGGTTCTCCATCCCCACCAAGTTCAACGTCGGCGCCAGCTACAGCTTCGCCAAAATCTTCCGCGCCGGCCTCCTCTTCCATGGCCAGCTCGACCGCGGTCTCTTCTGCAAAACTCCCACCCTCTTCTCCGGCGTCGGTAGCAATGTCGCCAACACCTTCCGTTGGAACACCACCCTCTCCCTCGGCGCCAACCTCTTCAACTGGGCCGAAGTCGTCGTCGGCAACTCCTTCGTCTCCGACGGGTCCTCCTTCGACGCGCTCAACCCCGGCATCGGCATTGTCCTCACTCCCGCCACCATCGTCCAGGTCTACCTGATGGCCGACTACCTCAGCTCCTTCTACCTCGTCGAATCCAAGGCCCTCAACCTCAAAGTCGGCTTCAACCTCCTCTTCGGCAAAGGCCACCGCACCGTCATCACCGAAGAAGAATAACCTACTTAAACACTCAGCCACTCAGTAACTTAGCAACTCATAAAATGAACATTATCGCCATCGTCGGACGCCCCAATGTCGGCAAGTCCACCCTCTTCAACCGCCTCACCGAAAGCCGCGACGCCATCGTCGACTCCACCTCCGGCGTCACCCGCGACCGCCAGTACGGCCACTCCGACTGGAACGGCAAGCACTTCTCCGTCATCGACACCGGCGGCTACGTCATGGGCGGCGACGACGAATTCGAAGTCGAAATCCGTCGCCAGGTATCCCTCGCCGTCGACGAGGCCGACGTCATCCTCTTCCTTGTCGACGCCCGCGAAGGCCTCACACCCATGGACGAGGACGTCGCCGAGATGCTGCGCCGCTGCCCCAAGCCCGTCGTCCTTGCCGCCAACAAGGTCGACAACTCCGCCCAGATGGACGCCCTCGCCGAATTCTACTCCCTCGGCCTCGGCGACCCCTACCCCATCGCAGGCATCACAGGCTCCGGCACCGGCGACCTCCTCGACGCTCTCGTCAAAGACTTCTCCGAAGGCAACGACGACCCCTCCGACGGCCTGCCCCGCATCGCCGTCGTCGGCCGCCCCAACGTCGGCAAATCCTCCTTCATCAACATGATTACCGGCGAACACCGCTCCGTCGTGACCCCCATCGCCGGCACCACTCGCGACTCCGTCTATTCGCGCTATAACATGTTCGGCTTCGACTTCAACTTCGTCGACACCGCCGGCCTCCGCCGCAAAGCCAAAGTCTCCGAAAACCTCGAATTCTACTCCGTCATGCGCTCCATCCGCGCCATCGAGGCCGCCGACGTCTGCATCCTCATGCTCGACGCCTCCCAAGGCCTCGAGCAGCAGGACCTCAACATCTTCTCCCTCATTCAGCGCAACAACAAAGGCGTTGTTGTCGTCGTCAACAAGTGGGACCTCGTACAGAAAGAAACCAACACCCACCGCGACTACGAGCAGCTCATCCGCTCCCGCATCGCACCCTTCGACGACGTCCCCATCATCTTCACCTCCGTCATCAACAAGCAGCGCATCTTCAAAGTCCTCGAAACCGCCAAGCAGGTCTACGAGGCCCGCTCGCGCCGCATCTCCACCGCCGAACTCAACGACACCCTCCTCCCCATCGTCAAGGAGCAGAACCCGCCGCCCTCCGTCAAGGGCAAGTGGGTCAAGATCAAATACATCACCCAGCTGCCCACGGCCTACCCCCAGTTCGTCTTCTTCTGCAACCTCCCCCAGTACGTCCGCGACCCCTACAAGCGCTTCGTCGAAAACCGCATGCGCGAACTCTGGGACTTCCACGGCGTCCCCATCACCATCTACTTCCGAGCTAAGTAATTTAGAAATTAGAAAGCTGGAGCGCCGGCGTCCCGCCGGCATACCGAAAAAAGAGATTAGAAATTAGGAATTAGAAATTAGAAATTAGAAATTGGAAAAAGACTTTGGCACGCAATTTGCAGACAGACATTCGAGTAATTAGCCAACAATTGACCTGCGTAGCATTCGAATAATTCGAATAATTCGCCGTTAAATAAACGCCGTTAACTTTAGAAATCAAAATTAAAAAAAAATACAATTATGAAAGTCACAGAAGAAAACTTCAACCAAATGATTGCCTCCGGCAAACCCGTCATGATCGACTTCGGCGCCACCTGGTGTGGACCCTGCAAAGCCCTCGCACCCCGCATCGAGGAAATCGAAAAAGAATACGAAGGCCGCGCCATGATCGGCACCGCCGACGTCGACGAGTGCTCCGACCTCGCCGCCAAATTCCGCATCCGCAACGTCCCCACCGTCCTCTTCTTCAAGGCTGGCAGCGACGCCCCTGTCGACAAGAGCGTAGGCCTCGTGGCCAAAGAAACACTCACCGAGAAACTCAACGCACTTCTCTGAAAAAATGAAGAGTAAAAAATGAAGAATGAAGAATTGACCGCCGCAACAAACAATTCTTCATTCTTCATTCTTGATTCTTAAATTCCTGCAATGGACCTCTCCCAAATCTCCCCCTACAAAACCCTCGACTTCTACGCCCGTCAGGTGGTGGAAGGCTTTATCACCGGCCGCCACAAAAGCCCCTTCCATGGATTCTCCGTCGAATTCTCCGACTACCGCCAGTACAACCCCGGCGAATCCACCCGCAACATCGACTACCGCCTCTACGGCCGCACCGACCGCCTCTACGTCAAGCAGTTCGAAGAGGAAACCAACCTCCGCTGCCAGATCCTTATCGACCACAGCGGCTCCATGCTCTATCCCCTCGAACGGCACGGCGACATCACCCATCCCAACAAACTGACCTTCGCCGTCTACGCCGCCGCCGTCCTCATCGAGCTTCTCCACCGCCAGCGCGATGCCTTCGGCCTCTCCCTCTTCGACCAGGGCCTCCACCTCTCCACCCCCTGCCGCTCCTCGCGCCTCCACCAGCAGTACCTCCTCTCCGAACTCGACAAACTCCTCGCCCCTTCCGCCACCCAGCCACTTAGCCACTCAGCCACTCAGACCCTCGCCCAGGCTATCCACCTCCTCGCCGAGCAGCTCCACCGGCGCTCCCTCGTCGCCATCTTCACCGACGCCCTCACCCCCTCCGACCACTCAGCCACTCAGCCACTCAGCCACTCAGCCACTCAAGAAGCCCTCTTCGACGCCCTACGCCACCTCCGCCACAACCAGCACGAAGTCATCCTCTTCCACACCTACGACCTCGCCCACGAAGTCAACCTCGACTTCGACGCCCGCCCCCACCTCTTCATCGACCTCGAAACCCAGCGCCAGGTCCGCCTGCAGCCCGCCGACCTTGCCGACGCCTACCGCCGCCAGATGACCGACCTCTTCGACACCCTCCGCCAGCGCGCCATGCAGTATCGCATCGACTATGTCCCCCTCGACATCGCCCAGGGCTTCCACCAGCTCCTCCTCCCCTTCCTCCTCAAACGCAGCAAAAACCTCTAACCCTTTTTTTTATTTTTCCCCTCCTCCCTTCAGGCACCCAAAAGGGTGTCTGACACCTACATCTTTCGGCCCTTCTTATATCGTTCCTATATAGTTCTTATATACTTCTTATATCACCTATATAAGAAGTATATGAGAAGTATATGAGAACGATATAAGAACAATATAAGAAATGCCCTATTTGGTAGGTATCGGGTAGGTGGGAGGAGGGAGGATGGAGGTGGGTCAGGGGAAAGTTTTTTTTGGAGTTGGAGGGGTGCGAATGAAGTTTTTTTTGTATATTTGCATTTTCTATGTGTGTGGGTGGAATGGGGGATGGGGATTTGAAAAATTGAATATTAGTGGTTTAAAAATATAATCTGAAAATCGAAAAACAGTTTTGAATATGAAACAGTACATTGAAGAGAACAAAGAGCGCTTCCTTGAGGAGCTTTTCAGCCTGATTCGCATTCCGAGTATCAGCAGCGAGCAGGAGCACAAGGGCGACATGGTGCGCTGCGCGGAGCGCTGGAAGGAGCTGCTGCTGGCGGCGGGTGCCGACAAGGCCGAGGTGATGCCCACGGAGGGCAACCCCGTCGTCTATGGCGAGAAGACGATAGACCCCAAGAAGCCGACGGTGCTGGTGTACGGCCACTACGACGTGATGCCCGTGGCTCCGCTGGAGCTGTGGAGGACGGAGCCGTTCGAGCCCGTGGTGAAGGACGGCAAGATCTGGGCGCGCGGTGCGGACGACGACAAGGGTCAGAGTTTCATGCACGCCAAAGCCTTTGAGTACATGGTGCGCACGGGGAGCCTGCCCTGCAATGTGAAGTTCATGCTGGAGGGCGAGGAGGAAATCGGCAGCGGCTCGCTGTACGGATTCTGCGAGAGGAACAAGGAGCTGCTGAAGGCCGACGTGATATTGGTGAGCGACACGTCGATGATTGCCCCGGACGTGCCGAGCATCACCAGCGGCCTGCGCGGCCTGTGCTACTGGGAGGTGGAGGTGACGGGTGCGAACCACGACCTGCACAGCGGCATTTTCGGCGGCGCGGTGGCGAACCCCATCAATGTGCTGTGCAAGATGATTGCGGACCTGCACGACGAGAACGGGCACATCACGATTCCGGGTTTCTACGACGACGTTCTGGTGCTGAGCGACGAGGAGCGCGCCCTGATGGCGCAGGCCCCCTTCGACGAGGAGGCTTACAAGCGCGAGCTCGGCGTCCGCGCCCTGAAGGGCGAGAAGGGCTACACGACGAAGGAGCGCACGGGCATACGTCCGTGCCTGGATGTCTGCGGCATTTGGGGCGGCCACACGGGCGAGGGGACGAAGACGGTCCTCCCCAGCAAGGCTTACGCGAAGATCAGCACGCGTCTGGTTGCCAACCAGGATTTCGAGAAGGTGAGCAAGATGTTCCAGGAGTATTTCGAGAGCGTGGCTCCGGAGTGCGTCACCGTGAAGGTGACCCCGTGCCACGGTGGCGCCGCCTATGTGGCCCCGTTGGAGCTGAAGGCCTACAAGGCCGCGGAGAAGGCGATGACGGAGACCTACGGCAAGCGCCCCATCCCCACGCGCAGTGGCGGATCGATCCCCATCGTGGCCGGTTTCGAAAAGATTCTGGGCCTGAAGAGCATCCTGATGGGCTTCGGCCTGGCCAGCGACGACATCCACGCCCCGAACGAGAACTACCCGCTGGAGCAGTTCTTCAAGGGCATAGAGACGATACCGCTGTTCTACAAGTATTTTGCCGAGTGATGAGTGATGAGTGATGAGTTAAGTGTTTAGTTTTATGGATACATCGCTGATTGACAGGGCTATTGTTTTTGCCACGAAGGCGCACGCGGGGACACCGCGGAAGGGTACGCAGATGCCCTATATCACGCATCCGATGGAGGCGATGGGAATCGTGGCCTCCATTACGGACCGCCAGGAGCTGCTGGCGGCGGCAGCGCTGCACGACGTGGTGGAGGATACGGAGGTGAGCCTGGAGGATTTGCGCAGGGAGTTTGGCGAGGAGGTGGCGCGGCTGGTGTACTACGAGACGTCGCCGAGCGATGTCGTCACGACCTGGCGCGAGCGCAAGCAGGCGAACATCGACCGGCTGGCGTCGTCGCCGCTGGAGGCGAAGATTGTGGCTATGGGCGACAAGCTGAGCAATCTGCGAGCCATCAGCCGCGACTATCGCCGATTGGGCGAGGGTTTGTGGAAGCGTTTCAATGCTCCGCAGGGTCGAGAGGATGTGGGGTGGTACTACCGCGGCTTGGCCGACGCGCTGAAGGAGCTGGCGGGCACCGACCCCTACGAGGAGTACAGGCGGTGGCTGGAGGAGACGTTTTAAGTGTTAAGTGTTAAGTGTTTAGTAATTAAATTTTTAATATGTACGAGATTATCAGCAAGCGGCTGCTCAACAGCCACGAGATATACCGGATGGAGATCCACGCGCCGTGGATATCGCTCAGCGGGAAGCCGGGCCAGTTCGTTATTGTGATTCCCCACGAGCAGGGGGAGCGCATACCGTTGACCATCAGTGACATTGTCTACCAGAGGCAGTCGATAGTGATTGTGTTCCAGGTGGTGGGCGAGACGACGCGCCAGCTGGCCGCGATGCAGGAGGGCGAGGACCTGTACACCATCGTGGGCCCCCTGGGACGGCCCAGCGAACTGATCGAATTAGTGGAAAACGGAAAGTCTCCTCTTAAACGCCTCCTCTTTGTGGCTGGCGGCGTGGGCATTGCGCCGGTGTTTCCGCAGGTGAAGTGGGCGTTCCGTCAAGGAATACCGACGGACGTGATTATCGGTGCCCGAAGCAAGGACCTGCTGTTCTATGAGGACGAGCTGCGCGCCGTGTGCCATAACCTGCACATCATGACGGACGACGGGAGTTACGGCGAGCAGGGGCTGGTGACGGCCAAGGTGGACGAGCTGTGCACGAAGGGCGTGGAATACAGCCACTGCGTGGCCATCGGGCCGCTGCCGATGATGAAGTTTGTCAGCCTGACGACGAAGAAGTACGACCTGCCGACCATTGTGAGCCTGAACTGCATGATGGTGGATGGCACGGGTATGTGCGGAGCCTGCCGTGTGAGGGTTGGCGACGAGGTGAAGTTCTGCTGCGTGGACGGCCCGGAGTTCGACGGCCACCTGGTGGACTTCGACGAGGCGGCGCGCAAGCTGAAGACTCCGGATGCCCGCCGCTACCGCATTGCCACCTCGGAGAGCGGCCACCAGTGCAACCTGGCGCCAGCCGTGGAAGAGGCGCTGAATATGCCGGCTGGAAGCCGGCGCTCCAAACCTGCCGAGCAGGAGCCCAAGGTGAGGGCAAGGAACTTCGACGAGGTGAGCTTCGGACTGACGGAGCGCCAGGCCATTACGGAGGCCAACCGCTGCCTGCAGTGCAAGAAGCCGCGCTGTGTGGAGGCCTGCCCCGTGGGCATCAACATTCCGCGTTTCATACAGAATATCAAGGAAGAGAACTTCAACCAGGCATATGTCACCATCAGTATGGACTCGGCCCTGCCGGCGGTGTGTGGACGCGTGTGTCCGCAGGAGACGCAGTGCGAGGGCAGCTGCGTGATGGGAGTGAAGGGAGAGCCTATCGCCATCGGCGCCCTGGAGCGTTTCGTGGCCGACAACCACCGTGCGCAGTCCAAGCCGCAGAGCCAATGCTACCCCGCGGGCCGCAAGGTGGCGGTGGTGGGCAGCGGCCCCAGCGGCCTGACCTGTGCCGGCGACCTGGCCAAGCACGGCTACCAGGTGACCGTCTTCGAGGCGCTGCACCATGCCGGCGGCGTGCTGGTATACGGCATTCCGGAGTTCCGCCTGCCGAAGCAGAAGGTGGTGGAACCGGAGATTGAGAACCTGCGCCGCCTGGGTGTGGAGATACGCACCAACGTCATCATCGGCAAGAGCATCACCATCGACCATCTCTTCAGCGAGATGGAATACGACGCCGTGTACATAGCCTCCGGCGCCGGACTGCCGAAATTTATGGGTGTGAAGGGCGAGACCCTCATCGGTGTGATCAGTGCCAACGAGCTGCTGACGCGCACCAACCTGATGCACGGCTACGACGAGAAGTACGACACCCCCATCTACCTGGGCAAGAAGGTTATCGTCGTGGGCGGAGGCAATGTGGCCATGGACGCCGCCCGCACGGCGCTGCGTCTGGGCAGCGAGGTGACGGTGGTCTATCGCCGTGGCCAGCAGGACATGCCCGCGCGCCGCGAGGAGGTGCACCACGCCATGGAAGAGGGAGTGCAGTTCATGTTCCAAACGGCCCCGGTGGAAATCCTCGGCAACGAGGACGGCACGGTGCGCGCCCTGCGCTGCGCCAAGATGGAGATGGGCGAGGCTGACGCCAAGGGGCGCCGATCGTTCAAACAGATTGAGGGCAGCGAGTTCGACCTGGAGGCCGACACCATCGTGGCCGCCCTGGGCACGAGCCCCAACCCCCTCATCCGCACCACGACGCCGGGCCTGGAGTGCGAACCCTGGGGCGGCATCAAGGCCGACGAGAACGGCCAGACGAGCCGCAAGCTGATCTTTGCCGGTGGCGATGCCGTCAGCGGTGCCGCCACGGTGATCCTGGCCATGGGCGCCGGCCGCAAGGCAGCCAAAGCTATCATGGAGGCGTTGGAGAGTTAAGAGTTATGAGTTAAGAGTTAAGATGTGTCAAACAACAATTGGGGAATGGATAAATTCAGTCTGGACACAGCACCGCAATATTATCGTCACTATGACGAGGACTCCTTCTGGAAGAAGCTGAAACATTTGGCTTCCAATGTGGGCTCCAAGGTGCTCTACCCTGCCCTGCAGCTCTACTTCCTGCTGCAGGCGAAGGACGTGCCCATGAAGGCAAAGACGCTTATTGTTGGCGCTTTGGGCTACCTGATTCTGCCCACAGACATGGTGCCGGACTTCATTCCCGCCCTGGGCTTCACCGACGACCTGACGGCCCTTATGGTGGCTTTGCGCACCCTGAACAAATACCTCACCCCCGACATCAACGCCCGCGCCAAAGACCAAGCCAACAAACTGCTCAAACAATGAAACGAACACTCATCCTTCTTGCCGTCATGCTGTTCGGTATGGCCGCCACAGCACAGAGGCCCCTGCTTGACTCGTTGCAAATGCCCAATGCCGTCCACTTCCTGCCTCCGCCACCCGACACCGCCAGCGCCGCTTTCCAGTACGACCGCGCGCAGTACCGCTGGGGCAAGGAGCAACGCAAAGACCCTGTCCGACTGGCCATTGCCGTAAACGACGCCGTCTGGAGTGTCGAAAACATTTGCAAAATCTACAGCGGTGTGCTTGGCATAGACATCAGTCGGGAGAACACTCCCGCCATCTACCGCATGCTCACCCTGGGTCTCCTCACCACCGACCAGGCTGGCAAGCTGCCCAAGAACCACTACATGCGCACGCGGCCATATGTTTTTTTTGACGAGCCTACCATCTACCCTTCCGACGAAAAGTGGCTGCGTAACAACGGGTCCTACCCCTCTGGACACACCATCCTTGGTTGGAGTGCCGCACTGCTACTCACCGAAATGGCTCCCGACAAGGCCGACACCATCCTGGCCCGCGGCTACATGTACGGCCAGAGCCGCGTCATCGCCGGCTACCATTGGCAGAGCGATGTCGACGCCGCACGCCTCGTCGCCAGCGCCGCCGTGGCCCGCCTCCACGCCGACAAACGCTTTATAAAACTCATGAAGAAAGCCCGCAAGGAATATAAAAAAATGAGAAAGAAGAATGGCTGATGCGCTGCTTACTGTAGAAAATCTCACCAAGAGTTTCGGGGACAAACTACTCTTCGAGGACATCTCCTTCGGTATCAATGCCGGGCAGAAATCGGCGCTCATTGCCCGCAACGGCTACGGCAAGTCGACACTGCTCAACATCATCATGACCGCTGCCGGCCAGCGCGGATACAACACATTGCAGGACAACGGCAAAATCACCTTCCGCGGCGACCTTAAAATGGCCTACCTGCCTCAGAGCCCGGAAGCGTATCCACACCAGATTGTCCGTGATTTTGTATACAACATTCAACGTCCTGAAACGGAAGACCCTTGGTCGTTCGAACAGCGCATGGAGGAGATTCTGAGTCGCATGAAAGTGGACATGTTGCTTGACCGTCCCATGGAGACCCTCAGCGGTGGTGAGCAAAAGAAAGTGGCTCTTTGTCGACTGCTGATGGACGACTGCAATCTTCTTATCCTCGACGAGCCTACCAACCACCTCGACATCGACATGATCGAGTGGCTGGAGGAATTCCTCTCCCGCCAACACTTGGCCCTCCTTATGGTCACCCACGACAGGTATTTTCTCGACAATGTCTGCCAGGATATATACGAGCTTGACAATGCACGTCTCTATCATTACAAGGGACATTACGATTACTATCTGGAAAAGAAAGCCGAACGCGAAGCCAACGAACGCGCCGAGGTGGCCAAAGCCCGTAGTCTTTACCGAACGGAGCTTGAATGGATGCGCCGCATGCCGCAGGCCCGTGGCACCAAAGCCCAGGCCCGTATAGACGCCTTCTATGAGTTGGAAGCCAAAGCCCACACACGCTTCGACGACTCCCGTCCACAGTTGACCGTTAAAACCGAGCGCATCGGTGGCAAGATACTGGAGCTGTACAACGTTTGCTATGGCAGCATTATCGACGACTATTCATACGTATTCAAGAAGGGCGAAAAGATAGGCATCGTAGGCCCCAATGGCGTGGGAAAGAGTACCTTTCTCAACATCATAACAGAGAAGCTGAAGCCTACCTCCGGCCGAGTCGTTGTCGGCCAGACCATCCAGTTTGGCTATTACACCCAGGCAGGTATGTCGGCTCCCGAAGACCGCCGTGTCATCGACATTGTGAAGGACATCGCCGAAGAAATTGAACTCGACAACGGCAAGAGCCTTTCGGCCCACCAGTTCCTTACCTATTTCGGCTTCGACGGCACCACGCAGTTCAACTACTTCGGCAACCTCAGTGGCGGCGAGCGCCGCAGGCTCTACCTCCTGCAGGTTCTCATGGCCAATCCCAACTTCCTCATTCTCGACGAGCCCACCAACGACCTCGACATCTACACACTCCAAATCCTCGAACAGTTCCTGCAGACCTACAAGGGGTGTCTCATCATCGTATCCCACGACCGTTCCTTCATGGACCACATCGTCGACCACCTTTTTGTTTTCGAAGGCAATGGAAAAATAAAGGACTACCACTCCAACTACACACAGTACCGCCTTGAACGCCAGCGCAAAGAACGCGAGCAACAGATGGAGGCCCGCGAAAAGAAGGCCGCCGACCGCACCATCACTGAGTCGCGCACCCAGCCACAAAAACGCAAAGCAACCTACAAGGAGCAAAAAGAATACGAAGCTCTCACCACCGAAATCGACGCCCTCACCGCCGAGCGCACCACCCTCGAACGCCAACTCTCCGACGGCTCCCTTTCCGATCCCGCCGCTATCACCAACGCCTCTACCCGCATCGGCGAACTCATCTCCCTCCTCGACGAAAAGGAACTTCGATGGCTCGAACTCGATGAAATAATCAACACAAAATGACAAAACAAAATGTCATTTGCAAAAAAAAGTGTATATTTGCACCCTGAAATAAAAAGTATTAACAATAAAAAGTATCACAACATGAAACGTTTAGCAATTCTCTTCGTATGCGCTGCCACTCTGGTAATGACGTCTTGCGGTATGCTTGGCGCAGGCGCAAACAACACCGCTGCACAGGCCCTGGGCCAAACTTGCGGTTCTGCCGTTCTCGGTCTCTACAACAGCTACAAGAGCACCGGCACCATCGACCTCACCAACAGCAACAACCTCACCAACGCCCTTGCCCTCGCCACCTGCTATACCCAACTGCGCCAGAACAAGGACAACAACAACTACCGCAATGCCTTCACCTCCGGCCTCATTCTTTCTTCCGCAGGTCTGATCACCAATCAGAATGCCGGTTCCTTCATCAACACTCTCCTCGGCGCCCAGCAGCTTGGAACTGTCAATGCAAGTACTCCTAGTTCGCAAGCTGTCTCCCTTACTCCCACCGTCGTCAACGTTGTCAAATCTGTCGGCAAATGAACACCCAAGCATTGGAAAATATGAAAGCGCGGCGCAGTTGCCGCGCTTTCTTGTCTGAAATGCCTCAGCGCGAACTCATCGCTGCAGTATGCGAAGCCGGAACCTGGGCTCCTACAGGCCATGGCAAGCAGAGTCCGCTTATAGTGGCTGTCACTAACCCCGACCTTCGCAACCGCCTGTCGCATATGAATGCCACCATCTGGAACAACCTCAAACGCCAACGTGGCGAGAAGACAGCCCCCGACGGCTTTGACCCCTTCTACGGTGCTCCCGTTGTTCTCGTCGTCCTTGCAGACCGCTCGGTACCCACCTATCTCTACGACGGTTGCTCTGTGTTGACCAACCTCGCCAATGCCGCCCATGCCGTCGGTCTCGCCTCCTGTTGGATACATCGCGCCAAGGAAGAATTCGAAAGTCCCGAAGGCAAGCAGATACTCAAAGACCTCGGCATCGAAGGCGACTACGAGGGCATCGACCATCTCGTTCTCGGCTATCCCGCCAAAGACATCCCCTCTCCCCTGCCCCGCAAAGCCGATTACGTCCGCTGGGCAGAGTAAGATAGAATACCACAATCCCCTGCCGGTACCACCAGCAGGGGATGCGTCTCTTCAGCAGGATTATTGATTCCTTATACCCACCATATACTTACCATATACTTAGCATATACAAAACATATAGAAAGGATATAGAAAAGATATACAAAACATATACAAAGTATATCACAAACACATTCTGCCCAGCTCCGTATGAGACACAGCCTGCGTCCTTAAGGAACAACCGAGATCCCACATTAACACATCCTTTATGTCTTCTATGTACCTTATTTGTGTTTATCTAAAACGGTAGGTCATCGTAGTCTTGCTTGTCTTTAATCTCGTCCGTATTCACTCCCTTTTGCATCTCCAATATTCTTTTATAAATGTGTGCCTTCAGATTCCTTACCTTATCATTTTGTGTCGGACACTCGTTTAGATATGCATAGGCCTTAAGCAAGTCTGCAAATTCATCCTTCAAACCATAGAATAAACCTAATTCGTGCCTTTTGTATTCTCCATAGTCTCGAAAGTATAACAACCCTAAATTATATAGCGCATATTGCAGAACCATATTGCAATAGCTATCCTTTTCTTTCTGGTTCTCGCTTTCATCTTCTATCTGCTTGTAACATTCATCAATTGTTTTTTGGTATAGTTCCTCTGCTTTGTCAATCAATGGTGCTCCACTAAAAACGACGGAATGATATGTCACAGCATCATTGTACAATCCAACGAGATGACCAGACAATGCTGCCTGATGAGTGTAGTTAAGAAAGCGAGAGCTTTCACCTTCTGCGTAGTACCATAGTGACAGGTTCAGCATGGCATTTGCAACACCATGGTTTGCAGCTTTTGTGAAGTAATCGATGGCTTTTTCGATATCTTTGTTAAGCAGTTTCACTGCAAGATTGTTATATGCTTCATATACTCCATTGTTTGCGGCATTCAACAGTTTTTCTTCTATCGTTCCTTCTATAGGATTATCGCATTGTTTCAATACATCCCATATTGTCTCCAAATAGACCTGACCATGAATACCCATCGGTTCTGGATCTTTCAACTCTACAAGGCCATCTTCTGAACTCAATGCATTTTCGATGTACTCATTATTACCTATTTTGGGGGAGCGATACCCGGGCGCAACAGAATAGTGAATGTCACGATAGTGTTCTACAATATCTTTGCAATGAGGACAGAATGACACTTTGCCGCAGAGCGGTAAACTGTCATAGCCGAACCATAAGAGTTCTGAAGACTCCAATCCGCATTTTGGACAGGGGAGATGCTTTCCAATGTCAAAACCAGTCATCAACGAGTCAGGCACCAATGATTCCAATGTGGATAACAAATCTTGTTTTCCCTCAAGGAAATGAGTGTACCCGATATTTGTACCTGTGAAAATAATCTGATGAATCTTTTCTTGAGCATCAAAAGAAAACAGCACAAGCAATGCACCGCAATAACGCTTGTCCTTATCGTATAATCCAATCTGTAAGGCGGCAGTCTGGAAGTATTTAGCCCTTATGATTTTGTATTTATGTGTCATTCCATTCTCGGATTGTTGGATCAACCATCCGTTCCAATATCCTTCAATATCTGACTTGCCTTTGATTTTTTCAAACGTTTTTTTATTATTTCTTTCATCGTATACTGTTTGGAGTACATTGTCATCCACTAAGGACAAGAATATAGAGAGGTTTTTGTCAAGAAGACCTCTTGCTAACAACCAAGATGCATTTTTATGTAATGATTCCTCTAAGCCATCTTCGAAATCCACCTTGTCAACATTCAGTTCCTTATATTCTTTTTCAAGATCATACTCCGTCTTTAGATACTTCTTTACATTTCTTCTGCGACGCTCTTTGGGGCCAAAACCCTGTATCAACACATAAAATATGCCAGTGATAGGATATATGGGTAGCGGTAATATTATTTTCCAAAGAGGTTTCTTCTCTATTAAATCACTCCAAGGCCTAGGGTCATGTTGTCTACGGTATATGACAATAGACATTATGGCAATCGCCACAACGAAATATACAATTAAGATAATACTAAGAGTACTCATTGTTTCAATGTATTATAATGCTTATAATTAAGGTCTACGTATTGGCTCCGGCTCATATTCATCCATCTCTTCTTTGCAGTAGTCACATAACACCAAACCTTTGTCACAAAACTCATATCCTTTTGCTGCGTATGTTGAGGTACTCATTCTCTCGCATTTATCGTTCCAATGATAAATACCGATGGATTCGTCCACAATCCATTCGGCACATTCAAACCTGTATTGTTTTTTGTGATTGTTGGTTAGAACACATGCAGTAATACCTACGGCTATCAAAGCAATCCCCCATATTGCCGTTACTGAATATTTTGGATGTTTTGACTTGAAGACACGATACAGTAGCAATCTGTCAATAATAAATATTGCCGAAATGATGTATACAATGAACAGTATGGAAAACCCACTAGCAATAGAGTACAGATTACATATAATGTTCCAATGACATATATAAGACAGTCCCAACAGTACAAAGAATACTGGAGTTCCAATACGAACTATTGGTATTGCAAAATCAGAGATGAAGTCATAGAACTCTCCCATTATACGCATAAGGAAGGATTCCTTTTGCATTATTTCATTCTCTTGGTTGTTCATCAAATTACAATTGAAATAATAGACAATACTAATCCAAATAATACCCAAGTCATAATTTTAAACTCAGAATATCCTTCAGCACCGAATCTGCACATATTATCAAGTGACCATTGGGAATGTGTTCCGCTTATTGCTTCTGCAATCGACATTGGAGCAAATATTGCACTTGGAATGGCAATGATTGCTGCCCAATACCATGCCAATCCCATAGATATAATGGCTATGATATATGCCACAATTGAAATTATTAATGCAATCCCTGTTCTTGGACGATTGACTTCTGCAATAGAGGCCGCACTGCCCAAGGACAGACCAATGGTACATAGGATAATCGCGACAATCGCAAGTGCTATTTTCATATCTCAGCCGCCCTTGTTCGTGTCGGGCGCAACTTTTTCGCCATCCAGCCCATGATGGCGGGTATACAAAAGAAGCGTGGGCCCGTATGTCTCACATCGTACTTGAAGGTCCTAGGAAAACCCGAATAATCAAATGTAAAACCGCCCACGCGTGAACACGCGAAGACGTAATACAACCTTGATTACTCTGCTTGAAAATTTCCTAGGTTCTCAAGTACAAGGAAGCATAACGCTTCTAATCATAACTATCGGCCTTGAGATTTCATCCTCAAAACCGATTGCAAAAATACATATTTTTTATGATATGGCAAAATATTGTTTTCGGAGGCACTAAAAAGCGACCTCTGTCATCATTCTAACGAACGGAAAAAAAGATTAGTCCTCCGGTCAATTCTTCCAGTGTTGGCAAACGTTTTCCTGTTCTTTTTGTATTTGGCGTTGCTGAAACTCTTTGAAGGGGAATTCCGTCATCTCAATCAATAGGTGTGGTTGCAAAAGATAAAGTTTAGTTAAAAAGGAGCCTTCCGCACGAAAGGCCCTTATATTATATATATGCGATATCTTTGAAATAGGGGATTCAAAGGCGGCGCGAGAGTTGTTTGAAATAATGAGAATGTAGGTAAAAGAAAAGAGGACGCTCGCAGGGAGCATCCTCTATTTGTTGGTGTTGTATCGTCTTCCCTATTTAGTGCAGGAAAGCCAGCAGGATACCGGCAGCCACTGCGCTTCCCACAACGCCGGCCACATTGGGACCCATGGCGTGCTGCAGGAGGTAGTTGGTCTTGTCGTATTCCAGACCCACATTGTTCGACACGCGGGCGGCGTCGGGCACAGCACTGACGCCGGAATTGCCGATGAGGGGGTTGATCTTGTTGCCTTCCTTCAGGAAGAGGTTCATAATCTTCACGAAGAGCACACCGAAGAAGGTGGCCACGATGAACGAACCGGCACCGAGGGCGAAGATCATCACGCTCTTGCCGCTCAGGAACACCGAAGCCTGGGTCGAAGCACCCACGGTGATGCCGATGAGAAGCGTGCAGATATTGACGATGGCGTTGGAGGCCACATCGCTGAGGCGTTTGGTGACGCCGCACTCTTTCAACAGGTTGCCGAAGAAGAGCATACCCAGCAGGGGCAGACCGCTCGGCACGATGAAGGCGCAGAACAGAAGACCAATGATGGGGAAGGTGATCTTCTCCAGCTTGGAGACCTGGCGCGGAGGTTTCATGCGGATGGTGCGCTCCTTCTGGGTGGTGAGCATGCGCATGATGGGCGGCTGGATGACGGGCACAAGGGCCATGTAGCTATAGGCCGACACGGCGATGGCACCCATCAGCTCGGGAGCCAACTGGCTGGAAATGAAGATGGCCGTCGGGCCGTCGGCACCGCCGATGATACCGATGGCACCAGCCTCGTTGGGCATGAAGCCCAAGGCCAGAGCACCCATATAGGCGGCAAAGATACCCATCTGGGCGGCGGCACCGATAAGCATCAGTTTGGGGTTCGACAGCAACGCCGAGAAGTCCGTCATGGCGCCGATGCCTAGGAATATCAAGGGTGGATACCAGCCGTTCTGCACTCCATGGTAGAGAATGTTGAGCACCGATCCTTGTTCGTAGATGCCAATCTTCAATCCGGGATAGAACGGGATGTTGCCGATGAGCATACCGAATCCGATAGGCACCAGCAGAAGAGGTTCAAACTCGTACTTGATGCCCAGGAAGATGAACACCAAGCCGATCAAAATCATGGCTATGTGGCCCCAGGTCACATTGGCGAAGCCGGTGTATTCCAGAAACTGGACCAGCTGCGTCGACATGAACTCCATGAAGCCACCTGTTGCTAAACTAATCATTTTTCTTTTTAGTTTTTAGTTTTTAGTTTTAGTTTTAAGTTCTTGCGTTTGCTTATAACTTAAACTGACAACTTAAACTGTTTATTATCCAATAACAACCAGCACATCGCCCTCGAGGACGCTGTCGCCCTTGCGGACCTTGACTTCCTTGACGGTACCGTCGCAGTCGGCCTCGATGTTGTTCTCCATCTTCATGGCCTCGAGCAGGACAACGGTCTGACCGTTCTTCACGGTGTCGCCGACGTTGACATAGACATCGAGGATGGTGCCGGGCAGCGGGGTGGTCACCTTGTTGCCGGCAGCGGGAGCGTTGCTCTTCTGCACGGCGCCGCCGGCGGCGGGAGCCACCTGGGCCGTCGGGGCAGCGGCGGGACGGGCTACGGGTTTTCTGGTGGGCTTCATTTCCTGGTCAACGGTCACCACATAGTCGGTACCGTTGACGTTGAGCTTTATTTCCTGGCCTTCGACCTCGTTGATGTCAACATTGTAGTCGTTGCCGTTTATCTTGAGCTTGTAATTTTTCATTGCTACTTTCTGTTATTAAAATATTGATTCATATTATAGAACTTGGCGTTCCAGGGCGTCCACTCGCGCTCCACCTTCTGGATGGTGATGACGGTTTCCTCCTCGTCGTGGAGTTCGTCGTTGTAGAGGTGGATGGCGGCGGCGATGGCGGCATAGACCTCCTGGTCGTTGACGGCGGAAGAACCGTCGGACACGGGCTTGATGGTCTTCTTCTTGTCGTCCTTCTTCTTGTCTTCGCCCAGGCCTTTCATCAGCTTGCCGCTACCCTGCAGAATGAGGGCAATGCAAATCAGGGCGAGGAACACCACAGCAATAGCCACGGCTGCCAGGCCAATGCCGATGGGGTCGGAGTGCTTGATCTTCTCGCTTTGCTTGAAGACGCGGTAGTGCTGGCTGAGGGCCTCGCCGTTGGCGAAGTTCTCCAGGCCGCCGTGCAGCGAGATGACGTTGATGTCGTAGCCGAAGGGGTTGCGACCGACGACGAACATCTGGCCGTGCTCGAAGTGCATGGCATACATCGGGCTGCGGAAGTCGCGGCGGGCCACAACGTTCATCTCCTGGTCCAGCAGGGCCACGTAGGCGGTGTCGTTGACGGCCGAAGCCAGCACAACGACGTATTTGCCCATGGCGCCGACACTGACGGGACGAAGGATGTTCTTCAGGTCGTGGCGTTTGTGGATATTGTCGGTTTGGTAGCTACCGACGGTGTCGAGCTTCTCGCCCACCATTTTCACGAGGTGCACGGAGCATTCGATACTGTCGATGGCTATGAAGGCACCCATCTGGGGTGCAAAGCAGATCTTTACGCTCTGAAAGTCCACCGTGGGAACCATGCCGTGCATCATGCAACCCTCGTGGGGCTGCTCGGGACGGGGTTCGGCAGGGGCGGTCGCTCCGGCAACAGCGTCGGGGGCGGGACCGGCATGGTGGCCGTGACCCTGGGCCGTGGCGCTGAGCATGGCGAAGCAGAACAGACCTGCTATCAGCATTTTCTTAATGGTACTCATTGTTTTTCTTTATTGCAACATCAAAAAAAGGTTTAAGGTTTACGGTTTAAGGTTCAAGGTTCGTGATGGAACCGAAAACCTTAAACCGAAAAACACTTTACTGGGCTTTCTCGCACTTCTTGTCGCACTGTTTCTCGCAACCCTGGCCCTCGGCCTTCTTGCAGCACTGCTTCTCGCAGGCCTGGCCTTCGACGGCCTCGCCCTGCTTGCAGCAAGCGGCGGTGTCGCCCTCGCAGTGCTTGTCGCACTGTTTGTCGCACTGCTCGGTGGCAGCGGCCTCAACGGCGGCGGTGTCGGTAGCCTCGGCGGGCTGGTTGTTGTTTCCACAGGCGGTCATGGCGAACATGGCCATGGCGGCAACGGCGGTCAAAAGAACTTTCTTCATTTTTTTTGATGTTTTAAATATTGATTAAAAAATAATGTATTTTCTAACTCTTAACTCCTAACTCTTAACTCTTAACTCCTAACTCTTAACTGTTTAGAGCGGCAGGTTGCAGTGCTTCTTCATGGGCAGGGAGTCCTTCTTGGTCTGGAGGGCCTGGAGGGCACGGATGACGCGGAAGCGGGTGTTGCGCGGCTCGATGACATCGTCGATGTAGCCGTACTTGGCGGCGTTGTAGGGGTTGGCGAAGAGGTCGTTGTACTCCTTCTCCTTCTCGGCGATGAACTTGGCCTTCTCCTCGGCATCGGTGATTTCCTTCAGGGCGCGGCCGTGCAGCACCTCGGTGGCTCCGCTGGCACCCATGACGGCGATCTGTGCCGTGGGCCATGCGTAGTTGATGTCGCTGCGCAGCTGCTTGCAGCTCATGACGATGTGGGCGCCGCCGTAGCTCTTGCGGAGTGTGACGGTGACCTTGGGCACCGTGGCCTCGCCGTAGGCGAAGAGCATCTTGGCACCATGGTTGATGACGCCGTTGTACTCCTGGCCGGTGCCGGGCAGGAAGCCGGGCACGTCGACGAGGGTCACGAGGGGGATGTTGAAGGCGTCGCAGAAGCGCACGAAGCGGGCGCCCTTGCGGGAGGCGTTGCAGTCGAGCACGCCGGCCATAGCCTTGGGCTGGTTGGCGACGACGCCGACGCTCATGCCGCCCATGCGGGCGAAGCCGACCACGAGGTTCTGGGCGAATTTCTCATGCACTTCGAGGAATTTGCCGTCGTCGACGATGGCGTGGATGACGTCCTTGACGTCGTAGGCCTGGTTGGGGTTGTCGGGGATGATGGTGTTGAGGCTGTCCTCGAGGCGGTCGATGGGGTCCTCGGTGGGGACGAAGGGGGCCTCTTCGAAGTTGTTGCTTGGGATGTATCCGACGAGGTCGCGGATGAGCTGCAGGGTGGCCTCCTCGGTCTCGCCGACGAAGTGGGCCACGCCGCTCTTGGAGGCGTGCACCATGGCGCCGCCGAGCTTGTCGACGGTGACGTCCTCGCCGGTGACGGTTTTCACCACTTTCGGGCCGGTGAGGAACATGTAGCTGTTCTCTTTGGACATGAGGATGAAGTCGGTCAGCGCGGGGCTGTAGACGGAGCCGCCGGCGCAGGGGCCGAAGATGGCGCTGATCTGTGGGACGACGCCGCTGGCCAGGATATTGCGTTCGAAGATTTCCGCGAAGCCGGCCAAGGCGTTGATACCCTCCTGGATGCGTGCTCCGCCGGAGTCGTTGAGTCCGATGACGGGTGCGCCGACCTTCATGGCCTGGTCCATGATCTTGCAGATTTTGAGGGCCATGGTCTCGCTGAGGGAACCGCCGAGGACGGTGAAGTCCTGGGCGAAGACATAGACCATGCGGCCGTTGATGGTGCCGTAGCCGGTGACGACGCCGTCGCCGAGGTAGGACTTCTTCTGCATGTCGAAGTTGGTGCAGCGGTGAGTGACAAACATGTCGAACTCCTCGAAGGAGCCCTCGTCGAGGAGGAGGGCGATGCGTTCGCGGGCGGTCAGTTTGCCCGATTCGTGCTGCTTGTCGATGCCTTTCTGGCCTCCGCCCATGCGGGCTTCGCCCCGCTTGTCGAGCAGCTCTTTAATCTTCTGTTCAAAAGCCATAATATATAATGCGTTAATTTGTTAATGCGTTAATTTGTTAATCCGTCGTGGTTCTTATTTGCAGCAGAATTCGGTGAGTACGCCGAGGGTGCTTTTGGGGTGGAGGAAGCCGATGTGGAGGCCTTCGGCGCCGGGGCGGCTCTGCTGGTCGATGAGGCGGACGCCTTTGTCCTTAGCCTCGTTGAGGGCCTGGTCGGTGTTTTCCATGGCGAAGGCGATGTGGTGCATGCCGCCCTTGCCGCCGTTTTTCTCGATGAAGGAGGCGATGGTGCTTTCGGGGCAGGTGGGCTCGAGGAGTTCGATTTTGACGTCGCCGCAGCGGAAGAAGGCGGTTTTGACCTTTTGGTCCTTGACTTCCTCGATGGCGTAGCATTTGAGGCCCATGATGTCCTCCCAGTAGCGGATAGCCTCGTCGAGGTTGGTGACGGCGATGCCGATGTGTTCGATGTGTGAAGGTGTCATATTCTTTTTTGTGTTTTTATTATTAATAATATTAAATGCCACGATATGCATACTCCTAGCAGTCAAACGGTTGAGTGCCGACGGTTGTGGGGTATGAGAATGCAAATATACAAATAATTTGAGAAATGGGCAAAAAAAACTGCCTGAAAGAGGGACCAAATAGGGCCCTTCTTATATTGTTCCTATATACTTCTCATATACTTCTTATATCACCTATATAAGAAGTATATGAGAAGTATATGAGAACGATATGAAAACGATATAAGAACAATATAAGAAATGACCTCTTATGTAGGTATCGGGTAGGTGTCGGGTGGGAGGTGGCTAGCGGAGGTCGTTGGTGAAGTCGATGGTGCCTTCGAAGATGGCTCCGCCGGGGAAGACGGCACGGATGGTGTAGAATCCTGTGGTCATGCGGAGGATGTGCGCGTCGACGGAGTTCTGGAAGGTGGCCACGAGGTTCATCTGCCGGTCGTAGACTTCGATGCGTTCCGCCGTGGGCACGACGTCGAATCTGAGTTTGACGAAGCTTTCGTCCTGGTTGGCCACGATCATGGAGAGGCCGTCCTGCGAGAAGAGGCTGTCGCCGACCATTTCGAAGTGGATGTTGATGAGGGTGTCCTGCTGCGGGGTGACGACGCCCACGGTGCAGGTGTCGTGCAGGATGTATTCGACGTTGTCGGCGTTGCGGAATCGGAGTTCGAAGACGTATTTGGCGGGTTCGGTGGGGCTGACGACGGCGCGTGTGAGCGTGGGGCACGAGCTTCCGCTGTCCATGGGGATGAAGTGTCCGTTGGTGTCGGAGGTGTTGGTGGTGAGTTCGAGGCTGTCGCGGCCGTCGTCGAAGATGCGGTACCATTTGTAGCTGTAGTCGGTGGTGCCTTGGGGTGTGAAGCGGTAGGAGGTGTAGGAGAGGTCGGTGTTGAAGGTGTTTTTGCCTTCGGGCCAGAAGGCGGCGGGGGAGCCGGGGACGACGTTGCGGGTCGGGCTGTCGGGGGTGCCCTGGAGTTGCGGCAGACCGGTGGCGTTCTGGATGCCGATGACGCCGATGCCGTTGAGCCATGCGGCGCATGCCTGGCGCTGTTTTACGTGGACTTCGATGATGTTGGTGCCTTCGTGGCAGACGATCTGGTATGAACTGCGGAGGTCGTTGCATCTGAACTGCGGCAGGTTGTCCCAGGAGCAGATGATTTTACGGTTGGGGTATTGGCCGTGCACGCCATAGTAGATGCCTTGGTTGGCTGTCCCTTGAAGATGACTGGGGTCGGTGTCCTCGAAGATGCCATAGATGGCGTCGCGCATCCGGTTCAGTTCGCCGGAGCCAATGGTTGGGGCTCCGGTTTGTCCGTCGTGCCAAGGGATTGGCGCCGAATAGCTGTAGGGACACATGTCGTAGGTTCCGAAAAGGGTTGAGTCGCAAAATGTAACAAGTCCATTTGATCCCAGGCGGAAGTGGTTTTTGGGGATGCCGAAAAAGTAGAAGGGGAATGGGATGGGTTCAGGGTCGCTAAATCTGTCGTCGGCATTGCTTAGCGTTCGGTTGCTGGCGGAGAAGAATGTGTCGGCGGGGTTGTAGGGTATCTGGTCCACGGTGTATTGTCCGTTGAAGTACTGTACGGGGATGTAGGGCATGCAGCTGAGTACGATGGTCGGGGTGTCCGGTGTGACGACGGTGTCCCATCCTTGTGCGGCATAGGCGGAGAGGTGGTCGTGTTTCTGTTTGATTTGCACTTCGAGGCCGGGCGAGGATATGGCGGGCCACTGGTATTCGCCGCAGGAGACAGCGGGTGTGGGCTCGCTGGAGTTTTGGAGGGTGAAGATGGCTGTAAAGGAGGTGTCGGAGGTTACGGTGACGGTGCGGGGGTTGTCGCTGTTGCCGTCGTTCCAGTGGGTGAACCGGTAGCCTTCGTTGGGTGTGGCGGTGATGGTGGCGGTGCTGTCGGTGCAGGTGGGGCGCGTCGTCACTGAGGCTTGGCCATGCTCGGCAATTAGGGTGATTTGCAGGGTGTTGAGCTCTTGTATGTTAGAGAATCGACCCCATACAGGATGTGCTTGGTAAGCGGCTAATGAGTTGCAGGGAACAATGATAGGGGTTGTTAAAAAAACGCCATCGTAATTGTTGATGGATACGGGTGGTGTATCTGTTAGGAATTGGATGGTGTCGACGGTTAAAAATGTCGTACTCAGCTTAATTGTTGGAGAACTTATTACGAGTTTCCCGATATGACATTCATGAAATGCCATATCGGTAACTGTATTCGGTACAACAAATGTGCCATAACGACATCCTCTAAATGCATCACCATACAAACGGGTTGTACCCTCGGGAAGAACGGTGCTGTTGCAAGCCTGCAGCACCTCACCCATTGTATTGAGGACTGCATTGCAATTGTTACGGCTGTCGTAATACGGATTGTCAGGGTCCACAACAATTGTGGACAGGCTATTGTACCAGCATGCAGTGTGGAGTTCTCTGACAGAAGCAGGGATGTACAAAGAGGTAAATGGATTTACGGACAAACTCCAATTTGACAGGACCTCCAAGGAGTCGTTCAGCGTTATACTGGTTATATTGGAGCTTGTCAATGCGGCGACGCCGATGACTCTAAGAGACGAAGGCAAGACGACACTGTCCAACCTGCATCCACGCAGGGCATTTTCGCCTATATATTTTAATGTGTTAGAATATGTGATGTTAGACAGGTTGGAACAATTGTGGAAAGCGTTGGATGCTATACTGTCTATTGTATTTGGCATCACAAGAGATGTAATGCCACAGCATGAGAATGTATAAGAACCAACAGCTCGGACGGTATAGGAGGTTCCATTAAATGATACTGTGTCCGGGAGGACCAAAGAACCTGTCGGCTTGGGAGTGTCTCCCCATAATAGGTTGGCTAAATCTCTACTCCATTGGTTTATGGTATTTTTGTCAACCATGCATTCGTTTGGATAGGTCAGTTCGACATAATGGTTGACAGGGTCGATAATGTTGTAGAATAAAGTCTGGCCCGAAGGACACGTTAGCGAAAAGTGAGTAGCTTCGAACACTGCTACGAGGACGCTGTCCCGGGTGACAGAAATGGAGCAGGGATTATCTGTGCTGACGATGGTTCCTGCGGCATCTTCCCAGCGGACAAAGCGATAGCCACAATTGGGGGTGGCGGTGATGGTGGCGGTGCTGTCGGTGCAGGTGGGTTGGGTGGTGACGGCGGCGGTGCCCATAAGGTCGTCGGCGGGGTTGGCGGTGACTGAATATGGAAATATTTCTTGGATGTTGGTGAATTGGTTCCATCCGTCGGCGGATTGGTAATCTGCTACCTTCCCGCAGGGGACATAGACAGGAATGTTGATATATGCAGGGTCGTAAATGTTATAAAACACAAGATAGGAGAGCGCCGGAGGGGTGGTGGCTAGACAGGTGATTTCAGTCAATCCACAGCTTCGGAAGGCTTCGTGTCCTATGTTGTCTACAGAGTGCGGAATGGTTATGGAAGCCAGGTTCGAACAGTTGGAGAATGACTGGGGTGCGATACTGGTCACGGTGTTCGGTATGATGGTGTTTATGCATCCGAGGATAAGTTCGTTGGTGGCAGTCTCGATTAGGGCGTTGCAATGATGACGGCTGTCGTATGCGGTGTTGTCTGCATCGACGACAATGGTGGTCGTACCGAAGCAGGTGTAGAAGGCATTCTCTTCGATGTTTGCCACAGAGCCTGGAATGTGTATGGACGGATAATCTTGATACATTGCAAAGGCGTATGTTCCAATGGCTGTAACGGTGTTGGGGATGGTGGTGGTGGTGCATCCAACAATGAGTTTGTTGGTGGCGGTCTCGATGATGGCATTGCAGTTGTTTCTACTGTCAAACGTCGTGTTTCCGGCATCTACCATAATGGTTGACATGTTGGAGCAGTAGATAAAAGCATTGCCATCAATGCTTGTAACGTTTTGGGGAATGGTTATTGCATACAGGTTGCAACTTCTGAAAGCTGATCGCTCAATGGTTGTCAGGGTGGAGGGCAATGTTACTGCAGTGAGTCCACTGCAGCCTTCAAACGCACTGCGTCCGATGGTGGTCACTGTATAGTCATGGGCTTCGAAGGAGACGATGGATGGAATGGTCAATTCTCCAGAAGGGTTTGTGGTATAATTTGGATAATCGGTGTTTTCCTGCACTATGGCAGCCGTGTTGTTGACGTGGTCGACTTTATAGAATAGCGTCTGACCGCTGGGCGCAACGGCTGAAAAGTCGTAGTTTTGCGCTTTTATTCCCTGCGTCAAAAAAACGGAAATCAAGAACAGGCAAAGCTGTAATAGTCTTTTCATGTGAAATGTGTGTGTTTTTTTAATTTGCAAAGATACATTTTTATTTTCACATGGTAAAAAAAATATCAATATATTAAGACGCAGAGCAGAGAAACCATTGTTTCTCTGCTCTGTCGCATTGCTGTGAGATGTATTGTGTTCCGCTACTTTCCGTGGAGGAAGTCGAGGGCGCGGAGGTAGGGCTCGTCGATTTCCTTCATGATTTTGTAGTAGTATTCGATGCCGAAGAGGTCTTTGGCGACCTGGGCTTTGAGCATGAGGGCGAGGTACTGGTCGCTGTGGGCGGTGCGTTGGGGTTCGGCGGCTTCGCGGGCGGTGTCGCGGACGACGCCCTTTTCGATGGCTGCGGCGGCGAGGAGGGCGTCGAGGCCGAAGGAGGGGTAGTTCTGGAGGAAGAGTTCGAAGGTTTTGACACGGGGGTCCTTGCGGTGGGCGTCGGCCCACTGGAGGGGGAAGGTGTTGAGGAGGCCCTTGCCGCGCAGGGAGATGTAGTAGTCGGAGAGGCGCATGGTGTCGAGGGGGACGAAGATGTCGGGCATGATGCCGCCGCCGCCGTAGACGGTGCGGCCGTGGGCGGTGCGATACTTCAGCGAGTCGGGGAAGTGGATGGAGTCGGCGTTGACGAGTTCGCCGTGGAGGTAGCGCTGTGAGATGTCGTCGCGGTAGGCGTCGGAACCCTTGTCGTAGGGGCGCTGGATGCAACGGCCGACGGGGGTGAAGTAGCGGGCTGTGGTGAGGCGCACCTGGCCGCCGTCGCTGAGGGGGAACATGCGCTGCACGAGGCCTTTGCCGAAGGAGCGGCGGCCGATGAGGGTGCCGCGGTCCCAGTCCTGCACGGCACCGGAGACGATCTCGGAGGCGGAGGCGGAGCCTTCGTCGATAAGGACGACGAGGTCGCCCTTGCGGAAGTGTCCGCGTCCGTTGGCGTTGTAGTTCTGGCGCGGGGTGCGGCGGCCTTCCTGGTAGACGATGAGCTGGCCGCGCTCGAGGAATTCGTTGGCCAGGGCACAGGCGATGTCGAGGAAGCCGCCGGTGTTGCCACGGAGGTCGAGGATGAGGGACTTCATGCCCTGTTTCTCGAGGCTGCGGCAGGCTTTGTTGAATTCGCTGACGGAGGTGCGGGCGAAGCGCGTGAGGCGGATGTAGCCGATGGTGGAGTCGGCCATGAACCAGGTGTCGACGGAGTAGATGGGTACGCGGTCGCGGGTGATTTCGAAGTTGTAGATGGTTCCCTGGCGCAGGATGTCGAGGCTGACGACGGTGCCTTTCTTGCCACGGAGGTGGTTGAAGACAAACTGGTTGTTGATGCTGTCGCCGGTGGCGGGGCGTCGGTCGATGCCGACGATTTTGTCGCCCACCATGAGGCCTACCTTCTCGGAGGGACCGCCGTCGATGACGGACTGGACGACGATGGTGTCGGCGACGATCTGGAAACTGATGCCGACGCCCTCGAAGTTGCCGTTGAGGCCCTCGTTGGCGCGCTCTACGTCCTTGGCAGGGATGTAAACGCTGTGGGGGTCGAGCGCCTTAAGCATGGCGTTGATGGCCTCGGTGGAGAGTTGCTCCATGTTGGGGGTGGAGGTGTAGTTGCCGTCGATGAGGCGCATCACCTGGTCCACACGTACCTGCCCGGGGGTGACGGTGTCGGGGAGGAAGGGGGCTTGGGCAATTGAAAATTGAAAATTGAAAATTGAAATTATTGCGAGGAGCTTTTTCATAGTGATGAGTGATGAGTGATGGGTGATGGGTGATGAGTGTTTAGTGGGTGGTGGTGATTGCGGGCATTTGCTGGGAGAGGCAGTGGAAGGAGCCGAGGCCCCAGACGATGTCGGTGGAGTCGATGCCGATGATTTCGCGGTCGGGGAAGAGGGCCTCGAGGATATAGGCGGCTTCGTTGTCGGCGAGGCAGCGGTAGGTTGGGAAGATGACTTTGGAGTTGGCGATGTAGAAGTTGGCGTAGGAGGCGGGGAGGCGCTGGTTGTCGTAGAAGACGAGGTCGGGCATGGGCATCTCGACGACGGTGGGCTGTTTGCCGTTGGAGAGGCGGGAGCGGTTGAGTATTTGGAGGTTGCGCTGGAGGGGTTGGTAGTTTTCGTCCCAGGCGTCGTGTTCGACGACGGTGAGGATGGTGTCGGGTGCGACGAAGCGGGAGATGTCGTCGACGTGGCCGTCGGTGTCGTCGCCGACGATGCCGTCGCCGAGCCAGATGATGTTGTCGACGCCGTAGTAGTCGCGCAGGTACTGCTCGATCTGGTCCTGGTTGAGGTTGGGGTTGCGGTTGGGGTTGAGGAGACAGGAGGTGGTGGTGAGGAGGTCGCCGGAGCCGTTGACGTCGATGGAGCCGCCTTCCATGACGATGCCGGGCGAGAAGAGGGGGGTGTCGGGCATGAGGTCGTGGATGCGGAGGGGGACGTCGGTGTCCAGCTCGTAGGGGTATTTGCCGCCCCAGGCGTTGTGGTTCCAGTTGACGATGGCGCGTTCTCCCCCACCCTTCTTGAGGAGGAATGCGGGGCCGTGGTCGCGGCACCAGGCGTCGTTGCTGGGGATGAGATGCAGGTGGATGTTGGCCATGTTGGTGCCGATTTTGGCCAGGGCGTTGGCCACATGGTCGGCCATAGGCTGGTCGTCGACGTTGATGTGGACCTGCTCGCACTCCGCCAGGGTCTTGACGAAGAGGTGGTAGGAGGGGTAGATGGTTTCAATCTTGCCGGGCCAGGAGTCGGGGTTCTTGGGATAGGTGAGCCAGGTGGCTTCGTGCTGAGCCCATTCGGCGGGCATGTAGTAGCCTTGTTCTTTTGGATTCATATTAGTGATGAGTGATGAGTGATGGGTTATTCGTCGATGTAGCGGTTGAGGATGGGGGCGTAGGAGTCGATGCGGCGGTCGCGGAGGTAGGGCCAGTGGCGACGGTAGTGGTCGGTCTGGTCGAGGTCGAGTTCCTGGACATGGAGGGCTTCCTCGAGGTGGGGAGCCTGGTAGAGGATGCGGCCGAAGGCGTTGGTGATGAAGCTGCCGCCCCAGAACTGCATGCCGCCTTCGAGGCCGGTGCGGTTGACGGAGACGACGGGGACGCCGTTGGCCACGGCGTGGGAGCGCTGGATGGTCTGCCAGGCGTCGTACTGCTCGCGGTTGTCGTCCTCGTTCTGGCGGACGTCCCAGCCGATGGCGGTGGGATAGAAAAGTATCTGTGCGCCCATGAGGGCGGTGATGCGCGAGGCTTCGGGGTACCACTGGTCCCAGCAGATGAGGACGCCGATGGTGGCGAAACGGGTCTTGAAGACCTTGTAGCCGAGGTCGCCGGGTGTGAAGTAGAATTTTTCGTAATAGCCTGGGTCGTCGGGGATGTGCATTTTGCGGTACTTGCCGAGGTAGGAGCCGTCGGCGTCGATGACGGCGGTGGTGTTGTGGTAGAGGCCTTCGGCGCGTTTTTCGAAGAGGGAGCATACGATGACGACGCCGAGTTCTTTGGCCAGGGCCATGAAGTGCCGGCAGGTGGGGCCGTCGGGGATGGGTTCGGCGAGGGCGAAGTTCTGGTAGCGTTCTTCGTCGCAGAAGTAGAGGGAGGCGAAGAGCTCCTGGAGGCAGATGATTTGGGCTCCGTCGGCGGCGAGCTGGCGGACTTCCTCGGTGTAGCGCTCGATGTTGCGGGCTTTGTCCTCGGTGCAGGACATCTGTGCAATTCCGACTTTTACTTTCATAGGGGTTTCGGTTCTAGAATGAGAGTGCAAAGATACGCAAAAATCTTGATACGCGCGTGAATAATATTTATTGACAACCACAGCTATCTGGATTACAAACTGTTAGATACGAAAAAAACCCGCCGAAATCGGCGGGCTGTTTGGGGTTTGGTGTTATGCGCTTAGTGTTATTTTTTGAGCCACTGGTCGAACCAGTCGATGAAGTTGCGATGCCAGAGGAGGCTGTTCTGGGGTTTGAGCACCCAGTGGGTTTCGTCGGGGAAGTAGAGGTAGCGGCTGGGGATGTGGCGCATCTGGGCGGCGTTGTAGGCGGCCATGCCTTCGGAGGCAACGATGCGGAAGTCGAACTCGCTGTGGATGACGCAGATGGGGGTGTTCCACTTGTCGACGAAGAGGTGGGGCGAGTTGCTGTAGCTCTTTTTGATCTGGGGGTTGTTCCAGTCCCAGTAGGGGCCACCGAGGTCCCAGTTGTCGAACCACATTTCCTCGGTTTCGAGGTACTGCTGCTCGAAGTTGAACATGCCGTTGTGGGCGAGGAAGGCTTTGAAGCGACGGCCCTCGTTGTAGCCTTTGACGTCGTGGTTGTGGCCGGCGAGCCAGTAGATGCTATAGCCGCCGAAGGAGGCACCGCAGGCGCCGATGCGTTCGCGGTCGATCATGGGCAGGGAGGCAGCCCAGTCGGTGGCGGCCATGTAGTCTTTCATGCAGAGTCCGCCGTAGTCGCCGGAGATCTGTTCAAGCCATTCCATGCCGAAGCCGGGGACACCGCGACGGTTGGGGGCGATGACGAAGTAGCCGGCGCCGGACATCACCTCGAAGTTCCAGCGGGTGCTCCAGAACTGGCTGACGGGGCTCTGGGGGCCGCCTTCGCAGAAGAGGAGCGCGGGATAGGTCTTGGTGGAGTCGTAGTCGTAGGGGTAGATGAGCCAGGTGAGCATGTCCTTGCCGTCGACGGTCTTCACGTAGCACTCCTCGACCTTGCCCATGCGCACCTGCGAGAGGACGTCGTCGTTGAAGGTGGAGAGCTTGGTGCCCTCGGCGATGGAGTCGGTGGTGTTGTAACGGTAGAGGGTGTTGGGGTACTGGATGGATTGCTGGCTGGCGATGATGGTGGTGCCGTTGAGGTCGATGCCGACCACGTCGTGGTATCCGTGGCTGAGCTGGCGGATGGCCTTGGTTTCGCGGTTGAAGCCGAAGATTTCGCTCATGCCGCGATAGGAGACGACGGCGAAGAGTTCCTTGTCGTCGTCGGACCAACGAATGTTGCCGACGCTGTAGTCGAACTTCTCGGTGAGGTCGACCCTCTGGCCGGAGGCGAGGTCGAGGACCATCAGGCGCAGCTTGTCGCTTTCGTAGCCGTCGCGTTCCATGCTTTCCCAAGCCACCATGGTGCCGTCGTGGGAGAAGACGGGGTTCTGGTCGTAGCCCATGATGCCCTCGGAGAGGTTACGGGTTTCGCCGGTGGCGATGTCGTAAAGATAGATGTCGCTGTTGGTGGAGTGGGCATAGTCGTAGCCGGTCTTTTTGCGGCAGGTGTAGACAATCTTGGTGCCGTCGGGGCTGTAGTTGTACTGCTCGGTGCCACCCCAGGGGCGCATGGGGCACTCGTAGGGACCGTCGACGATGGCGACGGCATTGTCGAGGTTGGCGGTGCCGTTCTGGAGGGAGACGAGGTAGATCTGCGGAATTTCATCCACCCACTGGTCCCAGTGGCGATACATGAGGTCCTCGTTGATGCGGCCGGTGGTCTTGTCCAGGCCGGCGAAGAGCTTGCCGATGTGTTCGGGACGCTCCACGGGGATGGTGCTGATGTAGACCAGCGAGCTGCCGTCGGGAGCCAGCTTGAAGCCCTCGAATCCGCGCTCGCATGTAGCGATGACGCTCTCGTTGAGCGACTTGATGTCGATGCTGCGGATTTCGTTTCCACGGCAGAAGAGCAGCGTGTTGTTGTCCTTCCACACGGGGCAGAACTCGCTCTCGGCGGTGTAGGTGAGGCGCTGGGCCTCGCCGCCGGCGACAGGCATAAGGTAGAGCTCGGTGTTGTTTTTGTTCTGCTCCATGTCGGTGTAGCGGAGGGTGTAGACGATGTTCTGTCCGTCAGGGCTGACGGCGTACTCGCTCATCACACCCAGACTCCACATCACCTCGGGGGTGAAGCGGCCGTTCTCGACGGCGACATTGGGTTTGCCGATGACGTCGCCCGTGGATTCGGTGTTTTTGTTCGATTGGCAGGCGGCGAGGGTCAACGCCGCTGCTGCCACAGAAAGTAGGGTTTTCTTCATAAATATCTGTTTTTGTTAATTTTCGGTAAGGGGGTTGGCCTGCTTCACCTGGCGGAAGGTGAGCGGGGTGCGCACGTCGACGCCGTAGAAGTTGAAGCCTTCGGCGCCGGGTTCTACGATGTCGATGGTCTCGGTCTCCAGGGGCAGTGCCTCGAAGGTGAGCGAATAGACCAGCACGTCGTAGCCGCCCTTGTTGTGGGCAAAGTCGGTGTACTCCGGATAGATGGAGATGCCGTCGGCTTTGACAAACTTCACGCGCTTGCCGGTGGCGCAGTCGCGGATGAAGACATCGCCGTTGATGGCGAGGCCCTTGTCGTAGAGCGGACGGTGCTTCGGGGTGCGGTCGCAGAAGGAGAAGTATACCACCGTCTTGTCGCGTTCAACCTCTATCTTCTCGATGGTGACCAGTTCGCCGTAGGGCGAGCGGCGGTCGACATAGGGGAACTCGAACGAGCGCGGCACACGGGGACGCACCCACTGCGGGCGGCTGTCCTCTTTCTTGTTCTTGTTTTCCGACACTCTGGTCTTCTCGCGCATGAAATCGGACTCGACGGCATAGCACTTGTTTCTGATATTGAACGAGAAGGTGACGGGAGCCGTCGGCTGGCCTTCCTCCTTGGTTATGCGGTTGCACACTTTGTACTGGCGGTAGAGCCTGGCGGCGGAGGTGCCGTTGAGGTTGGCGGCATAGTAGACAATGCGGGTGCCGCCCTCCTCGTCCTGCGTGGTGTAGTCGGGACGACCGAATTCGTCGACAATGTCGTAGTACGACTTGCCCATATAGATTGACTCGAGGTCGGCGTCGGCCGACACAAAACGGCTGCCCCAGCAACCCGCCAAAAGGAAGGTTGCCAGGGTTAGAGTCGCAACGGAAAATACTTTTCTATTCATTTTGCTCTATTAGTTGTCCTTCATGAAAACGTCCTTTGATGACTTCGCCGTCGGCGGAGATGTAGGTGCCTTCACCTTCGTACATATCTTTGTACCAGTTGCCTTCATAGCTGGACCCGTCGCCGTACTTCATCTTGCCATAACCCGAGAGATGGTTTTGGACAAAGTTGCCTTCGTAGCGGTCCTTGTTGGGCCAGGTCTTGACGCACTGGCCGGTGGGTGCACCATTGACCAAACGGCCTTCGACACGGGTGCCGTCGGACCACTGGTAGAATCCGTCGCAGATATTGCCTGACCACTCGCCCTCTATCATGTCGCCGTTGGGGAAACGATAGATACCGTGCCCGTTGAAGATGCCTTTTTTCCAATGGCCGCTGTACACCGAACCATCGGCAAAAGTCTTGGTGCCTTCGCCGTCGATGTCGCCTTTTTTCCAGTTGCCTTCGTAGCGGTCGCCGTTGGCGAAGACCATCAGGCCGTCGCCGTGGCGGCGTCCCTTGGCGTCGCGTTGGCCGGTGTAGTACGAGCCGTCGTCGTAATAGGTGGTTTCGCGCACCTGTGCACTGGCACCGATGCAGAGCAGCAGGACCGCTGCAACACTGATTGCGTTTCGGAATGTTCTGTTCATGGTTCCTCTTTTTTTATGGGTTAACGGTTGGTTTATTTCTTGTTTTCGTTGTAATGCTTGTAGTGGATGAATGTCCCCAGCTTGTAAAAGCTGAAGAGTTTCAGCGATATGGCCTTTCCGCTCACGAAGGAGGACTCCAGGCCAGGCTTCAACATCCTGAACACCAGGTGCACCAGCCCGTGCAGGCGCATCCTCCGCACTTTGGTGTAGGCCATCAGCAGGTTGACCGACTGGGCAAACATCGGCTCCTCCCACATGTAGTCGTATATCTGCACCAGGTTTTCCACAGCCTCGATACTCTTGTTGAGGAATTCCAGGTTGGTCTCCACGTATCCGTTGACAACGGCGTTGTCGATGTGGCGTATGGGCACATGGCGCTTCTCCAGCTGGTAGCCGAAGAGGGTGTCCTCGTGGCCGTATTTGGTCAGTCGGGCGTCGAACTTGATGCTTTCCAGCACGGTGCGGCGCACCATGAAGTTGTTCGTCATGAAGGAGCGGTAGGGATGGCGCTCGCGTTCTTCGACGGGCTGGCTCTCAATCTTGGTGCCGTAGAGGTAGCGCAGGCGGTGGTCGCTGTCGTTGCCGCGCTGGTCGTACACCCGTCCGCCCACCACCACATCGGCCACTCCGGACGTCTCCTTGAGGTAAGTGCGCAGGAAATTGTCGGGTACCACCGAGTCGTTGTCGAGGAACATCAGCCATTCGCCTTTGGCGTACTTCAGGAAGAGGTTCCTGATGCGGGCCCGGCCGATGTTCTCGTTCAGGCGGAGGTAGGTGGCCAGGTCGCAGATGCCCATGTTCTGGTTGAGGTAGTAGCCCGAGGAGTGGTCGTCGATGCACACAATCTCGTAGCTGTCGGGGTCCGACAGCCGCTCTATCTGTGTCGCCAGGCGGCGCACCAGGGGATAGGCATAGTAATTATATATTGGTATACAAATTGATATCATATCTCCACCTCCAGGTTGTCGTAGGCCAGCCGCACTCCGGCGGGCAGTTCCTCCATGGTCTCTGCGTGCAGGCCCATCTCGTGGCTTATGTGGGTCAGGAATGCCCGCTGGGGATTCACCTTCCCGATTACCTCCAGCGCCTCGGACAGGCAGAAGTGCGAGAAGTGTTTCTCTTTCCTCAGTGCATTCAGCACCAGCACCTTCAACCCTTTCAGTTTTTCCAGTTCTTCAGGTTCTATGTGGTTGGCGTCGGTGATGTAGGCCATGTCGCCCACGCGGTAGCCGAGGATGTGCAGGTCCTTGTGCATGGCCCTGATAGGCACCACCCTTTCGCCTGCCGCCTCGAAGGGCTCCTCCCCCACCTCGTGCAGGTCGGCCTCGGGCAGACCCGGAAATTCGTGGTGGGCGAAGATGTAGGCGTAGTCGCGCAGCAGGGCCCGCTTGGCCTCGCCGTTGAGGTAGATGTCCATATTGCGGTGCTGCACATAGTTGAACGACCGTATGTCGTCCAGCCCGCCCACGTGGTCGCGGTGGGCATGGGTGATGAGGATGGCGTCGAGGTGGTCGACCTGGTGGCGCAGCATCTGCTGGCGGAAATCGGGCCCGATGTCGAACAGGATGTTCCTCCCCGTGTCCGTCGTCAGCAGCGCCGACGTGCGCAGCCTGCGGTCGTGCTCGTCGGCACTCCGGCATACATTGCACTTGCAGGCAATGACAGGCACCCCTTGCGATGTCCCCGTACCCAGAAACGTCAGCTTCATTCCAGACTCCTGATTCTTAACTCTTAACTCTAAACTCTAAACTCTTAACTTTTAGCTCTCCTTGTGCGACAGTTTGAAGCCCACGCCGTGCACGTTGACAATCTCCACCGTGGGGTCGGCCTTGAGGTACTTGCGCAGCTTGGTGATGTAGACATCCATGGAGCGTGCGGCGAAGTAGCTGTCGTCCTTCCAGATTTTCTGCAGCGTGGTGTTGCGATCCACCAGCTGGTTGAAGTTCACGGCAAAGATGCGCAGCAGGTCGCACTCCTTGGCGGTGAGGCGCTGCACCTCGCCGCCGATGGTGAGGGTCTGGTGCACATAGTCGAAGGTGAAGTTGCCGATTTTGAACACGTTCTTGTCGGGGCGGTCCTCGTTGAAGCTGCGGCGCATGGTGGCGTTGAGTCGGGCCAGAAGCTCCTCCATGGAGAACGGTTTGGTGATGTAGTCGTCGGCACCCACCTCGAAGCCTTTCAGTTTGTCTTCCTCCAGGTTCTTGGCAGTCAAAAAGATGATGGGCACTTTTTTGTCCACCTTGCGTATTTCCTTGGCAACGGCGAAACCATCCTTCATGGGCATCATGACGTCCAGGATGCAAGCGTCGACATCTTCGGCGTCGAACATGGTCAGCGCTTCCTCTCCGTCCTTGGCCCACACCACGGTGTAGCCTTTCTGCGTCAGGTAGGCTTTGAGGATGGTACCCAGGTTGGGGTCGTCCTCGGCCACTAGAAGTTTAATTCCCAAATTCATATCTATCCTGATTTAAGAGAAATAATCTGTCAATTGTTCTTTTCGACGGTGACGCTCTCGATGAGGTCGCCGGGGCGTATGGCGTCGATGACGGGCCAGTCCTCCTCGTCCACGCGGCCGAAGCAGGTGTGCACCCCGTCGAGGTGCTGGGTGTTCTGGCGGTTGTGGCAGATGAAGAACTGGCTGCCGCCGGTGTCCTTGCCGGCGTGGGCCATGCTGAGCACGCCGCGGTCGTGATGCTGCAGGGGGGCGGAGGTTTCGCACTTGATGGTCCAGCCCGGGCCGCCGGTGCCCACGCGCGGGTCGTGCGGGTTGCGGCTGTAGGGGCAGCCGCCCTGAATGACGAATCCGGGAATGACGCGGTGGAAGCGCAGTCCGTCGTAGAAACCGCTCTCCGCCAGCTTCACAAAGTTGGCCACCGTCCCCGGCACTTCTTTTTCGTAGAGGGTCACATGCATCGTGCCCTTGGCTGTTTTAATCTCTGCTCGCATACGAATCTTAAGTGTTTGTTTTTGTCCGTTTTTATTCTTTAGTATATGGATAACACAAAAAATTGCTTTTTATTGTATGTTTTGTTAAATTTTTTATGTTAATTTGCCTCCGCCACCCCACCAAAGACCCACCAAAGAGGTCCCTTCTTATATCGTTCCTATATAGTTCTTATATACTTCTTATATCACCTATATAAGAAGTATATGAGAAGTATATGAGAACGATATAAGAACGATATAAGAAATGCCGAATTATGTACCTCTCGGG
>Ga0326511_10000271_pt1 | contig 43675 bp, 65 predicted proteins | sample 0_2496_0518_D_FD_203701 | JGI IMG/M metagenome (GOLD analysis project Ga0326511, IMG submission 203701) | Bovine rumen microbial communities from UC Davis, California, United States - 0_2496_0518 | ecosystem: Host-associated > Mammals > Digestive system > Stomach > Rumen | place: USA... | reverse complement strand
TGTTTGACGATGTGATGAGTCAGATCTATGAGGGAGTCTATATCAATCCGACCATTGATATGATTCTCACAGGCATATTATTCAGCCGTGGATCAAATTATTTCTCAGATTTGGTCAAAAGACTGACGACCATTGATAAGTTTAACCCGGACGATATACAGATTATGGTTGGAGATGGATCGGATATGGAAGAGTTTTTGAACGGGGAGGGTGAGTGAATATGAATACAGTAGACAAGGTTATAAAGATAGCAGAGGGTGAGATCGGGTATCTTGAAAAATCGGCAGTGGCATATAGAAAAAATCCGAAGGTACTTGACAGTAAGACAGAGGGAGCAGGCAGCGACAACTATACCAAGTACGGAAGGGATATGCACAAGGTATATCCGGAGGTTATGGATTTTCCGGCCGCATGGTGTGACTGTTTCGTTGACTGGTGTTTTTATATGGCATACGGTGTATCGACAGCAAAAAGCCTTTTGGATGGAAACTTCCAGGACTACACGCCACTGTCAGCCGAAATGTACAAAAAGCACAATGCCTACATCAAGCGCGGCGAGGGCAAGCCGAAGCGTGGAGATCAGATTTTTTTCAGAAACTCCGAGAGGATCTGCCACACGGGTATTGTTTACAAGGTGGATAATACCTATGTCTACACAATCGAGGGTAACACGTCCGGAGCATCCGGTGTTATCGCAAACGGCGGCGGTGTGAAGAAAAAGCAGTATTATCTCACATCAACATACATCGACGGCTATGGTCGTCCGAAGTATGACGAGGAGCCAGACGGGGACAAGGTAAAGAAAAAGCCGAGAGTTGCGAAGCCGACATTGAGACCGGCTATGGTAAACAGTGAGGTTAGAGTTTTACAGAGAGATCTGAACTGGACAAAGAGCCGCGACGAGAACGGAAACAAGCTTGCCATTGATGGAGAGTTCGGAAAGCACACGAAAGCTGCCATGATGAACTTTCAGAAAACGCACAAAGAAGCGAATGGCAAGCATCTCGAGGTCGACGGTATCTATGGTCCGAAGTCATACGCGGCGATGGATAACGCGATCGCATAAATGGAATAGGCGACAAGTCTTCATATTTTCCTCTTTTCCGGGGCATCCTGTAACGGGGTGCCCTCTTTTTTATTTCACGGAACTATTGATTTATTCACGGAAACATGATTTTTTTGAATTATTTTTGAAAAAATACTTGACATATTGCTCAATATGTGATACAATGATATTGTCGAAAGGGGATAGGGAGTCAAAGAAAGGAGGTGAAGACAATGAGCAAGGGCAAGAAAAAAGAGCGTAAACAGCAAGCGGCAAACTTAGCAATCACGCTCTTAATTCTCGAAATCATCCGTGAGACGATCGATATCATCAACTCAGTGATAACACTCATTGAAAATCTCACAGGATAGCTCGGGGGGAGGAAACTCCCCTCCCCTACAATGTAACACAGGGAAACAGAAAAGTCAACAAAGGATTTCAGATATAAGGAAGGAGGCTACCATGCCAATTATTAAGATAACCATAGATTTAGTAATTATAGCAGTGTGTGCTGTGCTGATCAAAGTTTTAATGAAGATCAAGAAGGAGGATAGGGATGAGTGAAGGATTCAATCAAATCAAGTATCAGAATGAATTTAACAAACAGAGATACGATAGAATCAACCTTATGGTACCGAAAGGGAAAAAGGACGAATTGAAGCAGGCGGCATCAAAACAAGGGATTAGCGTCAACGAATACATCAATCGGATGCTTTTTCCAGGAAAATAAAAAAGCGGCGCCGGCTCTCTTCAGCTGGCGCCGTATTATTTACACCATATCAGCCGGAATCGTATAGCAGACTCTCCGGCGGAACTGACCGGATCCGAGACCTTTGAAAGAATCGGATTCATAATGTTCATTAAAAGATTTTATAAATTTGGAATCATTCATCAGTTGATCGGCATATCCGAGGAATTCATCAAAACGGGATAATTGCCAATCATCTTTTTTATCTTTAGAAACCACACACAGATAAAAGGCGATGCGCTCACGAGGAGAGAACGCTTGCCAGATTTGCCAATAAAGCGATTCAAGCCCGATGTAATAAGAGAGATAAACTTTTTTAGAGGTAGCAAAATCCAAAATCTCGCGCGTGGGACTATGCTCATCGTGCTGGTAACGATTGATCAGAGCAGAAGCGTCGAGTTTACACAACGGCTCCGGGATAAAATCATCATGGTCACTCATGGCGCGGATCTGATCAGGCGTAGCCGGATCCGGATCAGACCGATGAATGTCGAGAGAATCGCGGTCGTATCCATCGGAGACAAGTTTATCAACAGCCTCATCCTCAGAAAAAGCCTCGACGGACACCTTCCGCTGACGATTCGTCTTGATAAAAAGTCCGGTACCGGTATAAAAAAGGTAATTCAGATTATCCGACGGATGCCCGGTACGAGGAGAAAAACGGATTTCCGTATTCGTAGCATTCTCGTTCTCGACATACTGAACAGAAAGCTCATATCCAGGACCGGAACGGATAACACGCTTTTCGGCAGCGGGTTTCGAGGCAGCGGGGCGATGCGTGGGAGCCGGTCGATAGACAATCTCGCTCTCCGGTTTTGAGAGTTTATTGAGAATGGCTTGCTCTTCACGGCTGATCGCGTGTTTCGGCTTAAAAACAGATTTTATTCGATCAAACATAGAACCACCTCCTAAAAAAATCGCGTGTGCTGATCTTTAACACATTTTACGACTTCAAAAGTGTTATTGTCAAGAAAAATGTTGATCATTAACACAAAAAAGGAGGCGGAAAATGAAAATCTACGAGTACAAAGGCAAGAAAAACCTATGCGGAGAGCATATCAGACAAGCAAGAGTAATTCAAAAACTATCACAAAGTGATCTGGCAGCGAAGATCCAGGTCGAAGGAGTGACAATGGAAAGAGATAGCATAAGTAGAATAGAGCACGGGACACGATTTGTCACTGACTACGAGCTGAAAGTCTTTGCGAAGGTCTTAAAGGTTTCCATCGAGTGGCTGTTAGAGGAGTGATCCCGAGCAGGAAGCGAGGGATATCATGGGAAAGCATATGACATTCAACGACAGACTACAGATGGAGGCTCTTCTGAAAGCCAAACATACCCCAAAAGAGATCGCAGAGATCTTAGGGTTTCATATCTCCACCATCTACAGAGAAAAGAAAAGAGGCGTATTCATGGCTCGAACAACAGAAGAAGAATACGTGGAAAGATATTCTCCGGATATAGCCCAAGCGCATAAAGACGAAGTGCTGGCAGCAAAAGGTCCGGGGTTGAAGATCGGGAATGAACACGAATTTGCGCGGCGCATCGAAGAAATCATCTGCGATAAAGGATATTCACCGGCAGCGGCACTTGCGGAGATGAAAAAGGAAGGTTTTACCTTCACTATATGTGTAACAACGCTGTATTCATACATTGACCAAGGCGTTTTTCTTTCACTGACAAATGAGGCTCTTCCGGTCAAAAAATCTAAAAAACGAGAGAAAAGAAGTGTGCAGCGGCAGTCAAGAGCATCAAAAGGAGATTCTATCGAGAAAAGACCGGCGGATATCGATACGCGAGAAGAGTTTGGTCACTGGGAGATGGACACGGTTGTCGGAAAGCAGGGAGTTTCTAAGAAGTCTCTACTGGTACTCACGGAGAGAAAGACAAGAAAAGAGATCATCTTCCTATTAAAACATCACACAACAAAAGAGGTTGTCAAAGCCCTTAACCGGCTTGAGCGAAAAATGGGAGAGAAACGATTCCGGGAGATCTTCAAAACGATAACGGTCGACAATGGCTCGGAGTTCCAAGACTATAAAGGAATGGAAGGAAGCCGGAGAAACAAGAAGAAGCGAACCAAGATATACTACTGCCACCCATATTCAAGTTATGAGAGAGGATCAAACGAAAATCAGAACAAACTTATCCGCAGACACGTTCCGAAAGGCATCGATCTGGACTATTTGACGCAGCATGATGTGGATGAAATCGAGGAATGGATCAACGACTATCCGAGAAAGATATTCGATTTTCACTCATCAAATGAACTCTATGAAATCGAGTTATCCAAGATAGCGTAGTTAGAAATACCGAAAAATCGCTGCTTTACAGCAAAAAGGAGATAACGACATGTGCAATATAAAAAAATTCGCATTTATACTTGACATTTTCAAGCGAAAGTTTTATAATTAAATGCGAAAGAGTCAAAGAGACTTGAATCGCATTTCATAAAAAGTAACGAAAATGCGTTAGAGTTTAACGACTCTGACGCATTTTTTTATTTTATCACGAGGGAGGTGAGATGTCAAATGGAGGGCAAAACTGTACAAAAAAGGAAGTATAAGAGAATGGTATTCGCTGACAGGCAGCGGATAGAGGAGCTGCTTGACAAAGGCACAAGTACAAAGGACATCGCCTCTGAGATAGGCGTGAGCGTGCCAACGATCTACAAAGAGGCTGTCAGAGGCTACTCTGCGGAGAAAGCCCAGAAAGCTGTTGGGAGATAAGAGAAGGGAGGGAGCCATGATAAAGGAAAGCATCAAAGATGTTGAAAGCATTCTCAATATCACAGAAGAGGAAGCAAGGAAAAAGGTCAAGAATATTCCGGAGGAGTTAGACGCAACGATACTCGATGCGATCAAGTTCGGATGGCTCGAGTGTAGGACGAGAGAACTGATCAATCGATTGACAGACACCTCATTCGGAGGCTACGAGCCGAAACAAACCATCCTCGATCTTCTCACATTAACACTCAGACACACGAGAGCTGGAAATGATATTAGAGAGATAAAACTTGATGGAGATTTTGCCAAGGTATTTTTTCAAGATGCCACGGAACCCGGCAGAGTCATCAATATTGCCTGCGACTCGGGCATAGCTATGATAAGAGATATACTTCAGTATATCGACATCGGATAGGAGGATATATGATCGAAGAAATGATTGATGAAGTCATAGATCTGTTTGGTGGTATGACGCCGAAGGAGATCGCAAAAGAGGTTCTGCCGGCAGTGGGATGTTTTATCCTCATGGCAGCGGTGGTATTTATCCTGATAGGTATTCAGCCTATATAATCACAGAATTGTGCGGCACAATTGGAGATCCAGGCTGGACAACACACCAACCGCAGGTCAGGGTAGCAGGGTTCGATTCCCTGTCGCCGCGTAGACACCCATCCATGAACACTCCTTAAAATAGTTGCGAATCTTTTGTAGCGGGTGTCTACCTCCCGGTTACTGCCAGCCGGGAGGATATATTGAGACAGTAGTCATTGCTTTTCCTTATATAAAAGGGAAGAGGAGCCACTGCGAGGCTCCTCTATATTGGACACATATGATTGTGTTTCTCAGAACATAGTCATTATACCACATATGCCCTTTCATGTCAAGGAAAACCACAAGATTTCGGGACTGAAATGTCCCTTGTGATCTTGCTAAAGTCATCCATACTGAGACACAGGAGAGGGCGAATGGCATACATACATGAAGAGACCATCGCCGGGGATACACTGATAGTTAGGAACCACTATTCAAACAGGTGGAAAAAGAAGAACCTCGTGAGGAAACCACCTACTGATACGAGTAGTGATTCACAGATAGATTCACATAAGAGAAGGGATATCTGGGAGTTGACCATAAGGCTCAACCATAACTTTCACCCCGGCGATTACTATATAACTTTCACATACAAACCGGATGAACGCCCGGATGTGGTACAGGCAAAGAAAGATAGAACTGATCTGCTCCGGAAGCTCCGTAGACTCTACAAGAAAAATGATACGGAGTTGAAGTTTATCGCCGTAACAGAGTTCGGGAAAAAGGGAGCACTGCATCACCACATCGTGATGAACGCTGATGTGGATTATAGAGAGATCAGCAAGCTGTGGTCAAAAGGCAGGGCACACCTTACCACATTGGAACCGGACAGAGAATACTCGAACCTTGCCTCGTATATCGTGAAGTCACGGAAGGCATGGAAACAGGGAGGAGGAAAAGGCAGGATGTGGACTTGCTCCAAGAACCTTGTCAGACCTCCAACCAAAAGATGGATTGTAAAAGCGAATGCTTATCTGAGCGTTCCGAGAAATAAAAAGGGATATATCCTCAGAAAAGACACGCTTCATGAGGGAATCAACCAAGAAGGATTCCCATATCAGAACTATATAATGATGAGATCGAGAGGGGATCCGCCATGAAAGCCGAAGCCTATATCACAATAAATTGGAACGGTCCGTATAGCCGGGGCGAGGCAGCGGTAGCGATAGTGTTAAAAGCGGAGAACGATCCTCATAATTACTTGAAAATATATGGATTTTCTCATTTGTCTCATCAACATGCTGAGGCTCTTGCGGCGCTTAGGACTATACAAGCTATCAAACCGGGCACTGACCTTACCATGATAGTCGAATACCCATATACGGCCATGATGGCGAGAAAAGAGAACCACAATATAAACGCTCATAAAGAACTCTGGACACAGTTCTATGAGAAAGCGAAACACATCAATTTGACCGTGATTCGCAATATGAACCATAAGTTTAAGCAAAGATCCATCGAAGCCACTGAAAAAGGTGGTTATAGGATGGAAGAAATGGAGGACACATATGGCAGAACAAAAAAAGACGAAGAAGAAAGAATCAAAGAATGAGTTGTTCCGCGATTTCGGAGAGATGAACTCAGCCAAGGAGTTAAATCTCTGCATGGATGGATTTAGAGAAGAGGGTGATACAGATTCCCTTATCGCATGCGCCAAGGAGAACGGGTTCACGGAAAAAGATGTAACTGACTGGATCAAGGAAAGAGAGACTCATCTGGATGCTGAGTTCTGCAACCCCATCACGGCAGCTTCCGCCAAGCTAAACCTTGAAGCAAAGAACGATGTTGAAAAGCAGGCAGCGGAGCTGTTGAGTTCAGAGCTTGATGATCTTGACCTGGCTATCGGTATTAGAAAAAAAGGAAAGCGACTCAAGGATGCGTTCGGCAAGGTCGAGGACTATGCCAAAAATCATAAAAACGGGAATAAAGCTATCGTGTCAGATGACAAAGCTCTCGAGATTATGAAAAAGTATTACAAGGAGGGATGATTCATGGAGACACCAAAGTTTCCTGCCATCCCGAAAGCTTTACTAAAAAAAGGAAAAGAAGATCTGCAGAAGCACCGGGGATATTATTACTACCATCAGAAGATCATCCACGAAGTGGAAAAAGATGGAAAAGTATGGATATATTCATGGGAAAGTGACAAAGGAGAATACACCCCGGACATGATTACCGTCATGACCCCGAAATGCTGGAAGACATGGGATGGCAAAAAGTGGGGAAAGAAAGTGATAAATCCATCAACATGGTATGGTTGCACGCTGGTTTATGATAAGCAGATAGACAAAAAGAAGTACGGATACACCATCGAGGAGCTGCAAAAGAAAAAGCAGAAAGAAAAGACTGCCAGGGTGAACAAATCAAAGCAGGATATTATCGACTCAGTTGTATCCAAGATGAAGAAGATCCCTAAAAAGGTACAGGAATGGGCTCATGAGAACTCTAAACACTACATCCTCTTTGAAACAGGTAAGAGAATTGGGTACTGCACGAATTGCGCGGCGCATAGCGAGTTCGAGGAGAGACTAAGAAACCGACACTATATCAAATGTCCGAAATGTGGTCATATCATCGAAGCCAGAACTTACAAGACAGTTCCGAGCTATACAAGCAGATTCTTCATGTGGTTTCAGAAATGTGAGGGAGGTTTCTTACTCCGTACATTCAGACTTGATAGGATGAATCCAAAATCAGTTGATGAAACGGTCACTACTCCGAGAGAACGCTTTTGTGAATATCTTTGTATCTCTATGATAGATGGCGAGGAGAGATGGCTTGAAAAAAGATACTTTTATGATGGAGAGTGGAAAACTCCGGAAGAATGTGATCGCTGGTACCTGAATAGAAGCTACGGAGCGACCAAGAACTATTTAGTACCATATTGTGATTACAACCGGAACGAGCGAAGATTACAAGATAACAAAAAAGAACTCGATTATTATTTACCGGCAACATATGGAAGCGAAAAAGAATGGATAGATATCTCAGGCTTTACACTCAGATACATAAAAGACTACGTCGCTGTTGATGACGGGCTTGATCTGTTTAGTCTGGAAAGAAGACTAAAGAAGCATCCTCAGATCGAAGGTCTTTACAAAAACGGATTCGAGGCGCTGGCGGACGACATGCTTTATGAAAAATACTGGTACGGTTATGATCGCCTCAATTCAAAGGAAATGGAACTCCACAAGTTTCTTGCAATAAAAAAAGAAACACTACGTTTACTCATGGAGTCCGGAGTAAATACAATAATACAAATCGAAGGAATCGAAGCTCTGCAGAGACTCGAAGAGACGGATGTTAAGCAGGAGGATCTCATAACTACATTATTTGCTTTTGCTAATCATCGAGATATTCGGGAAATGATACAGCTGACTGAAAGACTGGAGATCAGATTCACAAAGCTTTATAAATACTTGGCCGGTAAAGATGATGGGTATCACATCAAACAGTCGATACTGAATACTTACAGCGATTACATCGATATGTGCTATCAAGAAGGCATAGATACGACAAACCCATTTAATCTATTTCCGAATGATATAGTTGCAGCTCACGACAGCCTGTTGCTGATTGAGGAAGAGAGAAAAGCCAAGCTGGCCAAAAAGGCAGCGGAGACAAAGGATGAAGCTTTAGCAGCTTCAGTAAAAAAACTGGTAAAAAGATTTACCCTTGAGGATGACACATTTATCATCCGTCCTGCTACCTCAGCCACAGAGATTGTCATGGAAGGACAGGCACAACACAATTGTGTAGGTCGCGCCGGGTATATCGATAAGATGATCAAGCATAAGTGCATGATCCTATTTCTGAGGAAAAAAGAAGCCCCGGATGAATCCTTTTATACCGTCGAAACGGATATGAGAGGAAATCTAAAACAAGCCTATGCAAAGAACAATAAAAAGACCGCTGACTATGAGCAGGTTATAAAACCTCTACTGGATCAGTTGACAAAGAAGGTACAAAGATATGGCAAAAAGCATTCTGCAGCAAGATGAGGATAGATGTTTCTTTTTAGATCATAAGTCAGAAGATGACCCAAAACACCCGGGAAGCACTTACCAAGCTCTCCATAAGCACCACATATTCGGAGGAGCAAACCGCAAGTATTCGGAAAAATATGGGCTCTGGGTAAAGATCTGCTGTATTCGCTGCCATAATGGAGGACCGTCGTCTGTTCATCAAGCACCAAATAAAGAGGGCGGTAAGGATCTCTTGCTCAAACGCATAGCACAGCAAGCGTTCGAAGAGAAGTATTCTCACGAGGAGTTTATGAGAATCTTCGGCAAAAACTATTTATAGGTACCTCAAGGAAATTACATCACAATACACGATGCCCCGCTTCGGCGGGGCGAAAGGAGGACACGTATGGAAGAATTAACACAGTGGACAATTGACACACTCGACAAGGCGAGAGAGCAGATCAATAAGTCCACGGAGACAGTCAAAGATGGGTTGACCAAGGCAGCGACCGGATTCATCGAGCTGGGATACACATTCAGACAGGTCAATGAGAAAAAGCTTTATGCCGAGGGAGGATACGAGACTCTTCAGGAGTATGCTATGCAGGAGCATGGTTACTCTGCATCACAGGTCTCACGCTTTCAGGAGCTGAACAAAGAGTATTCAGTAGATGGGAACACTCCTTTATTGGACGACAAGTGGAAAGGTTATTCACAGTCCAATTTGGTTGAGATGTTAAAGCTTCCGGAGCAGATCAGAGAAGTAATCGAGCCAGATATGAAGAGAGACGACCTTCGTCAGCTGACAAAGGACATAGAGTCAGCGAACGAAGCCGCCAAAGAGGAAGAGTTCATAAACACAATCACGGGAGCCGAGGAAGAAGAGCCTGTTGACCGTGTGATCTTGGATATCATAAAAGCACCGAAGGTCAAAGAAAGGTTTGAGAAGATATTTGATCAGCTTATGAATCAGGGTACAGATAGGGATATCTGTATGGCATTCACAGAGAACGGCTTCGGGAATCTCTCACTCAGGACATCAACGATATTCTTTAAGGGAAACATGGTCAAGATTGTTATAAACGATGTCGTTCATAATTATTCATATTCTGACCTGCTGGACGCCATGAGAAAAAAGAGAATGGCAGGTGGCGAGACGGCAGCGGAATACTATGAGAACATCACCGGTGAAAAATTGCATGATGAAATCCCTGCAAGCAATGTAGAAAAAGCCACTTCGAGCGAAAAAGAGACACCTAAACCCAAAACCGAGACCAAAAAGACGGAAAAGCCCGAAGTTAAACATTGCGAAACGGCAAAAGAGGAAGAAAAACCCAAGGAAGAAAATCCGCTGCCGAAACCTGCAGATGATATTGATGTGGTGGATCCCGGAGAAGTCGAAGCTGCAGATATCAAAGAGTGCAAGATTCATGGAGAAGGCACATTTGATTATATCAATATCTCTCACTTTGCAAAAGAAATGTATATTTTCAAAGGCGGAACACAGATTGCATCTTACAAGGTCAATTTCTGCCCGAAGTGTGGGGCAAGACTTGGAGAAGCACATGAATGAATTTAGAGGAGAGATTATCAATATTCAAGAGATCGCAAGAAAAACCGGGCGATCGGAAGGATCGATACGCCACCGACTAAAGCAAGGCGGGATAGGATACGCTCTTTCTGATGCCCGAAACCTAAAGGAATACGAAAGGAGACACCATGAGGATATATCTTTCAGGACCGATCACGGGAACACAGGATGCAGGACCAAGGTTCGCAGAAGCAGAAGCGCAGCTTCGGTTAAAGTACAAAACTGATGAAATAATAAATCCGGTAAGAATGGCCGCTGCCCTTCCGCCGCTTACGCATGACGAGTACATGATCATATCATTCGCGATGATGGATGTATGTGATTCAATGTATCAGATGGAAGGATGGAAACAATCAAGAGGCTGCAACCAAGAGGCAGGATATGCTTTTGCAAAGAGAATACCTATACTGCCGGCATTAGAAAACCTCGATGAGGTAGAAGCGGAGGAATTATGAAGAGAGAAGATTTTGAAAAAGGATTGCAGATAGAAGATCCGGTCATGGATCCGATCCGAATTGATATCAACGCAGGCATCCAGAAGCTCATCAATGAGATGATCAGTAAAGGAGCTGACGATGGAACGCTGACCGCCAAGATCTCATTTGTGATTGAAGAAAAAGAAGTTGGAGACAGGGTAGCTCATTGTCTCCACTTCGCCTACAAGGTCAACAATACCATCACAATAAAGGATGAAGTGAAGAACGAGCAGGCAAACTCCCAGGACGAGTTGGAATATGTAAACGGTCAATGGATCCTGATGCCTATTAAGGGAATGCCACAGAAAACTCTGTTAGATATCGAGGAGGAATCATGAGGGAGAAAAAGATCATATGTCTATTGGCAGGAATCATAGTCGGAATATTGTTAAGTGTAGCTCTGATCGGCAGCGGAGCTGTAGCAAAGACGATCAAGGAACCTTTGGGAAAATGGTATATATCCACTTACTCAGCGAATTGCAATACTCCATCCGGAACTCACGACACGAGTTCCGGAGCATACGCTACCGCCGGGAGAACGGCAGCGGTAGACTTAAGAAATCCACTGGTACCGATGGGCTCATGGATATACATCGAGGGCATAGGCAAAAGACATATCGAAGATTACGGCGGCTTTGGTCGCTATAATGGCGGTCGCCGTGCCGTAGATGTTTTTACTAATGGCAGCGGCTATCTGGTCGAACGTCGTGTTTGGCTGATCCGCAAGGAGACAAAAAAAGAGAAAAAAGTCAGAAAAGCAAAAGAGAGAAAGAAAAGAGAAGCCAAGAAGAAAAGGAACCGTAAGAAAGAACAAAAGAAACCATTCAGGCTGATATATGATCCAACACTTTTTCCGTGGCAGATCAGAACTGATAAGGATATTATTCCATCTGGGACCGTCCTTATTCAGTGGAACTCATTCACATGGGCGTGGCTTGATGTGGTAGATACCGAGAAGAATATCGGGCGAGTAATCTACATTGGAGATAGAAGAGCGATGACATATCCGCTTATGGAACTGCAGGATGTGATCGAGGAGGCGGTAGGATGATAAAATGCTCTGAATGTCCGAGGCGCAAAGATACATATCCGGATAAAGTAGACTTCTTCGGCAATCATTTTTGTATCTGCGGCATATCCGGGAATATGGTATATACCAAACCACGAAAAGAAAAGCGATATAGTGGCAAAGGCTTTATTCATTACCCAGAGTCTTCTTGTGGGCTGTATGATACATTTGAGGATGCGTTTCATGCCATGACGCGATCCGCGCAGAAAAGATGGATAATGGGAAGACAGTAGACTAACACGCATGAATTGTCAAAAGATGCACGATAGGAGGGAATAGATGAGAACATTAGAATTTGAAGAAATAAAGGTTGAGCGTGAGGCTTTACGAAGAAGAGAAAAGCTACTCGATGAGCGAGAGAGTGAGATATATAAACATCAGCGTGATGCAAGTCTGATAACGGTAGATGATCTTTTGATAAAAGATGATGTAGATGAAAGAGAAGTCAATTTCATCATGGGGCACTCCAGCGGATTCGTTGATGGCTTCAATGAAGCTCTTAACGAGATTATAGATGCTTTGTCATGTGAGTATAGAGACATCAAGATGACCGAGGACGAGTTATATATGCTTGTTCAGTTAGGCGAGAGAAAAGAGAGGGCATGGCTGAAAGACGACAAACAAGTGCGGATTCTGGAAAAGCAGGGATGGAAAATGATATTCGATATTGGTGGCAGACATTGGCAGAAACCGGCGGAGGCGGTAAACAATGACGATTTATGAAGCAATTAAACACGCGGAGGAAATGGCAATAGAACAGGATAAACTGTGTAAACGATATGATGATGCAAGCGGTTATTCCAGAAGCCACAACGAAGCTATAAGAACTACTGATGCAAAAAGGTGTGAGAAATGTGCCGAAGAATATCGTCAGCTTGTAGCATGGTTAAAGGAGCTGAAAGATGCAAGGAGAACCTTGCACGCCATGTACGGCAGGATCGGGTATCCATAATGGGAGACGAAAGAATGACAGAAAAAGAAAGAGAAATAGCGTTGTACTGCTTGAAAGCAAATAGTGATTATCATTCGGAGGTTTGTGAGGAGTGTATAAACTATCCTAACTGTGATCATACGATACAAGATGATGTTACTGAAACTATTATCAAAGCATTAGAACAACAAGAGCCTTGCGATGATACCATCAGCAGACAGGCGGCGCTTGATATAAATGCAAATCATCACGGACAGATGCCTAATCATGTAAATCATGAGATATGGAAAGAAATTAAGGCGTTGCCACCCGTCACACCACAGCCGGAAAAGATACGCGTTACTAATATACATTTTGATGAGGAAAAGTTGAAAGAAATTTGGGAAAATCCCACTCTTACGATATTAGATGATAGTAATACTCCCACAATACAGCCGGAAACGGGGCGGTGGATAACGCAAATGATATTTCAAACAAAACTCCATGACGAACCTTTGAGAGAATATGAGTGTTCGGAGTGCGGTCGAAGAATAAGATGTACTAAAAGCCAGTTAGTCAATTATCCGTACTGCCACTGCGGAGCAAAGATGGCAGAAAGTGAGGGGTGATATGGTTCATGTAAAGAAATGTCCATGTGAGTATGGCAGAGGGAAACCGAGCACAGAGTTTTACATAGATGGCAAACCTCAAATCTATTGTTACGGATGGACACTAGACCCCGATGGGGATATAGATGGCGCTCCTGAATGTTGTAAAAACTGCCTTGACTGGGCACACGGAGAACAGCCTACGATTGATTTAGAGAAAGCGAGGATAAGGAATGAAACGAGAAGAAGCGATAGCGTTTGGAAAGAGGGTTATTGACCTTGGCTTTAAAGGTGAAACACAAGCATTTTGCGAGTTAGCAATCAAAGCATTAGAGCAAGAGCCATGTGATAAATGCGAAGTCGGAAATCCATGTTTGTATTGTAAGCATGAATTTGAGCCACAGGAAAGTGAGGATAAGGAATGACAGCAGAAAGAGAAAAGGCAATCCATGAATGGTTAGGTATACATTGTCGAATCTGTGCAAATAATGATGATAGAGGAACAGATTTTCTAAATTGTCAAGCAGAGTGTGAAGTACAAAAAGATGTGGGAATTGCTTGTATTCATTATGAGGAATATGAGGCAGAAAGCGAGGATAAGGAATGAAGATATTACACTGTGATTGTTGTCACGCAGAAGTAAATGATTATTCCCATTGGTACAATGATGCACAACCTAGAAACATGTATGAATTAAAGTGCATACACGAAAGTGATTTAGAAACATATGATGGAATGATTATTTGCGGTAAGTGCATAGCAAAACTACTTCACAAGACAGAAAGTGAGGAAATAAATATGAGTAAGTCAATACTGATTATTGATACTCCAAAAACTTGTGGAGATTGCCCTTTATGTATATTTTCGGCAGATGAAAAAAGAAGTATCGGGTTTTGTCACACATCGGATGAAGATTATTATTGCAAAATTTTAGATCGCTTTATGGAGTATGACAGAGTCGATGGAGGCTTAGATATCTTAGGAAAACCTACTGATTGCCCTTTGAAGGCAGAAAGCGAGATAAAAGAATGATACATCAACCCCAGTCGAGGATTTTTGTATACGGAACGTATAACGCTGATGAAGTTCCATAGACATTAAAAGGTAGCCGTGACTACATAGCACGGAGAAATCGTAAGGAGCGAATCTTTTAATGACGAACCTTACAGGTATCGGTTTATCCACCGGGCAAGCTAAATATTTGAAACTGTTGTTTTGTATTAACAATTTTAATGGTAAGGTCACTCAACCTTGCTTGTCCGGCGGATATTTTAAGGAGGAAAAAACATGAGAACAAATGAATTAAAACCATGCCCGTTTTGTGGCGGCGATGATGTGGAATTTGTACCACTCTATAATAATGACTGCGACAAAGTGGGCGGCAAAATCAGATGTAACTGTTGTTTATCAACATTCGTTCACCCGGAAGCGAACGATGACGACGAACTGGTAGAGTATTGGAACAGGAGGCCTGAAGATGCAGGAGATTAAAGGATGTAAGAAAAAAGAAAGACGTACACTGAGTAGTAGAATGACGAATCTGAGACTGACAAAAAGAAAAGCGGCCGCCGTGATGCTTCCGGCATCTTATTCAATCAAGTCAAAGTTTCCTCCAGTATATCGTCAGCACTATGGAAGCTGCACATCAAATGCCGTCCTAGGATGCGACGACATGATTTATCACGGAAGCGGAAACTGGATTCCGTCAACTACATTCACCTACTATCTGCAGAAATACAAAGAAAGACCCATGATAGATGATGGATCGAGCGTGGAAGAAGCATTAAAGGCGGTCAAAAAGTTTGGAGCGTGCAGCTCAAAAGTGTGGCCAAACGAGAAACCGTGGAATCTCAAACCATCCGCCGAAGCCTATGCCAACGGTTTGAAAGGCAGAGAGATCAAGAAGTGGTATGAGCTGAAAAATCTAAAGCAATTGAAACAAGCGCTTGTATCTGGATATCCTGTGGCGTGTGCGGTGGCATGGTGTTTCAAGAGTATTGATGCAAATTATGTCATGAATACGCCAAGCAGATACGAAGCAGAAAACGCAGATACCGGACATGCAATAGTGATCGTTGGATATAACGACTCAACACAGCTTATCGAGTTCAGAAACTCATGGGGCAGTCAGTGGGCGAACAACGGCTATGCTTATATGACATACGAAACATTCAAACGTGTTATCTGGTGGGATGACACATACGCGGTGATCAAGTAAAGGAGGGTGTGATATGAGTATGATTCGGACTTTCAGCGAGGCAACGCTGGGAACCGTCAGAACATTGATCATGAACGGCGAGCCATATTTTGTCGGGGCAGATGTGACGGACATTCTGGGATACAAAAACTCAAGAGACACACTGGCCAAGAGAGTGGACGCCGAAGACAAGGGGGTAGCAAAATGCGACACCCTTGGAGGAGATCAGGAAATGACAGTGATCAATGAGTCAGGTCTCTACTCGCTGATCATCACAAGCAAGAAGCCGGAGGCAAAACACTTCAAGCGCTGGATCACATCCGATGTGCTGCCTTCCATCCGCAAACACGGAATGTACGCCACGCCGGAAACAGTAGAAGACATCCTAGACAACCCGGACAACATGATCAAGATCCTCACAGCCTACCGGGATGAAAGAAAAGCCAACGAAGCGTTGAAACAGGAGGTGGCCGTCCGAGACCAGCAGCTCCTCGAGATGCAGCCGAAAGTCTCCTACTACGACATTGTGCTTCAGTGCGAAGATCTTTTGAGGATCACATCCATCGCGAAAGATTACGGATGGAGCGCCGAGAGAATGAACAAAGAACTCCACGAAAAAGGGATTCAGTACAAAACGCCGGACGGACAGTGGCTTCTCTATCAGAAATATGCCGGTCAGGGATACACCGCAACGAAGACGCATGTGTTCACTGGTTCATCTGGAATCGAGCGTTCAAAGATTCACACATATTGGACACAGAAAGGAAGATTGTTTATTTATGATCTGTTAAAGAAAGACGGTATTTTGCCGGAGATAGAGAAGGAGGCGATAACATGATGACGACAGCAGGATCACTCTGTGTAAATTTAAAAAATTGGGATTTTTCAAAAGGCAAGATCAGCCTTGACAAAGAAGAAGCAGACGCCATACGGAAAGGGCTTGAAAAGGAGACTCCCAATGTATTGATTAGAGAAGAACATACTATCTGCGAAACTGCGCTGCTTAAATACTATTGTCCGAAGTGCGGCAAGAAAGTATGGGAAAAAGTAAAGTCAGATTCAACGACTATAGACTTCGATTATTGTCAGTATTGCGGCAATAGAGTTATAAGACCGAAGGAGGAGGCTTATGGGAATATGCAGGAAAAAACATACCAAAATGATCAATAAAGAGATTGACCGATATGAAGAACTCCGCAAGAAATACGATAAAGCCCAAGAGGATATCAAAGATCTTAGCCTCGCAGTTGAAGCATTGCAAAAGGTTATAGATGAGCTGAGAATCAAATACAAGAATTGCGCCGCGCAAAAAGACGAGATCTTTGTAAAGTACCGTGCTTTAATGGAATCATATCACAGAGCACAAGGATGGTGAGGCGATGAAGTGTCTGAGGTGCAACGGAAATCTGCGAGTCATAGATTCGTCAAAATATGAAAACAACGTCTACCGCAGAAGAAAATGTGATAAATGTGGATTCACAATTCACACTAAAGAAATAAGAATCAAAGATAACATTGGCAGATCAAGGCTTGGAATGGGAAAGAAAAGGAAAGGAAGGTAACAATGACAGTAGAGGAGAAAAACGAAAGAAAAGAGTTGAAGAATAAAGCCATAGAACATTTAGGCTTAGTTCTACGCAAGGGAAAAGAGATTGAGAGACTGAAAGAGTTCCGCGAAGAAATGGTAAAGATGGTATCTATGCCCTCTGGCATCAGTTATGATACTCCAATCGTGCAATCTTCACCAACACCGGACGGCGTGCTCAACAAAGTCATGAAGATTGGAGAGTATGCAAAAGAGATTGACAGGGAAGAAGCGGAGTATGTTGAATTAAAGAAGCGTATACAAAACGAGATATTCATGATGGATAAGCAGATTCATATCGATTTACTCCACATGGTATACATTGATGGCCTGCCGTTGCAGGTCGTAGCGGAGAAAATGAGCTATGATTACAATTATATCTGCGCTATGCACGCTGATGCGCTGATTTCTTTTGCGAAAAAATTTTTATAAACTTCAAAGTAAATCTTAGTGAATCATAGTTGAAGATGTGTTATACTGTCATTGTGAAAAAGCGTCCAAAAGTTGGGCGCTTTTTGCATAAAAAGTACGGAGATATACATTGCTCAACGACTTTTCAAGTCAAAAGGTACTGTAAAACCTTAAAATAGATCTGCGGGGCTGACGACCCCAAACGATGGATAGTTTTCAAGGGATTTTTCAAGCCCTTTTCGTTACGCATAAAACAACGAGTTTTCGGGCTTTCCGAGGGTGCACACCTAAGAGAAGGAGGCGTGTATGGGAGAGATTGAGAGTGAGTTGGTGGATGCCAAAAAGCTCAAGGCTCTATTGGGCTTCGAGAATGTCAGACGTATCCAACAATTGACGCAGGATGGTGTGATCGACACCATTGAGATCAACAATAACGGTCGAAAGGTCAGACGATACGACCTCTGGCCGACAGCAAAAAAATATATCTCGTATCTGCAGGATAAGGCAGCGGGACGAGATATAAAAAAGGCAGCGGCTTCTAAGAATGAGGAGAAGCTGCAGGCGGAGATTGACTACAAACGAGCAAAAGCTCGAATTGCAGAGTTAGAGCTGGACGAGATCGAGGGACGAATGCACCGTGCCGAAGATGTGGAATCAATGACCACAGACTTATGCCTTGCTATCCGTTCAGCTCTATTGGCTCTGCCCGGTCGATTGGCGACCGATATGGCAGAGATCAATGACCCCTCACTAATAGCAACAAGAATCAAGGAAGAAGTGGTTGATATCCTCGAAGAATTAAGCAATTATCGATATGACGAGAAGAAATACAAAGAGCGCGTCCAAGAAAGACGTGGTACCGAGACCCAGAATGAAGAGGACGACGAAGAGGAGTAAGCTTAACGAGGATATCAAGAATGCTGAATCAAAAATCAAAGACAAAGAAAGCGAAGCGAGGGAAGCAAAACTCAATATAAGCGTAGCAAATTGCGTATCATATTTCAAACCGCCTTTGCAGATAGGTGTTGCCGATTGGGCGGATCGGTTCCGCCGCCTATCAACAGATAACAGTGCAGAGCCCGGACGGTGGAGAACAGCAAGAACACCATATCTCAAAGAGATCATGGATGCCTTCACAGATCCGAGGATACATAGAGAAGTAATTGTCGCATCGTCACAGGTTGGAAAGACAGAGTGTGAGCTCAACATGATGGCTTACGCTATCGACATCGATCCTGGACCGATGATGTTCGTATTTCCACGAGATGCAGATGCGGAAGATTTTTCCAAACGACGCGTCGCACCGATGATCCGAGATACTGCCAGATTAAGGAAGAAAGTGGCAGCAGCCAAAGGGCGCGACTCGAACAACACCGTCCTGAAGAAGAGTTATCCCGGAGGGATGCTCACGATGACAGGATCCAATTCGCCATCCGACCTTGCGTCGGTACCGGCACGCTATGTCTTCGGTGATGAGCGTGATCGATGGGCGAAGTCAGCAGGCTCAGAGGGTGATCCGTGGGATCTTCTGAAAGCCAGAACAACAACCTTTTACAATTACAAAATGGTTGAGGTGTCAACGCCGACGATCAAAGGCGACTCCGCAATCGTCAGCTCGTTTGAATTAGGAACGAGAGAATACTGGGAGGTTGCTTGCCCGGCGTGCGGCGAATACAATTTTGTTACATTCGAAAACATCATATTTGAACATAGCAGAGAGAACATAGCAGGTAAGCCACATTTCACTGTGCATAAAGCTGAATACTGCTGTCCGCATTGTGGAGTGATCTCCTCAGAGAGTGAGATCAAGAACGCTCCGCATAAATGGATTGCTAAAAACCCGGCGGCGATCGAGAATGGCATACGCTCATTTTGGATCAACGCTTTTTCTTCGCCGTGGATGGCATGGAAAGAGATAGTTCTCGAATTTTTACAAGCAGGAGACGACCCGCAGAAATTGCAGGTCGTTTTTAATACCAAGTTTGGACAGCTCTGGGAGAACAGAGCATGCAAAGCTGACGAAGAGTCTCTCATGGAACGTAGAGAGATTTACGAGGCGGAGCTCCCGAACGAAGTTTTGTGCCTGACATGTGGATTCGATACACAAGATAACCGACTCGAATACGAAGTGATCGGACACGGTCGCTACGGTGAGACATGGGGCATAGAAAAGGGTATCATCATGGGTAAACCGGATGAACAAGATGTCTGGGAGCGTGTCGACGGAGTGTTAGACCATGTTTATAGATACAAAGATGGACAGGGATTAAAAATATCAATCACATTTATCGATTCCGGTGGACATTACACTCAGGAAGTGTACGAAGAATGTCGCAGACGCCTTAGAAAGAGAGTATTCGCCATCAAAGGTAAAGGTGGTGAGGGCGTTCCTTATACGGCACCACCCGGAAAAGGTAAGATCGTCGATGAAAACGGAGATATCAAAGCTCAATGTTGGCTTTATACGATCGGTGTCGACTCCGGCAAGGAAAGAATCATGGCAAGCTTGGAGGTTCAAGAACCCGGTGCAAAATATGCACATTTTCCGATTGATGAGGAAAAAGGCTATGATTTTAACTATTTTTCCGGGCTTTTGTCGGAAGTCATGGTCAGAAGCAAGAAAACAGGACGCTGGATGTGGGAAAAGCTTCCGGGACATCGAAGAAATGAGGCGCTTGACTGTAGAAACTATGCTATGGCAGCTTTCAGAGTGCTGAATCCTGCAATGGATAAACTCTACCAAGAGCACAAAAAAACACCGGAAGAAAGGGAAAAACAGCGCAAAAAACAGGCAGAAGTTCAGAAAAAGAAGCGGAAAAAGGTTATAAAACGCAATAAAGACGGGGATTGGTGATTATGGCAAACGACAAGAAAAAAAGAAAAATCGAAGAGTTGACGACCCGCCGGAATATGTATCTCAAAAAAGAAGAGGAGATACTGACGGCAGCAAAGTCATATAGGATCGGATCGAGACAGGCGGAACGATATGACGCAGATCTTGAAAAGATTCGCCGCATCATCGATGACCTTGAAAAACAGATTGACGCACTTGAAGGACAAAGACCACGCTTTACCGGTGCTTTTATCCCTCGAGATTGGTAATTTTAGATTGGTGATGTCGGGAAACCGTATCACATAGCGTGTCGGGTGCTGCCTTCTCGGTATTCGGCACGCATTTCAGAATGAAAGAAGGTGAGATCGTGTCATTGCGCGGCGCAACAATAAAGCCTGCCGTACACAAAGCGGGCGTCATGCAGAATAAAGGATACAGCGAAGCAGGAGCCTCGACGAGAAAAAGATCAATGAGGTCATTTAGACCGCAGTCGTCATCCCCGGTCGAGGATATCGATGCGAACAATAAGACATTAAGACAACGTGCAAGAGCCCTTTACATGGCTTCGCCAATCGCCACAAGTGCAATTAAGACTCACCGTACTAATAGCATCGGCATCGGGCTGAAACTCAATCCGAGAATCGATGGAAACCTGTTAAAGATGACCACCGAGCAGACAGCAGAGTGGAAACGCCGGGTAAAACGAGAGTTTGATATCTGGGCGAACAAGAAGCAGAATTGCGATATAACAAGAACAAATGATTTTTATTCAATGCAGCAGTTGATCTTTTCAAGTTGGTTGACATCAGGTGATGTTTTTATCCTCAGAGAACAAGTTGAACCAACAAGAATGAATCCTTACACATTGAGACTACATGTGATCGAAGCAGATCGGTGTGCTACACCCTCATTGAGCGGCATTGGTTCAACAGAGGGAAAGAACGAAGACAACGGCAACCTTATTCACGATGGTGTCGAGGTTGACAAAAAGGGAGCGATCGTAGCTTATCATTTCCGCAACACCCACCCCGGAGAATCAACCATGAAAAAAACAGAGTGGGTTAGGGTTCAGGCATACGGCGATGAGACAGGACTTCCAAATGTCTTTCACATTATGAGTTCAGAACGACCGGAGCAGTACAGAGGGGTGACGTTCTTAGCTCAGATCATAGAACCCGTACTTCAGACAAGACGATACACAGAGTCGGAATTAGAAGCAGCTCTCATTGAGAGCTTTTTTACTGCTTTTATAAAAACAAACGCAGATACAAGCGAGAATCCCTTACAGACGACAGAACCGATCGAAGAAGAAGGCAGAGAAGAAGCTGAGTCTGATGCAGAATACGAGATGGGACCGGGGACATTTAACGTATTAGAACCCGGAGAAGACATTGTTTTTGGGGATCCAAAACGACCTGCATCGGGATTTCCTGCATTCATGCAAGCAATAGCAACACAAGTCGGAGCTGCGTTAGAGATTCCGGCAGATCTGTTAATGAAAGAGTTCAAGGCGAGCTACTCCGCATCAAGGGCAGCGCTTTTGGAGGCGTGGAAGTCATTCAAGATGTATCGTGAGTGGTTCGTTCAGGATTTCTTGAATCCTGTATATGAGGTGTGGTTTTCAGAAGCAGTTGCTTTAGGACGCATAAACGCACCGGGATTTTTCAGTGATCCTTTAATCCGCAATGCTTACCTCGGAGCTGAATGGGTTGGACCATCACAGGGACAGCTCGATCCGGTCAAGGAGATCCAAGCAGAAGCAATGGCAATAGAATATGGCTTCACGACTCGTGAGGCAGCGGCCATCAAGCTGAATGGATCAGATTTCGAGGAAAACATAGAGCAGCTCAAGAGAGAGCAGGCACTGATCAACGAATTAAGCCCTGCTCCTTTTGATAAATCAAACGAAGAAGGAGGAAACACCAATGAGTAAACCCAAATTCTGGGACCTGAAGATTAAAAACTCGGTAAAGCCGGCGGACACTCCTGTTGAGCCGGTCGAGAATCAGGCCTCGGACAAGGTGGAGGCTGAATTGTTCCTCTACGGCGATGTCGTAGAGACGACGCCTGTTGACTGGTGGACGGGTGAGAAGGTGGACGGTGACTACATCGCACAGGATGAGTTCGTCCAGGACATCCGCTCATTAAAGACACAGGGCGTCACCGATTTGACCGTCCACATCAACTCGTGCGGCGGTAACCTTTACACCGGATCAGCCATTCACAATCTCCTCAAAGAGATGGTGGATCACGTGACGGTGATCATCGAGGGAATCGCAGCAAGCGCAGCCACGGTCATTGCGGTAGCGGGTGACACGGTGAAGATGATGAAGAATGGTCTCTTCATGATTCACGAGCCGTCAATCTCCGGTTACCTTGACAATGCGACAGCCGAGGATGCGGAAAAACTTAAAGCCATGCTCGACGCGGGGGCAGAGTCCGCAGCGACAGCCTACGCAGAGAAGACCGGCATGAGTGTCAAAGCCTTGAGGAAACTCATGAAGGAAGAGACATGGATGACCGGCGAGGAGGCTTTGGAGAAAGGCTTCGTGGATGAATTGATCGACGGAGAGGTTGTCATGAGCATGTCAGCTGATGGACTCAACGTCAACGGTGACACTGTGACGATCAAAGACTTTATAAACCTGCCGGAGAACATCCAGGCACTCAAAAATGAGGTCGAGGATGAGCCTGAGACAGAGGAGGTTGAGGGCGAAGAGCCGGAGGAGATCGAAGGCGAAGAGCCGGAAGAGGCAGCGGTTGAGGATGATACTGACGAACTCGACGCAGAGGTTGAGATCGTCGAACTCAAGAAAACCGCCGAGTCGATCGAGGCAGCATTCCCTGAGATCATCAATCAGATCAGGCAGGAAGCCATCGAGGCTGAGCGTGCAAGAATGCGAGCGATTGACGAGATCGCGCCTCAGTGTGGTATGGAGTTGGCTATGAAAGCCAAGTACGAAAAGCCGATAACGGCAGAGAAGCTCGCTTTGGAATCGCTCAAAGTGGGAATCAGTGGAGCAAGTTCATTCTTGGCGGCGAACGCTAAGGATGTTTCTTCAAGCAATACATCCGAAGTTGGGGTGGTACCGACAACAGTCACACCGGCTCCGAAGGATGAAACTAAACGTCTGGCCATGAAGATAGCAGGCGTAACAGAAACCAAAGAAGGAGGTACAAACTAATGACAGGTAGACAGACAATCGGGACGGTTGGCTACGATCTGCTGTTGGCCAATGGAAAGCATGAGCCGGACGTAGGAGGAGTTTCCTTAAAGACGGCCGCAAAGCTGGTCAAGGGCACTGTGCTGGTGAAAGATTCCGACGGGGATGTGTATCCTCTTGGAACCACCGATGTTACAGGCGAGGCGTTTGCGATCGTGGCGAAGGATATGGAAGACAGCGGTCAGACCGTTGTTGCATATCGCTCCGGTGATTTCGTGAAGAATGCACTGGTAACAGTTGAAGATTATGATATTACCCAGACTGATATCGATAATCTGCAGAAGTACGGCATCTATCTTGACGCCGCAATGGTCTGATAAAAAGAAAGGAGAATAACATTATGTCACTGGAATTGTACAAAACAGAGACGATGCTCGCAGCAATGGAGCTGATGAAGCCCAAGGCAACATTCCTCCGTGATCGGTATTTTCCGCTCGCAGAAGATCCGTATTTCCCCACAGAGGATGTGCTGGCTGAGTTCAAAGACGAGACAAACCGCCGCCTCGCTCCTATTGTAGAGGAGAAAAAGGGTGGAATCCCCGTATCTCGCTCGGGATACAAAGGTGAGAGATTTACACCGCCTTACATCGCACCGGAGAGACCTCTTACCATGGACGATCTGAAAAAGAAAGGTTTCGGCGAGGACATGTTCTCGGGTAAGACCCCGGAGGATCGTGTAGCCGAGATACTCGGGAGAGATCTTAGGGAGCTCGACGAGATGATCTCCAATCGTGAGGAGCAGATGGCATCATCCCTCCTTACCACCAATGAGGTCACCATGAAGGTGTATGCCGATGACTACAATGGTCAGGATGTTGACACCTACACATTGAAGATGTACGACGGAGCAACCGACCCGTCCACATATTCGCTCGGATCAGGTGTAAACTGGTCAACATCTTCCGGACGCATCACAAGCGACCTGTCAGCAATGGCAACAATGCTCGAAGAGAGAGGACTGTCAGCTGCGGATGTGCTTCTCAGTCCGGATGTGGCAGATATCGTTATCAACAACGATCAGATCCAGAAGCTTCTTGACAATCGTCGTTATGAGCTTGGCAGGGTTGAGCCGGAGGCACTCCCGAACGGAGCAGTGCTTGTATGCTCGCTGATCATCAATGGACGTCTGCTGAACTTCTACAGCTACAGCTTGAAGTACTTCGATGACGCAACAAATACAAACAAGCTTTACCTTCCGTCAGGAACCGTTGTCGTGACAGCACCGGGCGCAGGACATCGTATGTACGGAGCTGTAACTCAGATCGAAGAAGGTGATACCGAGCATACCACACACATGGGTGGACGTGTTCCTCACGTGACTGTAAACCGTCACGATTCGATCCGCACGCTCACACTCAAGAGCCGTGCTCTGCTTATACCTAAGCAGGTCAATCCTTGGGTTCACGCTCAGGTGCTTGGTAACTGATCATGACAAGAAAGAGAAGGTGAATCATGAAAAAGATCAAGATGCTTAAAGGTGGCTACGGTCTGGCTGACAAGTCAGGCCGTGTAAGCCTTAAAACCAAGGACGACGAGCCGTTTGACGCACCGGATAAGGATGCAGATATGCTTGTCGAAGGCGGATTTGCAGAGTTTGTCGGAAAGCAGAGAAAAAAGACGAAGTCTGAGACTCCAAAGGAAGAGATTGAGATACCACAGGAAGATCCGGAGGAGATAGAGGAGACTATTGAAACGGAAACCGAATCAGAGTCTACCGAGACAGATCTGAACTCACTCACTCTTGACGAACTTCACAAGATGGCAGATGACCTTGATATAACATATAAGGCGAGAGACAAGAAGGATACGCTAATTAAGTTGATCGAGGAAGCTATGCCGCCGTCATTTGATCCACAGGAGGTAGAGGGATGACATTGAAGGAGATGATAGCCGACGATATCCAGAAGGTCTTTTTAAACATGGATGAGTTTGCCGAGATCCACAATGTGGATGGAGTCGAAATGAAGGCTGTCGTTGATGAGATCAATGCCGAAGAACGAAACCTCAAGACATCGGATCACGTCATTGGTGATTCGATATTTGAAGCGTACAAAAAGCTTTATGTGGACATCAAAGACTACGGTGAAAAACCGTATGTCGGAAGAGCGACCTTTATGTTAGATAATGAATGTTACCGTGTTCTCGAAGTTGACGAGGAGATGGGAATGTATGTCATTTATCTGGGGGTGACTGATTCGTGAAAGTCATGATCAATGTTGATCAAGCGATGCTTGACACGATAACCAAAGCTCTGGACGGGCTGTGGTTCAAAGCACCCACCGTTATGAAGGACGCATCTAACAAAGCCGGTAAGCTGATTCAAAAGATGATTGATTCAGAAGCTGACGAGATGTACACAAATAAAGGCAAGACAAGTTCTGCCGATCAGCGTGCTAAAAGTGGTACTTATGCCAATCCATCCAAGATCCTTATGTGGTCACAAGAAGGCGAGAACAGTCTTTATGAGTTCGACGTATCACCAAAGAGTCCAACTCCTTGGACAGATGCTGCATCATGGGTTAGTGCTCATGTTAAAGTGGGCGGCAGCGGGGGAACTGTCAAAAAGTACGGAAACCACAAAGCGTTTGTTGCCAAAATGTCAAACGGACATGTTGCTGTGTTTGTTAGAAAACCGGGCGACAACAAGAAGATCGAGCAGGTGCAGTCGCTCTCATTTCCTGCTATGGCAGGTCAAGCTTATGAAAAGAATCAGGAGCAGTACAGGCAAATCTATTGGGATGAGATCGACAAACAGATAAAGAAGGTGATGGGAATTGTCTGAAATGAGCGAAACATTCGTGATTGATGATGAATTGGTCGACGAGAGCATAAAAACCGTCAAACCGGTCGTCAAAAATGCACCACAAACACAAGAATTGTTAGTGGATGCTATTGTGAAAGAGCTCGAAAGATTGACTAAGGATATGAGGTTTCCTTCACCGGACGGAGAAAAGAAACTCAACATCTTCAAACAGCTTTTACCGCTTCACAGATCAAAAGATGGGAAAAACTCTGATTTTCCGTTCATACTGGTAAAGTTTGAACGCTCAAACACTGTCGATGTATCACAGCGTCAAAGCGTGAGCATCGTCTTAGGTATCGGCTTATGGTATGGAGATGAAGACAGGCAGTATCAACATTACGCCTACCACATCTACAATGTGATCGTGAAGAGGTTTATCGCTGATAATTTTTTGGAAAACTATCGGTGCGAACCGGAGTTTTCTTTTGCCTTATCCCCAGAGGATGAGACGACGTTTCCACATTATTATGCCGCTATCGGCATGACATGGATGATTCCCGGCATCGATCGGGAGACAGATTTTTGGAACAATGAATTTGCATGAGGAGGTTTTAATCATGGCAAGCACCAAAAAAACAGAGACAAGAACAGAGCCAAAAGCAGAGATGCGTAAACCTGTGATGTCTCAATCTTTTTACATGGGTCCATCTATCAAAGGTGTGATCTCGACAAGAACAATCTATTCAGGAGATATCTCAGGAAAGATTGACGAGGTCGCTAAGCGTGCAGGAATTGCACGAGGGATGGCCGAGACTCTGTTTGTCCCGATCGAGAAGTTGTCGGAGGCAGAAGAGCAGTTTAAGACACAATCAAAGCTGAACACTTGCTATAAAGCAGTGATCAAAGCACTCAACAAGGAGGTAAAGAGATGAATCATGGAGTGTATACTGACGAGAAGGCTACACAGATCGCAAAGCCTCGCGTCACAACGACCGGGATTCCGTTTGTGGTAGGTACCGCGCCGATTCACCGTTTAGCTGACCCGTCCGCGGCAGTTAATAAGGTAATCAAGTGTGAGACTCTTGCCGAAGCCAAAGCAAAGCTGGGATACTCGGAAGATTTTGCTGCGTTTGATTTATGCCAGGCGATGTACTTCAATTTATCGGTGCGCATGGTTGCTCCGATAATCTTCGTCAATGTTTTGGATCCGTCAAAAGCAGCACACACTAAGACGGTAGCAGCAACAGCCGTAACCATCACAAATGGTCAGGGAACTCTTGATGAGAAATATATGCTCATCAATAACGATCTGATCGTGAAAGACGGTGATACTGTCTTGGTTAAGGACACTGATTACACAGTAGAACACACCGAGGATGATAAACTTTTGATAACTATCATCACCGGCACTCATGAGAGTGTGACTGTCGAGGGCAAAGCTCTCAAACCGGACGGCGTAACTGCTTCTGACATCATCGGTGGTGAGGATGTTTCAACAGGAGTAAAGACAGGGCTTTCGCTGATCGATAAGGTTTACCCGACATTTGGGTTTACTGCAGCGACTATTATCGCACCTAACTGGTCAAAGAATCCTACAGTTGCAGCTGCAATGGCGGGAATCACGACCGGAATCAACGGGCTGTTCCGTGCATTCACTGTAATAGATATCGATTCTTCGATATACAAGAAGCCTGCAGATGCTGAGCAGATGAAGGCAACGGTTGGGGTAAAATCTCCGAACGCATACCTTGTATGGCCGATGGGAAAGATCGGTACTCACATCGTCACAGGATCCGTAATAGCAGCAGCTACCTTCCAGTACACCGATGAGGAGATAGGCAATGGACTTCCGTACTATCCGCCGTCAAATAAGTCTGCATACGTGGACTCAGTTGTATTGGCTGATGGCACAGAGATGATTCTTACATCCGAGGAAGGAAATGTTCTCAACGACAAAGGAATCGCAACCTTTATCAAGGTTGGTGATGATATTCGCCTTTGGGGAGATGAGACCGCGGCATTCCCGAACACAAATGATCCGAAGGATGTATATGTAAACATCCGCAGGTTCTACAGCTGGTATGAAAATCGTCTTATCATCGATTATTTCGACCTGGTCGATGGTCCGATCAATCCGAAGCTTGTAGAAACTATCGTGGATAACGAGAATGTAGTCCTGAACGGATATGTATCTGCAGGAGCATGTTTGAGAGGTGAGATTGCCGCATCACCGTCCAACACAGCTGAGACACTGGCCGCAGGGCAGATATTCTTCGATGTTATCCTCACGGTACCGACACCGGCGAAGGAGATTCGCTTTACAGTAACATTCGATCCCGAAGCGCTTATGAATGCGCTCGCAGCATGAGGAGGTGAGATAGATGGATAAGGGTACATTGGCAGAGATCTTTAATAAGTTCAATGTCTACAAAGGCAGTTCAGAGACGCCGACAGATCCTATTCTTGGAATCGGATCACGTCTCACTCTTCCTACACTGACGATGATGACAGAGATTATCACGGCAGCAGGAGTCCTCGGTGAGGTAGAAGCTACCAACCCTGGACACTATTCAAGTTCGGATATCGATATTCCTTTCGTCTGCATCGATGAGAAGATGTTCGATTTTAATCCGAACAAGAGGGAGTTCCTTACGATTCGCGCTACACGTCAGTCGACGGTTAAAGCGACCGGTGATCTTCAGTACTCAGGAGTTAAGGTTATCATAGGTGGTAAGGTGAAAGAGTTTACCCTCGGCGAGATCGAGCAGGGCAAACGTACAGAATCAAATGTGAAGATGAACTGGTCTTACATCAAGATTGAGATGAAGTACAAGGATGGTACCACATCGACGGTATTTGAGCTTGATAAGTACAACTCAAAGAACATCGTTAATGACGTAGACGTGCTTGCCGACATCAACGCATTTTCATGACACGTAGCACAAACACAAGGCGGGTGGGAAACTGCCCGCTTTTTCTTTTAGGAGGATATGTTATGAACGAGAAGGAAAACAAGACACTCGAGGAGATCGAGAAAGAAGTAGAAGAAAATTCAGATCCTGCAACCATACAAAACAAAGCAATAGACTATATTAAAAAAATCAGAGACGAAGAAATCTATACACTGTTTACCCCGATCCAGTTCGAGGGCAAGGAAATAAAAGAACTCCCATTAAAAGGGATGGGCGATATCAGAGGCAAACATTTTTCGGCAGCAAATAACCTATTAAGAGCAGAGGGAAAGACGTGGGCGACTGACAACTGGGAATCAGCCGATTTTTCCCTTGCGGTATTAAGAATTGTAACAGGGCTAGCCATTGAGCTGATAGAAGAGTTACATCCAATGGACTATAGAGTTCTTGTCAACGTGGTACAGGGTTTTTTATCGAGACGGGGATAGCATCATCCAAAGATTGGAAAGCATATAGGAAGCTGACTATATCCCTAAGTATAGATACAGGTACAAGCATTGAATATTTTCGATCATTAAACATACAAGAATTTTTGCAGATGGTTGAAGATATACATGAGATAGCAGAAGAAAGAAAAGAGGCACGAGATGGCTAAGGAATACAAATTAGCGATAAAAATCGCCGGCGAGGTTGAGAACTCCCTCAGAAAATCGGCGAATTTATCGAAATCTGAGCTTAGAGCGATTTCTAAGGAAGCTGCAAGAGCTACCTATGGGATGAATAACGCCTTTTCCGGATCCGCTAAGTCAATCAGTGGCTCACTTGATAAGATAAACAAAGCGTCAAATACAGTCTTAAAGGCAGTGGCAAAAGCCGGAAAACTCGCAGGTGCCGGAATCGTCACCGGTCTTGGAGCATCTGTGAAAGTGGGCGCGGATTTTGAGGCTCAAATGTCTTCCGTACAAGCAATCTCAGGATCCACTGCGGATGAGATGAAGCGTCTTGAAAAGACCGCCTTGGAATATGGTTCTACCACGGCATTCACCGCAAAAGAAGCGGGCGAAGCTCTCGAATACATGGCTCTTGCCGGGTATGATTCAGAGAAGTCCATCGCCATGCTACCGAATGTCTTAAACCTTGCGGCAGCCGGCGAGATGGAACTCGGAAGGGCATCCGATCAGGTCACGGATGCACAGTCTGCGCTCGGGTTGTCGACGAAGGAAACGACAACCCTTGTTGACCAGATGGCACAGACCGCATCGAAATCAAACACATCGGTTGAGCAGTTAGGTGATGCCATCCTGCAGGTTGGTGGAACTGCAAGGATATTAAAAGGTGGAACGACCGAGCTTAATCAGGTGCTAGGGCTCTTGGCTGATAACGGCATCAAAGGCGCGGAGGGTGGAACAAAGCTTCGCAATATGATTCTTTCGCTTACAGCTCCAACTGATAAGGCAGCGGGCGTTATGGAACGCTTAGGGCTCAATGTCAAGGACGGACAAGGCAATTTCCGTGATATGTCCAGCATCATGCAGGAACTCAACGACAAGACCAAGAACATGGGTGATGTTGAAAAGTCCGCTTTACTGAAACAACTATTTAATAAGACGGACATCAAAGCTGTCAATGCGCTTCTTGGCACCACCAAAGAGCGATGGACAGAGCTTGGCGGAGAGATAGACAACGCATCCGGGGCAGCGGATAAGATGGCAAAGACGAAGCTTGACAACTTAAAAGGCGATGTCACATTGTTTAAATCTGCTCTCGAGGGAACTGGGGTAAGAATTTACAAAGAGCTCCAAGGACCGCTCCGCGAGTTGGTTCAGGGAGCAACAAGAGGCGTGGAGGATTTTGCGGAATGGTTCATTGACAATTTTCCCACGATAAAATCAGGAATTGCAGATGTGGGAGAAGCCTTGATGAGTTTTGCGCAGCCCTTTTTGTCAATCGGAGGATGGCTTTTAGAAAACCCAACAGTGATATCAGGAGCGCTCGGAGGCATTGGCACGGCAATAATTACATTCAAGGTGGCATCCGGCATTAAATCTGTTGTAACAGCTATATCAGGAATAGCTTCACTGAACCCTGTGATCGCAATTATCGGCGGAGTAGCTGTAGGCATCGGAGCATTGGCGGCGGCTACTGCAGAAGCAGCAAGAGAAGCAAAGAAAGATAATCTGGCTGAACACTTTGGAGACATAGCCCTATCAATGGAGGATATAGAGGGAGCGGCACGACAGATCGTAGGCATGGGAGATCTCGCAAAAGTCGACGAGCTTTTATCCGCTCTTTCAGATACGGAAAATATCAAGTCGGCGATGGAAGACGCCTCGAAGGCGATCAAAAAGTACAATTGGAAGATAGAGGCAGGACTTACCATTGGAAAGGAAGATACGAAGGAATATGTCGATGAAGTAAAGAATTTCGTAAAATCCGCGCAAGACCTTATTGATGCTAAAGGCTATGAGGTTGGAATATCAACACATCTTTTGTTTGGCGATGGCAAAAAAGCCAATGCTTTACAAAAAGAAAGTGATGCTTTTTATGCCGGATTAGATACGGAAATGAAAGGTCTCACTGATAAGCTCAACGAATACCTAAATGATGCAATGGAGAACGGTCTTAGCATTGATACAGAAAAGCTTATCAACGAGACGATGGATTCCATATCGGAGATCACTGATGCCGTAAACAATGCTCAGACGGAAGCCGATTGGGATATGCTTAAGCAGTCGTGGTCAGGAAAAGGATTGACTGCGGAAAGCTTTTCAGAGCTTCAAAACGAGATAAACAAACAGCTTGAAAAAGACTATAAAGGGATCGAAGAAGGAACCAATTCCCTAATCACATCAACATATGCTAAGCAAAAGATGGGGTATACCTATGATGCTTCCGGGAAAAAGGTAGCGTATACGGCTGCGGATGCAGAAACTGAAAGGAAATCTATCTATGAAGCTCAGGCAAAGAAAAAAGAAGAAGCAACAAACCGAAGCGTTGAGTTTCAGTATAACACCATGATGGACACTTATGGTCAGTCGATGGCTAAAGGTGAACTCATGGATAATCAGTCTACGCGTGACTCGGTTTATGAAATTGTATCAAAGATTTTAGAGTCCCCGGGAGCAGGTACTTCAAAATATGGATCAATTTTACGAACCATCCAGACGGGTGCATCATATGACGACAGCTTTCTGGCTAACCTTAACTTTTTCAATCCATTCAGTAGCAGCGGTAATTCTGCAATTGCTGCAGGACTTGGTGGCACGACAGATACATACATACAAGCTCAGTCAGCTGCAACGGAGGTGGCAAGGGCATATACAAGTGCAGATCCTGCAAAAACAATGCAACAGGATTACAAAACAGCAACTAATGCCATCGATGGTGATATGAAAGGGATGTTTAATGGCATAGGTCAAAATGCTGCTATCGCTGGTACGGTTATGGGAACGAACCTTGCCGATAACTTCATGAATGCAGCAGGACCGAAGATAAGACAAGGCTTGACCAATGCCATGAATGGGACAAACACATCAAGACCTCCTGGAATGCCATCAAGCATACCGGTACCTCACGCAGAAGGTGGAATATTCAATAAACCTCATATCGGAATGGTGGGAGAAGCCGGCACAGAGTCGGTTATACCTATCAGAAAAGCGCAAAAGTCCTATGATCTGTATAAACAGACAGGAGCTATGTTAGGACTCACAGGAGGCGGAGCTACATTTTCACCGTCTGTTACGATCAACGCTCCCGGAGCTGATAAAAAAGGCGTCAGAGCAGCAGCCAAGATGACGATGGATGAATTTGGAAGAATGTATAAAAAATTCCAGAAGGATCAGAGCAGGAGAAGCCTGTAAGGAGGATATATGTTCTACGAAACACAGTTAGGTGATACATGGGACACGATTGCAAAAAATATCTATGGCGATGAAAAATACGCAGATTTTGTCATGGAAAATAACCCTACGCTTATCGCCGTATGTATATTCTCAGCAGGCACGCTTGTGTGGATCCCGACTCTTCCACCGGAAGATGAGGCTGAGTTGCCGGAATGGAGGCTGTAAATGCAGGGTGACGGCAGAAGAGCGGATGTAAACATATATTACGAAAAAAAGAATGTCTCAAGAAGCATGAAAGAATATCAGGAGTCATTCGAGTATGTTGATATAGCCACAGGAGGATCCGATGAAATATCTTTAACTGTTGACAATTCGGACATGAGATTTCTTAATAAATGGAAACCTCTAAAAGGTTCAACGGTGTCCGCGACCATAATCATGCGAGACTGGGACAAGGAAGGTGTCAAAAAATCATTTAAGACTGGTGACATGGTGATGGATGATCTTTCCGCAGAAGGAGCTCCAAGCAATACATTCACAATGAAAGCGGTAAGTGCTCCGGTAAAGAGCGAATTTAAGTCAACTAAGAGAAAAAAGACATACAAAAATGCAACCGTCCAAACAATTGGACAGAAGATTGCCAAGCGCGCCGGGATATCACTTCATTATGAAGCATCAAAAATCAAAGTCAAGGAAATCGAGCAGACCAATGAGGTTGATGCCGATTTCCTTTTGAGTTTATGTCAAGAATACGGACTCGGAATCAAGATCTACAACAAAAAGATCGTTATATACGATGAGGAGAAGTATGAGAAAAAAGCTCCTCTGGTTACCATTTATCGCAAAGATAGGAAGATCGAGGGCAAGAAGATTTCCGGAGTCGAGTCTTGGGAGTGGAACACCACGATGCAAGGTACATATGCCGGATGTATCGTGACATACACTGATTCATCAAACAACAAAAAGCATAAAGCCCGAGCAGGAAAGAAAAAAGGCAGACAGCTAAAGCTTAACATATCAGCGTTTTCAAAAAAGGATGCACAACTCAAAGCTAAAGCGGCGCTGAGAAATGAAAACAAAAAGCTTACGACAATGAACATCACAATGCAGGCCGATCCGCGCGTGATAGCAACCGGTACCGTTCAGTTGACAGGATTCGGGAAAGCGAATGGAAAATACTTTGTTGACGAAGTGAAACACAGAATAGACGGCGGCTACACAATGGATCTTACGTTACACAAGATCATTCAAGAAAAGAAAGCGCTAAAAGGTGGCGGCGGCAGATCAGAGGGAACAGTACGAGGAGGCGGCGGAAGATGATACGAATAGGTAGGATATCAAAGGTTGACAAAGAAAAAGGAATGGCATCAGTTGTATACGAAGATCAAGACGATCTCACAACCGACATGCTCCCGATCTTAAAACCGTTTTTGCGCGGCGCAATCCATGACACCACCCCGTCTACAAAACCGATATCTGTAGACCACTTTATAAAGCTGTTGTTTGATCCTCCGAAGGTCGGTGATTATGTCGTCGTAGCGCATACAAACAACAATCCATCAAGAGGAGTGATCCTCGGGTGGTACTATAACGAGGTTAATCAACCGGAGGTGGATGATGGCTAAAAAGAAAAAGACAAAGATCAGAGTAAAACGATACGTCACCATCACTAAAACTGTGGTTAAAAGCGGAAAAGATACCAAACCAAGTAAAAAGACAGTATCATCGACCGAGATCGGTTCGTTTGCTGATTTACAATTCTATGTCAAAACTGACAAGAATGGAAACCTGAATATGTTTTCGTTTTCTGGCGCAAGTCAGGAAGTGTCGGCTGAATGGCAGGAGCATCGAATCATCGGAAGAAAGTTTCCAAAAATGGAATTTGTCGGAGCGAGCAACCGCTCCTTTTCAATGACGATAGTTGTTGACAGGCAGTTCGGAAAAAGTCCACATAGCGTGATATCAAAGCTGAATAAGTTTTGCGAGACAGGGAAGATATCTGAATTAAAGATAGGCTCTCATAAGATCGGTGGCGGCAAATGGTACATCGAGTCTGTATCCCAGTCTTGGGATCAAATCTATTCAAAAGGGCAACTCACAAGAGCTACGCTTGATCTGACGCTTGGTCTTTGCAGATAGGAGGTTGTATGTATCTCAATAATATAGTCATAGAGTCAGACGAAAACTCAGAAACAATAGCGGAGATCATAGAGGGCATTAACTTCTTATGTTCGACTCCGACAGGCAAATTTCCAATGAATCGTGATTTTGGAATCAATCAGGATTTATTGGATGAGCCGATAACTTCCGTTAAGCCCCTGTTGGCAATCGAGTACAAAGAAAAGATAGAACGATTCGAGCAAAGGGTGGAGGTGATGGATGTTTGGTTTGATTATGACTCTGAAACAGGAGCGCTGACACCTCACATTGAGCTGGATCTGATCACTCAGTCTGCAGAGGAAGAAGAGCTCGATGAAGAATATGAAGAGGAGGATGAAGTATAATGCAAAGCCAGATTGAAAACTATCCCGAGATTTCATTTATCGAGGGCGAAACACTCGAAAGTGCTATCAGCAAGACGGAAGCGTTTTATATCGAAAAGTGGAAAGAACTGACCGGAGAGGATATCACACTGCATGACACGGATGAAGAGAGGGTTCTTCTCAGAGCGATAGCATACATCTTTTATCAGGCTTGTCAGTATACAGATAATGCCGGAAAGATGAATCTGTTGAAATACTCCATGGATGGATTTCTTGATAATATCGCAGCAAGGACAGGGCTTACCAGAATGGAAGCTAAACCCGCCTCAGTAACAGTGAAATTTACTCTATCCGAGGCTCAGGCTACAGATTATACTGTGCCGGAAGGAACGCGCGTATCCGGCTCGAATTTGGAAGATCTATATTTTGCCGTAAATGAAGATACGGTCATACCTGCAGGCGAGACGGAAGCACTGATCCCTTGCACCTGTACAACTGCAGGTGAGGACGGTAATGGTATCGAAGCAGGGATGATCGACGAATTAGTCGATACTCTTCCGTTTATTGACTCGGTCGAAAATACGACAACATCCGATGGAGGAGCTGACGAAGAAGACGACGACACGCTTGCGGAAAGGATCTTCCTTGCACCGAGTGAGTATTCAACATGCGGAACGGAAGACTCGTATATCTTCCATGCAAAGTCAGCATCAACATTGGTCAACGATGTATCAGTATCATCGCCCGAGCCATGTTACCTCACGATCACGATCACATCAAAGACGGGGATGCCGTCAGCTGAACTCATACAGATAGTCACCAACTACCTAAATGATCCTGTAAGGAAAAAACTTACAGACCGAATCACAGTCACCGGACCAAATGCTGTCAATTTCAATGTAGATCTGACTTATTACATCTCATATGACAATCAGAAGTATGAGGAAACGATAAAAGATCAGGTCGAGGCAGCGGTAGACGAGTACATAAACTGGCAGACAACAAAGATCGGACGAAACATCAACCCCTCAAAGCTTACTCAGATGGTAATCGATGCGGGGGCAAACCGCGTCGAGATAACATTTCCGGAGCAAGCTACCGTTGAAGCCAATGAGCTGGCAGTGCTGGAGACAAGAACTGTGACGTATGGAGGACTGGAGTATGAATGATAACTATTCAGACCTTTTACATGGATACAGGGGGTTGTTTGATGTAAAGCTGTCGGAGTTGTTTTCCGGCAGCGGCACGATCAAAAACCAGTGCATTTTTTACACCGTCGAGCAGCTCCTCAAACTATTGTACCAATATACAGAGAATGTATTTCTTTATAACCATATCGAGAATTTGCCGGACAACAAACTTGATTACCTTGCGATCGAATGGGATCTTCCTTATTACGAAGACTCTCTCGACAGAGACACCAAGATTCGTTTGGTAAAGGAAGGATTTAACTGGCGTCGTGCTGCCGGAACCATATACGGAGTTGAAACACTTGTTAAAAAGATGTTCGGTGAAGGCAAGGTTTTAGAGTGGTACGACTTCGGTGGAGACAGAGGAACATTCAGAGTTCAGACGAATGCTCCACTGGTTCCGGACATGGAGGAGTTCTTTAAAGTACTTCTCCGAAAAGAAAAGAACGCTACTTCATGGCTCGAGTTTGTAGATATCATCCGTGATCTTATAGTTGAATACTACGGTATGACCTACACTCACCAGAGGTATTCGTATACAAAGCACAGAATAATCACAGAATAGGAGGAAGAAAATGGCATCTTTTATCACAGTAATGACTGATGCGGGATTAAGTCTTATGTCGGATCTGATTGAGAATGAGGACTCGATTGAGTTTGTATCTCTTACTGTAGGCGACGGCAGTTACACTACAGCAGAAAAGACTTTCTCAAATCTTAAGACCAAGACGGCTCTTAAAAGTTTGAAAGAGACTTATGGCATATCAAGAGGCGAGAGAACATCAGCTGAAACAGTCAGACTTGTATCAAACATTGCAAACTATGATCCTGCGACCGGAACACCGCTCTTTGCAGAAGGTTTTTATGTGAATGAGATCGGTGTTATGGCAAAGCCAAAAAGTGGAGGAGCTACGGTTTTGTTCGCCATTTCGGTAACAACAGAAGAGCAGGGTGACTATTTGCCGCATTATGAAGGTACAAACCCTGTCGAGATGATCCAGGACATACTTGTTAAAATCTCAAATCAAGCGAGTGTGACATTTACTTATTCAGAGTCGGCTTTTGCTCTTGCAGCTGATCTTGCAGACACTGCAGAAGCTATCGATGATCATATCGCAGAAAAGATAACAACAGAGAACGGTGTACATGGTATCCGCTATTACGATGAGAAACTGTCGGTAAATGACGGCAGCGGTTGGGAGGATATCGAAACCGGCGGAGGCGGCGGTTCGACTATCAACATATCCACTGAAGATCCTGAGTTTTTTGGACTTACTGTAACGCTTACCGATGGACAAACGACATTAGAGGGTGCGTTTGACAATACAGGCTTTTGCCAATTCACCGGCGTGACGATGAGCGGTACTCTCACAGCCTCGGTAACATATGATGGAGATACCTACACTGATACTTGTGAAGTGACTTATTATGGCACATATACGATGGAGTTATCACTCGGCGAAGCCTTTACACTTAACATAACTACAACAGAGACATCCTTGTATGGTCAGGATATAACCATTACAAATGGCACAAAAACTAAGACTGCGACATTTTCATCAAGTGGAACGGCTACCGCAAAGATTCACTTCTTCGGAACCGTCACTCTTACATCAACTGACGGCACGGAGACAGCATCCAAGGAGATAACTGTAGTGTCCGGCACATCGACCTATACTGTAGCACTTGCATTTGTTCAGATATACGGAGCCGAGTGGGACGGGACATCCACTACTGCATGGTCGAGGACGGATGATTCAGCGGACTTCGTTGATCCTGTACCTGCGTTAAATAATGGGACAGGGTCTTCACCGTTCGATGACTGCTACCCATGGAGTGAAATGAAAAAGGTCGAGAGGACGGGTGGTACCTGTGTTTCAATACCTAAGTTCTGGTACAAAATCACTCAGAATGGCAACGGAATGAAGATTCAGATTGCTGATAAAGAAGTCGATGGGTATCACGTATCTCCTGCGCATATGGACAGAGGCGACGGCAAGGGTGAGCGTGATATGGTCTATGTCGGTCGGTATCACTGCGGAGCTACAACGCATAAATCAAAGACCGGCGAGACACCATACAATCAGGCAACGCGCTCTGCCATGAGAACAACCATACATGGATTAGGCAATAATATATGGCAAATAGACCTTGCGACAAGATTTACGCTGTGGCTGTTATACATCGTAGAGTTTGCCGATTGGAACTCTCAGGAAAAGACAGGATATGGCTGCGGCAATAACTCGGGTGTCCAAGCAATGGGATATACCGATGCGATGCAATACCACACAGGAACAACGCAAGCAAGCCGCACAACCTATGGATTAGGCACACAGTATCGTTGGATAGAAGGTCTCTGGGACAATGTATATGATTGGCTCGACGGAGCTTATTATGACTCTAACGGACTTAATATCATAAAGAATCCTGCTAATTTTTCGGATTCATCAGGGGGAACACCGGTTGGCGTACCGTCAAGTGGTTATCCTTCAAAATTCTCTGTCAAGGATGTATCGGGCACATTTCCGATGTTCATCCCGACGGAAGCGTCAGGGTCGGATAGCACATATTCGTGCGATAGCTGGAGCTTCGACGCGTCTAGCCCCTGCCTCTTCGCGGGTGGTGTCTATAGCCAGGGCCTCAGCCGCGGGTTGTTCTTCGTGAGCTGCACTTCGGCTACCGGCGCGTACGCGGGCCACGGCTGCCGACTCCTTGAACTCCCGTAAGGGGGTGTGTGAGGGGGTCTTCCCCCTCACGATGTAACTGTTAACCTTGTCTATCATTGGGGTTTCCTGTGCGTGCCGTGGGGCTTTTTGTGGCATTCGTGCGATAACTGGAACTTCAACGCGTCTAACCCCTGCCTCTACGCAGGTGGTAACTATAGCCAGAACCTCAACCACGGGTTGTTCTACGTGAACTACACTACGGCTACCAACGCGAACGCGAACCACGGCTGCCTACTCTTTGATATGTCTTGTCAACAAACTCCGTCTATACCCTTTGGGTTTAGATATGGCACAGGATTCCGCACACCCCTTGGTGAAGATAGACAACACGGGAGCGGGTTAGTACTCTCATATGAGCGTAGGAAAGCCCGTACTGTCAAAAGGAGTAAATCCCTTATGAAACGAGTCAGAGAATTATTTGAAAAAATAATATCGGATGACAATTTAGGAAAAGCGATAGATGAGGTGAACAGAACACATCATTGGAAAGCTTATCACAAACCGAATGAATGCACGGCATGGGTAGAGCTTACTAAGCAGGAAAGAATTAAAGAACTACGTAAGTATATCGTAGATGGATTTGAACAAAAACCACCAAAGGTAACTGTAAGATATGATCCGTCAGCAAGAAAAACAAGGATCATCTGTGAACCTATACAATATCCCGATCAGTATATACATCACGCGCTCATTCAGGTATTACAACCCGTAATGATGCGAGGCATGGATAAGTATTGCTGCGGATCGATAAAAGAGCGCGGAGCACACTATGCAAAGAAAGCCATAGAAATATGGATGAGAAAGGATATAAGCGGTACCAAATGGGAATTATGTGCCGACATAAGACATTTTTATGATAGTCTCACCCCGGAGGTTGTAATGGACAGGATGAGACAACTAATCAAGGACAAACTGACATTAGACCTCATCTGGAGAGTGGTTAAGGATGGTATAAAGATAGGAGCCTATCCGTCACAGTGGTTCGCAAACACGACACTGCAGCCACTTGATATGATGATCAGACAGAGCGGATGCTGCACCCATTATGTAAGATATATGGATAACTTGACCATATTCGGAAGCAACAAAAGAAAGCTGAGAAAGCTGAGAACACGAGTCGAAAAGTGGCTTAACGCCCACGATCTTGAATTAAAGCATGATCATCAGATATTCCTGGTAGACAAACGAATGCCAGATGCCGTCGGGTATCGATACGGGAGAGGCTACACTATTCCAAGGAAGCACAATTTGATCCGTATCAAGCGAGCTGTTAAGAAATTTAGGAAAAGAGATGGAAATATATCCAAAAGGACAGCCAATTCAATACTTTCAAGGCTTGGTCAAATAAAGCACTGCAATAATTATAACCTTTTCCGCGATCTTTATAAAGGAGAGCGGATTGAACATAGATTGAAATCTATCATAAAGACACGGAAGGAGGATTTAACATGGTCTATGTTTTTGGAACAAAAAAGACTGCGGATGGCGATGTAGAAATACTCAAAACCATCGGAGAAGAGCACTCTAATCTCATCGGCAGGCAGAGCGTTGTAAGAGAGTTTGATGATCGCACGATAGAAGACGACTTTACTATCGTAAGGAGATATCAGACAAAGACAGATTCGGAAGGCAAGTTTTACGATTGGTATGAAATCAAGGATCATTTCCGCACATCTGAGAGGTTTACCCCGAAGAAACAGGAATCCATGGATTCAGAGATGGTCAAGCAAAGAGGCGATATCGACTATATGGCGATGATGCTTGACGTAGAGCTTGATACGGAGGTGTGACATGGCTAAGAAAAATGAACATTCAAAGAATTTTGAGAAAGTGAAAAACTACTACGACAGCGGCGTGTGGGACATCCATAGAGTCTACAATGCAGTTGGACGCTGGATCACTCCGGAAGAGTATGAAGAGATCACCGGCAAACCATACGAGGAACAATAACCTGTAGATAAGGAGCCAAGATGGAAATAACAATCACATTCACAGATGGAAAGAGAGGACATCATGGAAGACAAACTCAAAACCGGCGAAGAGATCGCTGCTGAGTACGCCGACATTTTAGACCGTATCGTCTCACTCAACAAACGCCTTATCAGTGAGTTAGCACAGTATCGTCGGATGGACGAAGAAGAAAAAGAAGTAGCCGCCCTGCTGGCTAAGTTGGGAGGTGACAAACGTGTTGGAGACAGTTGAGAGGATGGTACAAAACGGCGACGCATGGTTTGTTTTGATCATCGTCGGATTGATTATCTTTGCGGCCAAACAGGGCTATATGAAGGTGAGAACCGAGAAGATTCTGATTGGGCGAGAATCGAGCGAAAAAGAACGGCTTCTCATGAAAAAACAATCAGAGTATGCTCACTCTGAGTGTATGGCTTTTGAAAAGGAACTCCCACGCTTTGAAGGATATGACGAAACCCTCGGTCAGCTGATCGCTGAAAAAGTTTATGATGAAGTCGTGAATTGGATCATGATCAACCACATCGAAAACAGCGAGGACTATATCAAGAACAAGCAGCGCATCATATGGAACATCGTAACATCGGAACTAATAAGCGACAAGCTCAGGTCAAAAAAAGTGAAAGACGAGATCTATAGCCATACGGACAGCATGGTGAAAGAACTTGTCAAAATACGAACAAACAGCAATAAGGAGGACGAACCATGATCACAGGAACAGCCACATTGGCAAGAATCGACAGTGTCACGGACGAGAAAATCTACAATATGTCTCTAAAAGGGCTCAAGTCAGACACCAAGCCGACAGAAAGATGGGATGGGATGCGTATTGGAAACGGATCATCATTCATGGAGATCGATGACGCAGGATTCTATATGTATGATGAAGAATCTGACACATGGAAATCAAAGGCGTAAAGGAGGAGAAAAATGGAATCAGATGAGATCATAGGCTTTCTGCTCGGATACATCAAGAGCACATTAAACGGAGCAGGCGCTCTCAAAGGTAAAAACCTTGTGGTGACCTCAATCGAGGATATCGCAAACGGAAAAAGATTAAATGTTCAGTGGACACTTGACAATGGCACCGTACAGACAGATCATCTTGATCTTATGAATGGGAACGGTATCAAGTCATTTGAGAAAACAAAAACGGAAGGATTGGTTGATACCTACACCATCACCTTCGACGACGATTCAACGCAAACCCTTACAATCACTAACGGCGAAAAAGGTGATAAGGGGGATAAAGGAGACAAGGGCGACAAAGGTGACACTGGAGATAAGGGTGATACTGGTGCCGGCGTACCCAATGGCGGAACGACCGGACAGATTCTCACCAAGAAATCAAACGACGATCAGGACGCCGAATGGACCGATCCCGGCGAAGCCGACCTCCCGGCCGGCGGCACCACTGGACAGGTGCTCACAAAAAAGTCGAACGATGACGGCGATGTAGAGTGGTCAACACCAGCCGGAGCAGGAGACATGTTAAAGTCAGTATATGACACAGACAACGACGGCAAGGTAGACGCTGCAGAGGACGCGGATGCGGTCAAGAGCCATACTGTACCCACAAGCGGTGACGCCGGGAACTCCGACCTCGTGCTCGGAAATGACTCGAGACTGACCGATTCTCGCACGCCGAAAAGCCACACGCACACCAAAAGCGAGATCACGGATTTTACACACACCCACACATTGAGCGATGTGACGGATGCCGGAACTGCAGCTGCAAAGAACTCAACAAACTCAATCACATCCGGATCAACCGATCTTGCAGAGGCTGGAGCGGTTGCGGATGCCATCGATGCGGCCGTTGTATCTGCTTA
>Ga0326511_10000270_pt1 | contig 43746 bp, 61 predicted proteins | sample 0_2496_0518_D_FD_203701 | JGI IMG/M metagenome (GOLD analysis project Ga0326511, IMG submission 203701) | Bovine rumen microbial communities from UC Davis, California, United States - 0_2496_0518 | ecosystem: Host-associated > Mammals > Digestive system > Stomach > Rumen | place: USA... | reverse complement strand
TGTACTCCACAACCATACGTCTAGGAAAACCATCTTCGCCCATAACATCTTCTTTGATTTTGATTTTTTCGCCTTTTTTAATTTTTATCATCTTAACACTCCATTCTTTTCTAGCAATTCACCAACAGCAAGTTCTTAACTTCACGCCCTTATTCCTTACAGCGTCTCTTACAAGTAGTACATAAGTCGGATATATCTTTTCAACTTTGTACTCCACAACCATACGTCTAGGAAAACCATCTTCGCCCATAACATCTTCTTTGATTTTGATTTTTTCGCCTTTTTTAATTTTTATCATCTTAACACTCCATTCTTTTCTAGCAATTCACCAACAACAAGTGGTGGTATTCTAATTTCTTCTCCAATATCTTCTTTTTTCCATCCTGCTTCATGCAATGCAATCATTTTGTTGATATCAATATTTACAATTCTTGGTTTTTCCCATCTTTTCTTGCTTAAATCTTTTTTTCTTCTCTTTCTTCTCATGTCAAACTCCTATCTATCATCTTTGTTTACTCTTTCCTTAAGTTTGTTCAGATATTTCTCGTAATCTTCGTCAGATAACTTGTTACGGTGTCCATATACCAATTCGGAAATCGGAAAATCAATTCCTGTCTGTTCCCTCATATCCTCTTGCAAATCTTCCCAACAAACATAACCTGTATCCAGGCACTCAATCCTGTACCTAAACTCCTCGATAAACGTTTCTATTCTTTTCTGCCTAAATCCTAACTTGTCATATAGCACCGATACAGCCATAAGGCAAACTGTTTCAAAAATAGTCTTTTCCATTTCATCCATCCAGTTTTTACCTCTTGTGTCGCTGACAATTAAAGGCATCTTGTTACATCCTCTTAGCTTACATTCCTTTTCAAGTCCTTCAATTCCACGCTCTTTTGCAATCTTTAAAGCGTGCGCCATACCTTCCATTTCGAATTTATATTCTTTTGTTACCTTCATGATTTTTTCCCCTTTCTGAATATCCAGTTATTGTCTTTTCGCCATATCTCGTTGTTTTTTTCCTCAGGTAAGTAGCTTGTAATTCTTTCTTTACACTTTGAGCATACCTTAGCTGCAATGTCAATTTCTGCACCACAGATATAGCATAAACCATAACTTGGTCTTTCTGCTCTTTCTATCGTTATTCCGTTTTGTTTCCTGTATCTTTTTCGCTGTCTCAACTTGTTTTTAACCAAGCAATTATGACACCTTACTTTTCCTATTTCGGCTTTTCTTTTGCCACACTCAATACATATTCCTTGTTTTTTTCGTTGCTCTCTTTCCATTTTCTGTTTTTCGTTTTTCTTTTTTCTTTGTTCTTGCGACGGTGGATTTTGTCTGTTGTATTCACGTTGCTTTTCCCTGCAAGTTTCGCAAATTGTTTGACCTGCCAAAACTAGGTTTACTTGGCATACTGTACAGATACCAGCTTTTTTTGCATACTCTCTGTTTGATTTGGTAATAGAGTATTGTTTATCGCAACATTCTTTACATCTTATTTTTTCACCGTCTTTTAACGGTTTGCCACATCTATCACATTTTCTTTCGGATTTTCTCTTTTCCCTTGCTTTTTTCTGTTGCAGTCTATCTTTTTCTCTGCAAACATCACAAGTTGAATAATATTCAGATGGTGGTCTTTTCCCGCATATAGGGCATAGACCTTTTTCTTTTCTTTCTTCTCTTGTAGTTTTGCTAGGCATCTTTATCACCCTTGATATATTCTTTATCCACTAATCGGATAAGTATTTTTTGAATATCTAGCGGTATTTCACTATGCTTTAATGCACAGATAATTTCTTTGTACTCTTGTTCCATGTTTATATTCACCTCTCTGCTTTCGAATTTTGCCCCAAAATCAAATTATTTTATATCCTTTGATAGTTTGATATGGTAACAACCAAAAATCGCTTAAAATTGATTTTACGGTGTTTCGATATCTTCTTCTATTGTTGTTTTTTTAAAATCATTGAATATTTCCCATGCTTTTTTCGGCATTGGTGTTTCGTTCTGTACTGGTTTTTGTTCAGCTTTTTGTTCAGTTTCTTCTGTTTCTTCCAGTATCTTATATTTCTGTTCAATGGCAGCAGTAGAAGTAGTAGTAACACCTAGGTTATATTTCTCTTGTTTTTCTTTCACCACGGTTCCAATCAAATCTTGAATTTGTTTCGGCATTCTTTGTATTTCCTTTTCTCTTGCTAAAACCGTTCTGTATGCACGTTTGAAATTACTGCTTTCAACTTCTTCGTTGTAATCTTCATTACATGCCAATACTCTTAAATTTGATGGTGAGCCAATAGCCTTTTTAATTGCTTCTGGAAGTTTTTGAAATTCTTCCTCTGCATAGTAGCTTGACTTTCTAATTGCTTTCCTAACCAAACTCCACGCTTCGGCTTCATTCAGCAAACTTTCCTCTTTTTTTATCACAGAGGGTAGTAGTTGAATAATTTGCCCCACGCTTGGGGCAAAACCGCTTGTGTTACTCTTAACGTATGTAGCAAGTGCCACTTGTACCTCTTTTTTATCGTATTCAGCAAGAAAGACATTCCATGTATCTACCGTAAACGATAAATCAGAAGGTTTCCAGTTTGGAAACAAGTTGTAAATCGCCATTACTACCTCTTTAGTTTCGTTTCTAGTCATTCTTACACCTCTTTCTTATATGGTGAGTTCCACCATTTTGAATTATCCAAATAACTCAATATTCCTTGATAATAATTTGGAAACATAGCCTTAAGCATATCTCCGTTGGTTGGATTTTCGGATATATTACAATTTGCACAATGCGGACAAACAACACATTTTCCTTTTATTGCACTAAAATCTTCTGTTGGAATTTCAAATATTACTTTCATTCTTTCCTTTCCCCCTTTCTTACAATATTCTTCTAATCCCACTTAAAATCATCACATATCCTTAGATTGTGACCTTTTCTTTTGTAGCATACTTGTTTCTTTTCGCCTATATAATATCTACAATGAAGGCATGTCAGTGGCTCTTTTCCTCTAGAAATATTGCATTCTCCTTTGTAATCGCAATCGCTACAAGGGAATATACTACTTGGTCTACCAATGAACATGCATTTCTCTGTCATGTTTATTCCTCGCTTTCCTTTGGCTCAACATTTGATGGTTTCCATGATTGTGGTATATCGGGTCTTTTATCTGCATAAAACTCACATTTATCAGCATCAATAGGTGTCATTGTTTTCATACAAAAACAACCATAACCACGTCCATCAAAATATTCCCATTCTGTACAATCTTCACATTTCTTATTTTTATCTTCATGTGGCTCAATCATTTTTGCTCCGCAATTAGGACAAAAATCCCATTTACAGGTTGTTATGAACCCACTATCTTCATAGCAGTTATCACAATGCCAACACATAACTTCCCCATAGTCATCTTTTTCTGCTATCCAATGTCCTATCTTTGGCTCTTGCTCTAATGCTTTGATTGCCATATTTACTGCGTTTATGTATTCTTCTGTAAAGTCATTGTCAAGTTCAATGTCTCTTTTTAACTCTGCTATAGCTTCTTCTCTTGTCATTTTAATTCCTCATTTTCTGTACTTGTCGATAACCTGCATAACCGCTTGGCTTACTAGCTTTCTTTTTCCATCAACTGTTGCGTAGCCTATTAAACGAAGTTCTGCAACCTCAGCTCTTATCTTGTCAAGCACAGGCTCTTTTACCAATGATAAAAGTCTCGTTACATCTTTCTCTGTATGCCCATCCCATTCTTTACCACATTCTAATTCCTTACAATTAAACATGTTCCAATATTCTTTGGAATAATGATATGTATAACTGCCCTCTGGTGTATCTATACCAACAATAAACCAATCACCATTGCTATCAAAACAATATTTTCCATCAAAATGCTTAAAAGATTTCCATGCCTTGTCTTTATTTAAGTTAACAATTGTTGCAAATAAAACAGCTCTCTGATAGTATAATTCATTAAAAGTATGGTATCCATCAGATATCTCACCCATATCCTCGCGTGACTTTTGCTCTAATGCTTTGATTGCCATTTCAAGCGACTCAATATCAGCCGTTGTGATATGGCTATCATCTTCCCTTGCTATATACTTTAAACGTTCTAGTGCTTCTTCTCTTGTCATTCTTCTTCACATCCCTCTGTTTTTCCTTTATATTCTGCGTTCCAAAATCTATTTACATCACACGTGCCATCATAAGTATAATACGGACAATTTCCACATTTTACGTTGTGCTTAATACATGAGTTTATTGGGTCATACTCAACTCCAAACACCTCTCGAAATTTGTCAGCATTTGTCTTAATTGGGTGTTCCTTCGCCCAGTTTTCGACAATCTCAATAACTTCAATAGAATAGAATATTAGTTTCTCTGTATTGCATACTTTTCTATTAAAAGGACAATTAGAGCAACTAATCCCCGCACAGTTTTCCTCTCCTTTATTTTTGTTTCGTAAACTGTCCCACATTCGTATGAGATTTTTCTTATATTCTTCTTTCGTCATTTCACATTCTACTTTACAATATATTCGATTTCGGAAGTTTGTTTCTCTACTTCCTGCACACCTAGTACATTTTCTATTAGTACAGCATTATATTTATCTGCTGTCTCATCACATATTATTTTTTTAATCTCTTCTTCGGTTAAATCATCTATTTCAACATTCCCTTGAACCATGTTGTGAGAATAAAGTTCTAAATAGATGCTTCTCCAATCATCTGCTATAATTTTTGACACATACTGGAGATTTTCTTTGTTCCCAATCCATATTTTCATAACATTCCCCATTTCTATCTTCATTTACAATATAAATTCTCGAATAAACATGTTAGCGTAATCAGGGTGTATCATTGAACGAGCAACTTTTCTGTTTTTTGCTCCTGTTTTCGCATATATATCTTTTGTCATAGTCTTGTTTGCTGCTTTACATTCAAGCTTTTTAAACTCGTTTTTAAATGTTCCTGACTGCTCAAAAAAACAGTGGACTTTCATTCAAATCTCTCCTTTCTATCAAACAAAATCCCAATCTATTGAGTTATTGGCTCTATTTGTTCTATTAGCGTAATTATTTTCGTAAACCTTGATAAAGTTATTCGGTTTCACAAACCAGTCAAATGTTATCATCCAACCGTTATTACCCTTTAAAAAGTCGCTGTTTTCGATATTATCAATAGCACTTTTTACTTCATCTGCTCCGTAATCTTCAATTCTACGTGAAAGCATTTTGTATCTGCTTGTTTGTGAAGATATTTTTTTAATCTGCGCAATTCCGTATTTACCCAATGTAGAGTTCCAATATTGCACAATATCTTCAATAGCTTCAGATTTCTTTTTTCGTGCATCAGACTTTATGTCTGATAAAGAATACGTAGTATTCTCAGTATTTAGTTTTTCTTTCTTTAGTTTCTTAGTATTTGATATATCAGTATTTAATGTATCAGTATTTAATTGTGGGCAATTTTCAACCCCTTGTTTTTCAACCCCTTGTTTTTCAACCCCTTGTTTTTTGGGTTCTTGTTTTTTCAATTGAGCATGTTCGTAAAATACGTACTGATACTCAAATCTTCCTGATGCAGACTTATCAGGAAAAATTTTAGTAACTACTAAATACCTCTTCTCTTTTAGTTCATTAAGAGTACTTTCGACGGTATGTTTGCTTTCTTTGCAAAGCTTAGTCAATCCGTCTACCGAATAATTCCAATCATCTGGCAACGAAAGAACCATGCTTAACAGTCCTTTTGCCTTTAAAGACAATTGCTTGTTCTTTAAATGCTCGTTGCTCATGACTGTATAATTTTTGTTCTTTTCAACTCTTATACAAGCCATAGGTAATCCCCTTTTCTCCTTTTATCGTACATCCCAATCCGTTACGTATTGTGAGTAATCTACCCAATCCGCAACTCTTCCTTTTTCCTTTTCCTTAGATACCAAATCCTTATCCCTATAGCTTTCATCAACCATAAGGCAAGGTTGCTTACCCCCAATATCTGTGATGATAACATATCTAGGTGCATCCACTTCGTATATTATTTCATTAAATTCGGCAACGGTCATTTCGACCGCTTCGATAACCTGCACAAGCGGAAAAATCTCCAATTCTACTTTTTTCATAAATACTTCTTCCTTTTCTTCCTCGAAACCTAAATCCTCAAATTTGCAATCTAATGTTTGCAAAATCTTTAAAAGCACATTTAGCGTTGGATTGTAAATTCCTTTCTCCATGTAAGATACACCTGATTGTGCCACACCTATTTTTTTTGCAAATTCAATTTGCGAAAAACCTTTTGATTGTCTTATTTCTTTAATTTTATTTTTCATGTTTCTATCTCCTAACTCTTAAACATCCGTCTGTTGTTTTATGTTCTGGGTGTATATAACTTTTTCAGTCTATACCCAAGCCTTCTATATTCGTCGTATACTGATTTCCAAATTATTTCACATTGCTTTCTTTCATTTGGAAAATACTTTTCTAGTGTATCAAGTTCTTTTTGCAAATGTAAAGCAAAAGGGCAACCTTTACACCCTGTTCGTGTAAAGTTATATGGTTCTTTATATATGTCACAAATCTTAATGCTGTATTTTTCAATGAGCCAATTTTCCCATCATTTCCACCTCGCTTAGATTTTAACTATACACATCTTGCAACCAATCAGAAATTTCGTCGACAGGAAAGTCGTAAACACATATAACCGCACCAAAATAATCATCATGCATGTTATAATATAAGTCATCGGGTGTTTCAGCGTCATCAGGAAGAAGCCAACAATCGGATGGAGTCATTACCGCATAAAGAAGATTAGTACCCAATTCACATTTTATACAGTCGAATTCCCTTTCAAGACAGACAACATGCAATTTATCTTTTTCTTCTTCTCTTATTTCATAATTAGGATAGACCATTTCACCGTTCCTAAAAACATATGGCTTTGGTGATAATCTTGTGTGGTGACTACAAGCATCTAGCACTTTTGTTAATTCTTCATTTGTTCCTATAATGTAACAATGATGTGCTCTTGTTCTTAAAAGTATAGCTTTCATATTTCCACCTTCCTTAAATTTTTCCTAGACTTTTACAACCGATAACACGGCCTTTTTCATCTCTTACGGACTCGTTTGGAATGAAAACATCTTCCCTATCCTTGCAACGTTGTGCCACAAGACTAGAAACAATATATACTGTGTTTGGTCTAGGTTCTGGTAAATCATCCACTTCTCCAAACATGGTTTTTTTTACTGGGATGCCGTTTACATTTCCAATAGTTACGCTTTCGGTCGCAACACGAGCGACAACTCCATCTGACACTATTTCAAAAAGTTCCGAACCGTCCTCACCAACAAAATTGATTGCGTGTGGTGTTAAATTTACAATTTTCATGTTTCTACCTCTTTCTACCACTTTTGTAGTGGATTTATTGTTTTTTGTTAACTTGATGATTTAATTATATACAATGTGCGTATATATGTCAATAGTATTTTTAAAATTTTTTAAAAAATAAAGCCACAAATTAATGTGACTTTAATATAAACAGTATATACTACTTTGTCAATGTGTTTAAAACCTTTTGCCCTGCATCGTTTGGCTTGCAAAAAATAAACTTAACACCGTATTTCAGTTCCATTGTTATCATTGCCTTAGCAAGCGTAACGCCACTAGTAGCAGTAGGATATTTTCTTTTCTTTGCATATCTAGGATTTCCGTTTTTGTAAGTACCGACAACATTATTTTTATCCGTAACCCAAATGTCTAATCGTGGATTGTGCCATCTGAATAAATCGTCAATGCAAGTAATACCATCTAGGTTTTCAATTAAAACATATAGCTTAATACCGTTATTTTGTGCCAAGATTGCTTCATCACGAAACCTAGCGTGTTGTTTACCGCAAATATTACCGATAATCTCTTGGATGTTTTCTTTTGTGTCTACGCAAACATCATAGCATCCTAGAAAATCCATTTTCTTAGGTTCTAGTCCACGTTTAAGTTTACGATTTATCATCTCAGAGACTTTGTCATTCCACAAAATATAATCACCAACTGGCAATGCGTATCTTTCGATTTTAATACCATTTTTCTTCCAAAATTGGTTTTTAAAGGTATGTTTTCCTTCTTTGTTAGCCTTATCTTCTATAAGTAACATGATTAAACCCCTTTCAATGTGTTCCTGTCGAACCGAAACCACCGTTTCCACGCTCTGTTTCTTCTAAGTACTCTACAACATTAAAACAAGTATCTTCGTATGGCTGAATTACAAGCTGTGCAATACGTTCGTTTGGTTCGATTGTTTGTGGCTCGTTTGAATGATTGATAATAGGTATGCCAATTTCCCCCCTGTAATCACTGTCAATTACACTTGTTCCACTAACAATTGCAAGTTTTTTCTTCACGGATAAACCGCTCCTAGAGTACAATCCCCCAAAGTAACCTCTAGGGATTTCCATTGCAATTCCAGATGGAATAAGGACAACTTCTCTACTGCTGATTGTTAACGGTTCTTCAATGCAAGCGTATAAATCAAGTCCTGCACTGTATTCTGTTCCTCGTGTTGGAATAGTAGCGTTTTCTCTAACTTTTTTAATATCAATAATCTGCATGTTATTCTCCTTTCAAATCCTTTTCGATTGTTTCAAGTATATAGATAATAAGTTTATTATCACTATATTGATTTTTCATACTCTCAATACGTGATAAAACGTTATTGAGCTGTAACTTAATCTCATTAAGTTCCTCGTTAAGTTCTTCTAGCAAACATTTAATTTTTATATTGTTACTCATTGTCACACCTCTTTCTCATACATGAGTTATTTTTTCAGTATCATATATAAATTCATCTATATATACTGCACTACAATTATTACCTTTTGATTTATGAGATTTTATGGACGGTTTGAAATAACGATATTTTGCTTGCTCAAACTCATTTAATGCAGGGCTAATAGTAGTCTTAAAAGCATCACTTAATTCCTTATATGTCAACACTCCTTTTAAATATTTATTTCTTAGCTCAAATATGCACATGGCTAGTTTATTGTTACTGTATTGGCTTTCCATAATCGTAATTCGTGATAATGCTTTACCACGCTGTTTCTGTGCTTCACTCATTATCAAATCTCCCTTCGTAATCATCATCTGCGTGTTGCCATTGTAATTCTTCTTTTTTTTCTCTTTTTAATGCTTCAATTTCTTCTTGCTCATAGCTTTCATAATCATAATAATCTCTGTCCATAAGTTTCACCCTTCATTTATTTTTGTATATACATATTATATCAAAATCTTTAATTTTACACAATAGAAGAGTAGTGTTTGCGTAATTTTGAGCAAAAAAATAAGGGTAGTTTCCTACCCTTAATAATTTACAATAGTTTCATCAATTCTTTTCTTAATTTTTTCCATTTCAACGGATGCTTGACGTAATAACTTGGACAATTCTTTCCGTTTACATCCCAATGTCGTGTTATCTGTTTTAAGTTGTGGCAATGTTTTTTGATATACACAATTAAAAGTTTTAATGCCTCTTTTTGTTCTTTGCTAACTGGTTTATCTACGCAATCACACAACTCAATAGAAACGCTGTTGGAATTTTTGCATATGTTTTTTAATTTAGCAGCACCATTTTTGTCCGTAAAGAAACCGCCAACAGACCATGCAATTCTGTTCATGTTGATTGATTTATATACGTTTCCTGCCTTATCAATAAAAAAATGCGCTCCTGCTGCCCTTGTATTTGTTTCGGCAAAATAACGTGCGTTTGCGTAAGCTGTATCTTTTTTATTGCCTGTACAATGGATAACAGTATACAAAACATCATCAAGACTTCTTTTGTCGCCATAACTAATAGACTTTGCAAGCAATTTATTTATTTTCATGACTACTCACCATCCTGCTCATCATCCAATCTAACCTCAATGGTATCAATCATATCATCTAGCTTTTTCACGTTGTGCTTAATAGATGCCATGTCAATTAAACCCTCTGCTACAATGTACGCAATCACTGACGAGATAATGGTTGCTGTACCCTCTGTTTTGTTTCCACTGAAAACCAATGCTAAACCGCTTAAGATACCTGTAAATGCTGTTGTTAATTTTTTACTCATAATATTCAACTCCTTTATTATATTTATATACTTAGATTAAATTTAGTCTAAGTTTAGTCCAAGTTTAGTCCATGTTTAGTCAAGGCTTAGTCTAAATTTATTCTAAACCAACAACATAGGATAATCAATGATTATTTAGTTTTTTGGTCGTTTAATTTTTGTTCAAGTTCTTCTACACGTTTTGTAAGGTTTTGAATTGTTGCAACCATAGGGGCGATAAGTTGAGTATAATTCAATCCCCAACTCAATTCTTCATCAGATACTCCTTTTTTTAGATTTATTTTTTTGCTCCTGTTACCTTTTTTATCAACTTCGGCAACATCATATAATGCAAAATTATCAATGCCTATATTGTCACATACTTCCTTTACGTCTTGTGCAACAAATCCCATGTTTAATTTTTTGCTTTTATCTTTTTTAAAGATATATTGAACTGGTTGTAATGAATTTATCAACTCGATAGCTGATTTTTCGTTAATTGTCTCAATATTGTCTTTTATTTTTCTGTCGGATGATTGTACAAGAGTTCCTACAAACACATCATTCGGGAACAAAGTGTCACCATCACCATTAAGCAGATATACTTCATTTCGTGTTCCTGTGTTGTCTCGCTGTTCTACTTTGATTGACGGTAAGTTTTGACTTGCACCCCATCGATTAGTATGTGTATAAAGGCTCATATGCATGTCATAATCATTGACATATGGGGTATCAATACCACAATAACAATTTTTAGATGGTGTAATTTTAAATCCCTCGTCATCCTCACCATTCAATGTTCCATCAGTTTCTAAATTTATACCTACACCATTATTATTTTTGAGATTTAGCATTGATGGTGATAGAATAAAATGTTTACCAGCATATTTATCATAACAATCAAAGCTGTATTCGTCTATACTAAAACTCTTTGTTTGAATTCCGTTTTCTTCTTCGCTAAACCTAATACATTCGCCGCAACTAATATTTAATTTTCGTGTGATATCATCAGTATTATTTCTTGTTTTTAACTCGATAGAATATTCGGGTTCTTCTTGATTAGTTATAACATCTTTTTTAATTTTGAGTGTCGTATTCCACCCATCATCTGAAGTTTTGCCAAAATTAAATTCTTTTCCGTCGTACTGAATTTCACCACTTTTTTTAATCGAAAAAATATTAGTTTTTTCAGAATTAGTAAAAGAAATAAAATTGTCAATCTTAAAACTATACTTCGGTGTTATAATATAGTTACCAACTATAACACCGTTGAAATTATCTTCTTGATAGGAATATATGTCCGACGTGTCTGTCAAACTAGAATATTCTTTACCATTACAAGTTTCATAAAACCCAAACCAATCTTCAATAGTTCTTCCGACAGCGATAACGCTTTCACCTATATTTAATAAAAAATCAAAATGTCTAATACCGCTAAATTCGCCCATAATATCATCTTCATTATTAAAACCTTCGTAAAACTGTCCATTAAAAACATCATAAATAGAATTGGCATACCACAAATAATTATTATCGCTAAGTAGTACATATGTAGAATGACCTAAAATTTCTATGTCTTGAATGATAGCACTATGATTTAGCGTCAAATATTGTCTTATTGTCATTGTTTGAGGAGTACTAAGGTAAAAAGGACAATAAAAAACAGATAGTTTCCCATCTATAACAAATAAAAAATCTTCAAACGCTTTTAACTTAACTTTATCAGACACTATATAATCGTAATCGGTTATTTTTGTTAATTCGTCAGTTGTCGTTCTGTAATAGTATAAACCATTTCCACAAACCCAAAAAATTGTATTTCCGATAGCTACAATATCTGAATAATCAGATACATTTTGAGTTATGTAAAATTCTGCCTCATTTAATGACAAAAAGTTTGCAGATTGGTTAGTGCTTGAATTAGTGTACTTTCCACACACACATACCTGGTCGTTATAGTAACATACACTGTGAAGTTCGCATACATCATATTTGTATTCATCATCAAAATGTCCAATATTTGGTATATCCCAGTGAAGATTAGACAGGTCAGCAGTTTCTAAGTTTTCACTTTTGACTAACTTATCTCCAAGAATTGTATATAAATAATTATCAACTTTTATTATCTTTTTATAAAATAATTGGTCGAAATTAGCAAACGGATTATCTTCTGCCAATGTAGAATACGACGAAACTACAATTGGACTTTTATACATATCTATCATTTTTTCGCCTGCTGATATATCAACAAAAGTCTCACTATCTCGTACCTGCAATAAAGCGTTTGAACCTTTAATTTGCACGTTTCCTTGTTCATCAACATTGAAATTATTGGAAACAATCTTGATGTTGTCAGCAGTCAATAAAATATCTTTTGCCTCGGCAGACAAAATTAAATTATTATTATCGTCAACCTCACCAAGAACAATGCTAACAGTATCATTTCCACGTTTCACATTCATTGTAATTGTGTTAGCTGTTTGAACAATGGCAGAAGAAGTATTATTTTCTATATCTGTCATTCGTGAGGATACTTCGTCAATAGTTTTGACTAATTCAAGAGTTTTCCCCTTTAAAGCCTTTACTTCGTTTGCCTCTGAATATGTTTCTGTGTTGTAATCATGTTCTACATTGCTAGATAGCTTGTCTTTAGAAACAATAATACCATTTATTTCTCTTGAAAGAATAGGAGAGTAGAATGTTACATTTTCTTCATCCGTAACAGAAATTACATCCCCTAATTCAAGATATAACGTGTTATATGTTTCAACGCTGCAAGGTGTAAACAAATAAGATTGTAGCGTTGTTCGCAATGATTGTCCTATTGCAGTTATTTCTTGGCTTGACATACCGTATGTTAGGTAATTACTTGTGACATCATACACATTTCCAGTTTGCCCTACAAGTGTTCCTTCGTCTGTAGAAGATAATTGTATTCTGACACCTGTTACACCGTCATATGGCTTTTCAGACTTATCAAAAGATATATAACCATCTATTGCATGAGAAACATTGCTTGAAATGTCTATTAGGTTAAAATAACCGTCACTATCAATATATCCGTACTTTCCAAGCAGTTCTAAAGACATTCGCAACAATGTGTTAACGGTGACTTCTGAACCTTGCATAGATACACCATGATATATAAGTATGTTTGTAGAAATATTCAAGTTGTTTGTTGGTATTCCTGCATAGGTAAGCAATCCAGTAATAAAAGTGCCAAGATTTACACTTTCGGAGTTGGTAAACAATCCCTCATAATATTCGGATGCGTTTTTGTTACCTTTGGTATATAAACAATCGTAGGCTGTTATATTCCGGTATAACTTATTACTGCTTAGAGTGGAACTATCAATGTAAAATTCGCCAACAGAATAAGAATAAACTGTATTTTCTTCTGCATCCTCTATATTCGCTGTTACTGTCATTTTTTTGCCATCTATTGCGTAATCGTTTGCTCCTGCAACACTAACAGAAAAGTAAGATGATATACATCCACCGAACAAAAGTTTATTATTTTCATTGATTGACTGCTTAATAGAAACACTTTCCTCAATAATGTCCTCTGCATCAAGTTCAACAACTAAACCATTGCTAACATCAATGCTGATATTGTAATTTATGAAATATTTTTTTCCGATATCGTTAAAAATATCAATCTGCGATTGTGTCAAATTCATCATAATTGTATTCCCACCTTTCTATTCGTTTATAGCTTTTTCATATGCAATCATATGTATTGACATAGGCAAATAACGAGGTTTTCCCTCATACGTTCCACCAAACTTGAATGTAATGTCGGGAATGTACATATGTGCCTTTTTATAACTGTCTGTATAATCGTCATAAAAACGAATTACGCAACATCTTTGTGCTTTATTACACTTAATCTGATTGCTTGTTCTTCCATGGAAATCAACATCATTTAGGTTTATTGCACTTGCTACATAGCCTAACAAAGTTTTCTTTTCATCATAACTCAAATTGCGTGTTGTACACTCACATTTTGTTCTTGATACCGATAAAACATTACGGATAAGTGTACCTTTTGAATTTACATAACTGTCCATATCCTGCATTTGGTCGGGTGTAACGTCAATTCCCCCAGGTTGCATAAACCCATCTAATTTACGAAATGTGTAACTTCCGTTACTGTATGCGGTTGCTATTGAGATTACACCTTTAGAATTATTATAAGCCATTATATATCATCCTTTCTTAAAAAAATAGCAAGCCACAAAGACTTGCTATCTATCATTTTTAATTTGAAAACAATGGTCTACCTGTTCTCTTCACAAAATTTCTGTTTTCACGCTCAACAATTCTCACAATATCGCCATCAGAAACCCCCTCAACAAACAAGGTGTTATTATTACCCATGTTGTTGATGGAATTTGCAACTTCTGTCAATACTGGCACTAAAGCGTTGTATACAGCGTCAGAGATACCTCTTTCAATTTGTTGGTTATTGGCAACTGCCGTTTTGTTTCCTATTTTACCAACCATTTCGGGTCCAGCTTCACGAGCAATAAACATTTGTCCTGTTTCAACGAAACCACCTGTTGCCAAAGTCGGGATTTTGAAAAGTTGCTTATCAAAAGCTGGTATAATAGTTACACCTTTGACTTTTACTGCACTCCATTTAATATGCATCAATGAATTAAAACCATTAATCATACTATTCAATCCGTTTTTTAGAGGTGTCAACCAATTAGCAACAGTTTTTTTGCTTAATCCTGTCAATTTAGCTTTAATTGACAAGGCAGTATTACCAACTTTTTTAATCAATCCTAACACACTATTTTTTAAGGCATTTGCACCTGTTGAAATCGAAACACCAATTCCAATTGTGAAATTAACAATGTTTTTAATTAAGTTGTTAAATGCGTTTGTTAAAGCTTTTGCAGTAGTGGCGATTTTTACACCAATTCCAATTGTGAAATTAACAATGTTTTTAATTAAGTTGTTAAATGCGTTTGTTAAAGCTTTTGCAGTAGTGGTGATTTTTACACCAATTCCAATTGTGAAATTAGCAGCATCTTCACCCATATATCCTAATGCTTCTCCAATATCGCTGAACCATTGTCCAAAAGCATCCCACCATTCACTAAGGTCATAATCCGTAAAGCACCAATCACCTTTTGTACCAAACAATTTTTCACCAAGCCATTTCCCAAAATCAAAACCAGTATTCCAAGCCAATGTAAGAGCCGCAACTTTTAATCCGATTTTAAGGTCGTGTGTTAGTGTATAACCTGCTAATGCCGCTGTTATTGGTGCAGCAACAAGTGATTGTATCTTGTCATTACTTTCTGAAAGTTTAAATGTTGCATATCCTAGACTTAGACCTAGTGCAATTTTCCCAAGAGATAGATTTGCTCTTGCTAATGCTGTTGCCAACGCTGTTGCAAGTGCTTTGTCTGCACCTGTTAATTTTACTGCACCTAATAAACCAATTAAAGCAAGTGACAACGGATTGGAATCTGCTAAACCTTTAATCATTCCATCTATTGCGTCTGCCATACCTTTCAATATTGCTCCTGCCAAGTAGATAAACTTTATACCTATTTTTGAATAATCAATATTGCCGAAAAATGTTGCGATATCATATCCCAACAATTCCCAATCTACTTCACTGATTGCTCCAGTTAAAAAAGTTTCAATACTTGTAGCAAGCCTTGTTACTCCGTCTGCTGCCTTTTTAGGGTTAAATCCCTCAATTAATTTATTGATATGGTCGCCAACCCATACTCCAACATCCGTAAAGTCACCAAGTTTCCAATCTCTTAAAAACACTTCTTCGATTTTCTTTTTCAGTTCATCTGCCTTTGAAGTCATTCCATCAAATGCTTTATTCCATCTTGTTTGATAGTCCTCAACTGCATCAATTAAAGCAGAATTTAACATCCCTGATGTATCAGCTCCACTACCTGCACCGCTTGCCCCATTGTCAGAACTATTTGAAACACTTGAAGTTAGGTTGTTTAATTCATCAAATCCTTGTAGTTGTTTGTTTAGCTTTTTAGCACTATCTGTTGTTTTGTCAATTTTATCTGCGACACCGTCAAGACCATCCTCTGTGCTTTCAAAATCAACATCAGCACCAGTCTTTATTGCTTTTGACGCTTCTGACCATTTAATACCAAACAAATCTCCGATATGTTTTATTAAATCTCTAATAGCCATTGCCATAGCGTTTATCCATGGTAATACTTTTTGGATGATTGGCATAAACAGTCTACCTAGCATCATTCCACATTGTTTAATGTTGTTTTTCAGTAAACGAAATTGATTAGCAGGTTGGTTTCACTTTGTTATCGTAAAGGCTCTTTATCCTTTACCTCTTATAGTTTCCTATAAGGTCGGAGTACATTATCAACCTAATAAATAGGTTGTCGAACACTCTTGGGAAGATTATATTTATTCACTTCCTACTCTCTACGGTGCTATATAGCCTTTCGCAATCTATATAGTTACCTCGGTATTAGCATGATTTTGATAATCTTTTGAATAAACCCATCTAAATCCTTTGCACTTATGTCCGTTTTTTAACGCTTTGTGTATTTGTTTATGAACAGAAGTTGGTTCTCCGATTGCTCTTGAAGCTTCTGAACAATTATTAAATGTGTTTATTATGTTGTTTTTATCATCTAATTGAAAAATTGTTTTATCTTTGTATTCAACTCCTTTAAACGAATAATCTTTTGATGGGTTGTAATCTTCAAAATAAATCCATTGATAACCACCGCATCTTTTAGAATAACCACAAAGACAAGAACTTATATTCGCTCTATTTAAGTTTAATTTTTTTGATGCATCTGTAACGCTATCAAAAACATTTATTAAATATCCGTTTAAATCTAATTGAACTATTTTTTTGGTTTTGTGAGAACTTTTTTTGTTATAATTTGAAATACAATTTGATTTTACATCTTTTTTAAATCTCCATTGGTAACCACCAGATTGAGATATATTACCTTTTGCACACTCTATTATCATGTGTCTGTCTGCTTTTGATTTTAAAGATGCACAAGAAGCACTTTCAAATTCTTCTATATAATTTCCGTCAAAATCAAACTGAACAACTGGCTCTGAATTCCAAGAAACACCACCTTCACCACCTACAGTTATGTTATAACCATTTGATTTTTTTGATTTTATGCAAGTGTTTAATTTCTTTATCCAGTATATTTCTTTTTGTTTGATTTCTTCGTCATTATCAGAAGTATCAATAATTTCCCATTCAAAGTTTTCTTCACCATATTTTTTTAAAGCATTATGAAATGGTAAATTATCATTTTTATTCAAAATGTGTTCTCTTTTTCTTTTTTTAAAATTATAAGTTTTACCTATATACAATTTTCCGTTTATTTTATTTGTTACTTTATAAACAACATATTTTTTCAAGATAAGCACTCCCTTTTGTTTTTTATTATATTATATCAAAACAAAGTGCTTAAATCAAAATTTTAGCCTTCACCGATTTTGCTCGATTTACATTAGTGCGTTACCACACTAAGCCACAAGTAAGTCTATGGTTTTTGCTAAATCTCCGTATGAAATTTTTGATTGGTCTAATATTGCTAACATACGCAAGTATGTTTTCTCTGATTGTGTCATTGAAGCTACGTTTTTGGTTATTCCGTATTCAAGTGCGTACTGCTTCAAAGTGGCATTAGAGATATCAATACCATACTTTCTAACTGCCATTGTCATACCACTAATACCACTAACAAGATTGTCTTGCACCTGCGATAAATCAGTGTTTGTTAAACTCGAAATATCAGCACTTAACATCGCCATTGCTTTTGACGCCGCTTCACTTCCAGTTCCTAGCATACCAATAGAGTTAGTCAACTGTGTTATTTTAGCTTCATAAGCTACAATTTCCGAAACATCCAAACCAAGGCTTTTTGTGTCTGCAATTCCTAGTTCACCTGTTTTAGAAACTGTCATTCCTGTTAATTTTTTGTTCAAATCGCCAAGATTTTTTTCGTAAGACTCTTTATATGCTTTTGCATTTCTAAAGCCAGCTTCTTTGTAATAATCTTCACTTACTTTATTGATTGCTACATCATAGTAGTTAAAATCCTCTATGTAGTCCATAGCACTTGTTATGGCACTTTTTAATTTGCCAAAAACTCTAATAAGCATCCAATATTTTGCGTAAAGCATACCAATAGCACTTGCAAGACCTTTTGTGCTTCTTGATGTTTTGCTAAACAAAGACGGTGTTTTACTTGCTGAATTGTTTATCTTGGAAAAAACACCACCTAATTTATTTCCCGATTGTGACAAACCACTTAAACTGTTCAAAAGAGATAAGGTTTTGCCCGATAATTCGGGTAATGACTGCATATCTACCGCAAATTGTTTGACTGATTGCGATAATAGTTTCAATCCATCTGCTGTAGTTTGCGTCTTAGTTCCTGCACTTGCTAATTGTCCAAGAGAAGAAACAAACATTCGGACTTCCGAATTTACAGATGAAACGCTACTCATAGCACTCATGAAATTCAACAATTCATTTTGCAATGGCTTTAGTCCTTTAGCAGTAGAAAATGTGTTTTCTCCTGCGTTTGCCAATTTTGCCAAAGCATTTACGAATGAAGTTATTTTGGAATTTACTCCCTCAACTCCGTTTAAAGCGTTTATAAGTTTTGTTAATTCGGCAGAAAAAATACCAAAATTATTTGAATTTTCGAATTTAACTCCACCAAGTTTCGAAAGGGCAGTAGCAAAGGACGAAATTCCTTTAGTATCTATAGTGGCACGTGAGAATTTGTCGATTGCATCCGATAACGGTGTTAATTGTGATGCAACATTCTGTAAATTACCAGTATTAATGTTAGTGATTTTTTCTATTCCTTTTGTAAGTGTAGTAAAATCACGAGATGCAACATTTTTCATTCCTTGCATAGCTGTAGAAATGTTCTTTAAACCAACAGAAACGTTGTTTAAACCGCTGGAATTTGATGACACATCCTGCAACCTTGATAAGCTATCAGCCAAATCATCAAGTGCCTTATTTGCCTTTGTGGCATTGGCTGTTATTTGTATGTCTAATTCGCCAATATTTGTTGACATATATTGTTCACCTACCTTTAATTATATAAAAAAACGGTAGTTTGGAATTAAACCTCGCTACCGTTAATATCTTCTTTATTTTCACCGAATTTTTCGGCAAGTTTTTTGTTCGCTTGTTGCACTTGCAAAAACATAAATAATCCTTCAACTTGTTTCTTTTTCTTTTCTTCTTCTGTCAATTCAATCTGTTGTCCAGTTTCTTCATCAGTAGCAGTTTCCTTATCCTGCGTAACTGGTTTATCGGGATAAGCACCACTTTTGGAAAAACAACTTGATATGGCATAAGAAACATACATACCATTAAGCCACGAAATGTATTCATTAAATTCATACTTTTCTTGGTTTTTCTTATTGTATGCTTCGATTATCTTGTTAATTGCAAATGGTGTATAATGAAAAAATTCTTTGTACTCTATTCCTGCAATTAAGGCATTAGGCAAAACATCATCAAAGATTATTTCTTTGAAACTTTTGTTTGTTTCTTTTTGTGGTCCTGTGGTATTTTCGCATTCTCGGTCGCTTCTTCCGCTTCGTTCACTAGCTGTGTCAGACCGAGTTGTTTGAAAAAACCATCTTCGCCCATAATCTCAAGAAGTTCCATGAATAATCCGTAAAAGTTTCCTTTTTCATTATCCTGGTTTTCTTTAAACCAAACCTTAATTAATTGTTTAGCATCACTTAAACTTGTGATTTCTTCACCGTGATTTTCTAACAGTCCTGCGTAAAAACAAGTCATGCAAGTGTTAGGTACATCAATAGTAGCACTTAAAACTTCTTTGATTTCATTTTTATTTTCTGCATTAGCAACATTTGACATGAAGTTAATTACAGTTTCGGCACAGTCTTTATACAATGCCGCTTCAATCGTGTATTCAAGTTTGTAGTTCTTGTTTCCAATTTTGATTTCTCTCATATTTACCTTCCCTTCTCCCTTTTTATAGGGAAGGGTGGCTGTTACACCACCCGTTCTTGTTTAAATTTTTTAGTTTCCAGAAATTGTACCATCTGCATTGATTGTACTATCCTGCGTGAATGTAACTTTATTTGCAAGCCCTTCATAAGAAGAAACGATAAAGTTTACAGTAATCTGCCATGCAGAGTTAGGACTTGTCTCTGGAACTGGAATAGCTCTAGGACATTCAATCTTAATAAAGAATGCTCTGCTCATATCGTCATGACTAATCTGTAACCATGTAGCTTTCGAAGCTGATTTTGCAGTATTTGAAGCTGTAAATAACTTCTCAATCTGTGCAATAACTTCGGGTGTAACGTTAAATCCAATTTCAATGTTACCACCTGTGTCCTGCTGTCCTGCTGCGTAACGCTTAAACACATCCTCAATAGCTGTAACGTCAATCTGTTCTGTTGAAAGCGATAAACCACCGATAGAAGTTAATCGCTCTAACTGTAGCCATCCTGTTGATGGTTTTGTTCCTGCAACTGTTTCAACTGCGTATGATGCCTTAACACCAAGCGTTGATAAACCTGCAACACTAAATGCCATATATATCAATCCTTTCTTTATAAAGTATCAGATGCACCAATTAAACGAGTGTATCTGGCTGTACTTCTGTATTCATTGTTTTGGTTGTCAAAAGTAGGCAATGAAGAAGTGTTAAACTTCATTTGTTTCATTATTTGCAATAATTCATAAGCTATATTATCTGCGTCCTCTTGTGAAGTGTTTGTTGTTACATCAATCTGAATTGTGAAGTTAATTCCCGATATAACATCATTGCTAATTGTTTGCATTACTTCTTTAGGTACAATACTTTTGACATAAACAAAAGGGAATGTAGGCTGTGAAGTCGAATTTGACACCGTAGAGAAACTTTTATCAGTCAAGCCATAGTTTGTCTTAAACTCTTTCGAAAGTCCGTTTTTGAGCCTTGTAAAAACGATTGGTAATAAATCGCTTGTCCATCTGTTGGAATTTGCCATAAGTATCACCCCCATACTTGCTTAGCAATCTTTTTTACTTTGTTGTATTCTTGCAAATCAAAAAATGTTTCTAACATAAACGGTCTCGCTTCAAAACCTTTAGTCCAATGGACTTCTCCATTTTTTACATAAATCCATCCGTTTTCTCCGTGATTGTTTACATCATACGTCCAGTCAATATTTTCACCGTTTACTTGTGGATGTGGTGAGTTTGCACCTCGAATACCTGTTCCAAATTCAACGAATTTAGCGTATTCGCAATCCGTGTAAACAACATATTGACTTCCGTTTGTAATAACATCACCTTTTGTTAGAGATATACTTGAAAATAACTCTCCTGTGTCGAAAGCATCATAACTTTCTATGTTTATTCGGCAACATTCAACACCGACTTCTGCCAATAATTTGACAAACATATCACACTTTCTTATCAAGTCTTTTTTGTATTCAAGCAATTCTTGTTGTGCTTGCTTTATACTGTTTACATCAAAAATGTTTATTTTAATTTTTTTCTTCACTTTAAGCACCTACTTGTTAATAGCCTGTAAAATTGCCTTTGTATAATGTAAACTCTTGCTTATTTTGATAACTATATAATCTGCACTGTTTTTTTGAGGATAAAAAGTGGAAATTTTATCCCCATTTTCCAAGGTAACTATAACTGGTGTAGTAAGTTTGTTTCTGACCTCGGATTTTGCCCAAATAAGGCTACCTTCTTCCAAAGGGTATAAATCATTAGGATAAAGTAAAATAGCTTGGTAATCTGAAAAAGACAAACCGTATTCGGTTTGTTCTGCTTCATTACCACTCATAGACAAACTAGACTTCATTTCTAATGGTGTAGAATAAACAATTTCACTTTCGCCTGTTTCAATTTGTTTACCGTTTACAGTTCTGTATTTGGGAAACAAACCCAATTCAAGCGAATATTTCAATTTATGTTTATTCCTTTGTAGCGTGTGTAAACGCATATAATCACCCGACTTTCTTTTCTAGTTCATCTAATCTAAATTCTAATTTGCCAATCCTAGAGTTATGTTCGCTTATATCACATCTAAGCTGTCTTAATTCTTCTTTGGTTTCTTTGCTAAGAGAAATTGTTTCATCTAGCTTTACACTTATAGTCGTAAATTCTCTTGTTCTATCGGCAACGGAAACTTCTTTCGTCCTAAGATAACTTTTGACACCAAAAAAAACCGCCGCTGACACGGATATTACACTAAGTAAAATAGTTAATTGTATCTCCATACTTTAAAACTCCTTCGCATGTTTTTTGTAGGCATCCCACCACCAATATAAGCCTACCCCTACCAACTATAAGTTGATGCACTGACTACTAATACAATACGGTGCTAACAAACGGATAAACGTTTTTAAACACGCTAGAAGATATATACGCATCTTCATAAGTGATGTTTACACCGTTTTCATTGTGTACTGTTTCGCCTTCTGCTCCGACTTTAAGATACAAGTCCACAACCGCCATTGTAATCGTATTTAAGTTGTCCCAAATATCTTTTTCTATTTTCTCTTGCGTATAAGAAGGTGGGAACTGTCTAAGGTGTTTGTACTTTTCAATAGCAAACTCTACAAGAAATCCGCTTGGAGATTGTCCTTTTAAATCGTCTATGGTATTAAAGTACGAACTAGCCTTGACAACCACCGAAGCAACAATTTCTTCCATCATAGATTATTCCACTTCTTTCTTTTTGGTTGTCTTTTCGTTTTTCTTTGTTTCCGTAGTAGTTTCTTTAACGGATTTATCAGAAACAGGAACTTCCGTTCCTGCTTCATAATAAACACCGTCATGCTTTACACAATATTCAAATTTCATGATGCACACCCCCATTAAGCTGTCTTAATAACAAATGTGCTATCCATGTTTTCGTATGATGGTAAGCAGATAAGAGATGCGATAGTCTGCATTTTAAATGGAGGACCGTAAACAACTTTTGTTGCAATAGCAATTCCACCATGCATAGTAACGTCAGTATCAGGAATTTGTCTGCCTGTTCTTTCTTCTGGTGTTGTACCAAACCAAGTGTTACCAAGTTTTTCCTCTGGAAGAATAGTAACACGGTCTGTTGGATAGAAGTACTGTGATGCACCAGTGTAATCCTTATACATCTTGTCATAGATAACAACTTTAAGTCCGCTTACGCTCTCGATAACTTTTTTAACCATATCATCAGTGATAAACACGGTTGCTGTTGCATTCTGTGCCAAAATAGCAGATGCAATCTGTGCGTTTCCTGCAATCTTATTAAATGTAGCAGAGTTCATCAAAGCGTATTTAGGTGCTTTTCCTAATTCTTTTAATTTCTTAACTGCATTCTGCAAATCAGACAAAGGTGTTGCTGTTGTCTTGTTTGCAACTGTCCACTGTGATGTACCGCTTAATGCAACATAGTGGTTAGCTGAACTAGCATATGCACTGTTTGTATCGTAATTGTACGAATAGTTTACACCGTTAGCGGAGAATGTAATCTGTGGCGAACCAGAAGTTGTTGCTAACAACTTCATACGCATTACTTCCGGGATAACCTCTGCACCAAGAACTAATCTATCTGTGTCGTTATAAATAGAATTCAATGCCATTTCTAAAAATGCATCATCTGTTGACTTAATTCGGTCTAATTCAATTAGGTGTTCCTCATTGATATCCATTTCTTCACGGAAAAATGCCATCTGTGTTTTCTGAATATCAAGTGCTTCTCTACTTCTTAACACTGGCAATGCATCAAAGTTTGAAGGCTGTAATGCGACTGGCAATCCTGTAGAAGTTTTTACCCATTTAAGGTCTAAACCTTCCATTTTCTGATTAGGAAACCATTTCTCGCCCAGGTAAGGAATATCGTTTGATGGATTTTTAGAAACATTTAATGCGATAGATTTTGAATTTACTACTTCATTTACTAACATTTTACTTCACTCCTTCCTATTCAAACACAATCATTGGTAATGCACTTTTGGCAGCAGCGGCAATAGTAACCCCACTGTGTGTCTGTGCCTTTGTTGTGTCAATATATGCTTTCTTCAAGATTGTTCCTTGTGGTCTGTCCTCTGTTACATCAAACAATAGGATACCTGCTACTGTAGCTGTGTTGTCTACAACTCCTGTCGAACCGATTGGAGTACCTGCTTTAACAATCTTTTTTCCTTCCGAAGTTGTTGCTGATACGCCAGAAAAGTCTAAAGTAATCGCAATTCCTTCAAATGGTGAACGTTTCAAAATGTTTACTGCTGTTGTAACATTTTTTGTCTCAAAACTCATATTACTCATATTTTTTTCCTCTCTTTCTATAGATAATTTGCTAAGATGTCACTGCCTGCGTCGTTTTCGTGCATTTTCATAACGTATTGTTCAGCGACACTAAGTTCTTTATTCTGACCTTGACTACCGCTTGTTGGAGAACCTGCGTTGTTTGCCAATTCGTTTACCTTGTTCTGCACAGCTGTTTCTGTAGCAGAAGTAATGATATTAGCAAGAGTATCAACATCAAAATTACCGCTCATAATACCTTCTATCATCTTATCAGCATTTTCACCAGTAATGCCCTTTTCGGCAAAACTGTTTTTTAGTGTCATTGTCTGTAACTGTTTTTCTAACGTTGACACTTTATCCAATGCGTCATTTGTGGCTTTATTTGCCTTTTCGATTTCTGTCATATTGTCGTTGTTAATAGCGTCAAGCTGCGCTTGTAACTCTGCCAATTTTTCAACGGACTTGTTAGCTTCTGCCTTGTAATACTTTGCGTTGTCTTTTTCTTTAGTAACTGCTTCGTTGAGAGTGTTTAAAAAGCTGTCAATCTGTTCTTTTGTAGGTTCTTCAATACCTAATTTTGTTTTTAAGTATTCGTTTACTTCGTCTCTAGTCATAATTTTTACCTTCCTTTTCTCTACGCTTTTTTACGTTGGTTGCTTCAACATGATAATTATTTTTATGTTAAAATTTTAGAAACTAAAGAAAAACTTTAGAAACTTAAATTTTGTTTTTTACTTGTTAATAATATTACTGAATGTCATACAATCATATTATTATAAATCAATCTCTTCAATCTCTGCTCTGACTTCTAACGCATGTAGATATTCTCCCATGCATTTTTTCTGCTCCTTTAATAAGGATATACTACATAATGGCGTAAATGATAATGTTAATGCATCCGCTTTAATCAGCATTTTATGTAGTTTTTCATATCTTATTTTTGTTTGGTAGTATTCTGCTCTAAACCTATCCTTATAATCATCACTGTTCATTAACTCAATTGTATCTCTTAATTCCATTATAATTTACCTCACTAATTATATTTTTTGTTTGCATATTTATCTACTTGGTTGCATTTAATATTATTGGCTGTTGGGGCAATACAACATTTAATCGGCTACCGTTTCCGAACCAATCCCGAATGGGAAAGACTACTGGCTATCGAGACACGATATTTAATCGACTGCTGCCGAACCAGTAGGGTTGGGTTTTAAGAAAAAATACTTGATATTTCTTCTGATGTCAAAACTCTGTCGTACTTGTAAGCACTGTATATTGTACCAGTAAATCTAGGATTTCCATTTACATCACAACCCAAAATCCAATTATAATCATGTGTTGTATTGTTTAATGGACAAGTTATTGCTGTTGTTGAATTTACATAAGCAGTCAAATTATACGAACCGTTTACTCTTGTGAGTATAAGTACCTGTTTATTTGACTTCTCAACATTTGTCAATTCTGTTACTGATACACCAGAACGCAATTTGAACTTAGTGCTTTCTACACTAGTATTGTTCACACTCCAACCATTAAGCGCGCCGCTATAGACCGGGTTTCCACAAGACATAAGAACTTGTATTTGGTCAGTAATTGGTGTTGGATTATCCCATTCAACGACCAACGAATAAGCACCTGCATTACTAGATTGTAACTTAAGGTTTGTATCTATCTGTCTTGTGTTACTATCAAATGTTGTAGGAGTTGTCATTGAATAACTGTAATCATTTGGAACAGTAATTCCATCTCCACCCTGCGAAATACTAACCGTTACGCTAACCGTAGCTGTCAATCCATTTGAAGTTGTGGCTGTAATAGTAGCTGAACCATTGGCAACCGACGTTATTACCCCATTACTTACAGTTGCAACTGTGTTATCGCTTGAAGCCCAACTTGTAACGGTGTCCGTCGTATTTGATGGTGTCAAAGTAGCTGTAATAGTACTTGTGTCTCCTGCTGTGCTGAATGAAACTGTGCTAGGTGACAATGAAATTGCTGTTGCGTGTACCTCTTGGCTTGACTGTGTTGCGCTTGCAGTAATCACAATGTTTCCTGTTACGCTTGCAATGCTGATTGTTCCATTGCTATAAGCTGTGCTTGTAATGTCTGTTCCACCCATTGTTACGGTGACACTATCTAATGTATAGCCTGTGTTTGCTGTAATTGTGGCGGTATACGAACTATTTTCATTTGCTGTACTAGCATTGTTACTATTACTTGCATTCGTTAGATTATTTGTTATTGTATACGAATTAACCGCACTATTTGTAATCGTAACTTCTTTTGTCGCTGTAAAACCTGTTACGCTGTCTCTAGCTGTGATTGTAACTGTTCCTGTACCATTAAGGGTTGCATACCCCATTCCCAACGATTGTTGTCCTGGGAACATGCAAATTGATGTATTGGAAGAAGTAAAAGTTACATTTGACGAGATATCAGTTCTGTTCCTACTTACATTTGCTGTGCTTGGCAACATTGACACCGTAAATATTGGATGCTGTCCTTTTACCAATAGATTGCTTGCAACATCATTTATTGAAATCCCTGTTGCTTCTACCTCTATATCATCACTAGCACCGTATAGAGATTTTGTCATAATAAAAGGTAGGTTGCTTAATTCATCAAAAATGAATTTTCCAACTAAATCACCGCCTAGCTTAGTCAAGTGCGCTAGGTCTGAAATCAAGTATTTTCTTCCAAGATGTTCCCTATGAAATGTAATACCTGCCTTGCACCCATCAATACAATAAATGCCTAAGTATTCCGCGCATTCTTGAATTGCACTTCTAATTGGTGTTAAACGTGCAAATTCTGACGCATGACCGCCAAATGCTATCGGTGTCATTAAAACAATCCTTGCATTTGGATATTCTGCGTTGATTTTATCTACCACATATCTAACAGATGCACACAAATTTGTTAGTGTTGTTATATCTGAACTCTGTGCTGTGTCAGTCTCAAACACTGTTGATGGTGTACCAACTGTTTTATTCTGAAAAGCGTCATTTGAGCCTGCTAAAATAAAGATTAAATCTGGTGTTGCAATAGTATTATTGTCAACGCTTGCTTTCAATCGGTTAAACTGATTTCCAATACAGTTATTAGCGTTACTAGCTGTCATTTCTGACCTTGTAGACACGCTTTGGGTATTACTTGAAAAAGTCCAAACTGCACCACCGACCGCATAATCTGTAAATGATTTAGGACTTGCAAGACTTCTGAATTTATTAATCCACATACCATAGCCATTTTCGCCACTTTCAACGTCTGAAATGCTATCACCTAGAACAGCTATGTTTATTTTTGATAGTGCATTTGTAACACCGCTAACTGGATTTTCTGTTAAATATTCACTGACAGCGTTGTTAATCTGCGATTGTGATACTGTTTTACCTTCAATTTCTTGATGTATCTTTTCTGAACTCCATGTGGATGCACTTGATGTTGTTGTATCGTCAATGGATGTTCCTGCGTCTCCTGCTGGAATGTTGTGGTAATTACCATCATCACCAAGATACTTTTCGCCATTACCGTCTGTAAGCAAAATTGCTAATTTTTGTGCCTGCTCAGGTGTTAATCCTGTTCCACTTTGCGAATTTCCGCTACCAATATTATTTTCGGTGATATAATTAGCAATCAATGTGTTTACTTGGTTTTCTGTCAATGATGTGCCTTTGGCTTCTGCATATTCAAGGATAAATGTTCTCAATTCATCTTCATTTTTAATGGATGCCAATAACGCTGGTAATTGCGTATGGTCATAAGGCAATACCAATTTTCTAACTTCTTCTTCTGCCATTGTCTATGCTCCTTTCCATTTTTAATCCTGGATTGTAACTAAGTAATCATCAGATGTGTATATTTGTTCGTTATCAACGGTTGTCACTATGTATTCTGTGACTGTACTTTGGTTTTCAGCGCCTTTTGATAAAACAATATAATCATCTGCTGTGTAGACCACATAACCGTCACTTGTCATTACAACACCGCTTGGAATTGTATCTGGCAAACATCCTTTTGATTGATAAAGAATTGACGGTAATACAATTAAGTTTGCGTACAAAGTAGACATCTCTGAATTAAACACACCAACTTTAATAATCCCAACTTCCAAAACGGAAATCGGGATTGTACATTGATTGTTTATTATTGCAACATCAGAATATATCTCTTTATCATTACAAACAAAACGTGCAGTCTTTTCTTTTCCTTCCCATTCTTCATCAAAAACAAAATTAAGTTTTAAATCAGAATTATCCTTAACGATTGCGTGTCCTTCAACATGGCATATTTTATTTTTTACAATAATATCCATTATTCAGACACCCCCTCGTTATTGGTGTTTTGCTGTAATTTGCTATCAAATTTTTTCTTCAAGTCAACTGCTTTTTGTTCCTGTTCTTCGACCATGTCGATACTCTTATAGATATTGTCGAGATAAGGTTTCGAAAGCAAGAATGTTTTTTCTGCGTCATGCCATAACCCGCAGGTTTTAATGGCAATAAGTGGATGAATACCGTTTCTAAGTAAGTACTCCAAGCACTGTGCTTTAATAATCATGTTATCCTGTGGCGAATGACTTATTACTATGTCAAAATCTCTATAAGATAAGGCAAACTCTTGTTTGTTAATTTGCATTTTGCGTTTGACTTCTTCCAAAATCAGCTTAATAAATCGTCTTTCGCTTGAAACGATAAACGCATCTTTCAATCTTGCAGCAGACTTGGCAAAATCCCATCCATTTCTAAGTTCGACAGCGCCTTGACTATCACCGCCTGTATTACCTTGCTTATTAGGTATAGCAAGAATTGATAAAGCACTATTCCACAAATCATCTTTTGCAATCTGTGTTTGTTCTTGGTTCAGTTCCTGCGTCATTATCTCAACATCAGCTTTGTTTTGTGAGTTGTTTGATTTTACAGCCAAAACTCCATCCATTTTCATCTTTTGGAAAGTTTCTCTGTCAATCTCGCAATTCACAAACTTAATAAACGACTGTACAAATTGTTGCACCGCATCTACACGGTTTGATTGGTAATTATTTATTGCGTCTAGTAAATCTATAACCAATTCTATGTCGGATAATCCCTCTGAATTGTTTCTGTATTCGACAATAGGTATTCCGTCGTAAACGTGTAATCTGCTATATACACCTAAATTGTTTTGTCCGTCTGTTAATGGTACTAATGTACTATTTTTGATAACGTATTCAAACTTTTCAGAGTAGCAGTGGTAGTAAAACAATCCGTCCGTATCTTTCAGTTGTTGCACCGCCAATAATGGCTCTTGTGTGTTTTGCTGATAAATAATAAATGTGTTTAACGGTGTTGGTACAACAATTCGAAACGGAATATCATCCTGTTTACGCTGAATTGCCTTAAAACCTATTCCGGTAGCAGATATCCATTCTCCACAAGTAACATCTTTCACATGCTTATCTGCATCTTTCATCATGTCACATATAATGTCTATCTGCTTGTTTAATTTATCATCATCTTTTCGTGATACAAGCTGTATTGGTTCTCCAAATGTCTGTGCGTTCTTAAAGCGTACAATTTCAAACGCTCTATTCTCAACAACATTGTTGCAAACATCATCACGAATAGTTTTAACTCTGTATCGTATCGGCTGGTCTCCTTTGTAATAATCCCAAAGGTATTGGCAAACCCTACGATTAGTAAAAAAAGTTTTGATGCAATCGCCCACAATGTTAATTACATTTTTTTCGTTTACTTCCTCATACTTCGTGTATGCAACTTTTCTTCCGTAGCATCCTTTTACAAGTTCTTGTAATGTTATTCTGTTCACAATCGCACCACCTTTCATTTTTTCTTATTTTCCACAAGAAAAAAGCAGCAACGAGAAAACTCGCTCCTGCCATCTTCTAAAAGTCAAGGGAAACACCTATCGGAAATGTTTGTATGTAACTGATAATTTGAGGTAATCAAACCATCTTTCATCTTAAAAATATCATATAATAATCGGACATATCGGACAAATTTAATTTTTTTAACTATTTTTTGTGTTTTTACAATTTTAGGTATCTTTCCATTGCTTTTCTTACGCTATCATCTGTGTAACCATTCCCCATGTGCATTGCCACATCATTCCAAGATAATCCGTCTATGTATCTGAAACTAATTATCCTGCGTATGTGACTATCATCTATACTTTCGACAAAATCCTCTATCTCTGCTAGTGCTTTTAGCTTGTTTTTTTCTGCTTTTTCCATTTTTTCCACAAGTTTAAAAAGCATTTCTTCTTTTCGCTCAAACAAAAATGTCGGGATGCCTTGTATTGTAAAATGCTGTATTCCACCCATACCGCCCTTTACAATGTCGGTAACTTCTCCCTCTTCCTTTATTTTTGCAATCTCACTCTCTACTTTTGCTATTCTGTTGTTAATCTCTGTAACTTCTTTTTGCAAGTCAATATATTGTGCCAATTTCTTTTTCATCTGCCATATACCCCCATACGGTTACTTCTAAACGGATTTACTGGTATTTCAATTTTACTTGTCCATGAACCCTCGATAAAGTACGCTAAAGTTGCTAAACAGTCAGGTGCATCATCATGTTTGTTTTTACCATTCATGGTGAAACTAAACAGATTTTGCATGAATTTTCTGTATTCAGCGCTACGACACCCTACATCAAGGAAATAAAAATCTCTAATACTTGGTGCTTTGTCGAAAATTCTTTGTTCTTTTCGCTTGTTCGTCGGTGCATATTCTGATTTTAGGTTTATCCTGTAACCTTTATTCCTTAATGCCGTGTCAACTTCATCTTTGTATCCTTCACCGCCTTGGTTAGATTCGAAAAAAGCACTTCCGACATCATTTTCGATAAATTTTTCCACCACTTTTGGTATTGTGATGTTTTTTTCGTTTGCATCAAAGATAACATCATGTATGTAAATTGAACCATCCTCATACATGTAAGCTATCGCAAGTGCTAATGGATCCACTCCACCTAAAGCAACGTCACACGCTGCACATATCCTGTAAGGCTGTTCGTTCGGCAAAACACCGTTATAATACTTTAACGCTTCGCTTGTAAATACTGCACCGTCACGCTCAATAGGCTCTTGTTGATACTGTGCCATCCATGACGCAATATCGTCGTTTTCTTCAAATTTTGCCCTAAGAGTGTGATAATATTGTGTCGAAAACCCAACACCGTAATCATAATCAAAGTTACTTTCGTCGGTTTCTTCGTCAAGGGCAGGAATTTTTAAAATTTCAATTCGTATGTGGTGTGCATCTGGCGAATTTTGCAAAAAATTCAAACGGTTGCTGAAAATATCATACAAACTCCAAATTGTACCGTTATAACAAACCTTACACCCTTCTTTTTTTCGTGACATTAGGTTGTTATCAAACACAATCTGTTTACGCTGTAAAATGTCTGCATTCATTGCATCTTGAATACCTTCAATGATGTCGTCAATTATCATCCAGCCTTTTGCGTCATACTCACCATTCAGACCACTTTCAAGACCTTTTCCACTGATAGTAGCGTATTTCTTTTTACGTCCCAAATCAACCTTGTGGTTTTTACTGTCCGTAAAGGCAATCTTTGTTGGGAAAATGTCATTGTGGCAATATGTCGGGTCTGTCCATATCTCCATGAGACCATTTATAAACGCACCGCCTAAACTTTCTTTGTAAGTCGCATATAAGTTACTTTCGTTTTGGTGTCTAGCGCAATGCCACGCACAACCTATCGTCATACATAACGATTTTCCAGTTCTTGGCGGCATATGTATAAATGCTTCGTCGATTTCGTCATCCTCTAGTTTTTGCAGGATGTTCATAACCTTTATCAACGTTTTTCGACGTGGCAGGTACATTCTTTCTTCTGGCTTTCGTTTACGCTCAATATACAGTGCGTAACTGTCTAGCAGATAGTATCCCTCAAACTTTAAAATCTCGTAGTATGTTTTGACTTCCTCGGATAACGCTCCGTATACATCATCATAAACACCTTTATCAAAACACAGCTTTTCAAGTTTCCAAACCCCCATGTTGTAGTTATCACGAACAACACCCTCCAGATATTCTTTCGCTTTTGCAGAAACCTTAAACGCAAAATCTCTGTCACCGTATGTCTTTATCGCTGTTTCAGCGATATACACCATTGACATGATGTTTTGATTGGTTTTACCCTCACGCTGAATTTTCTTGTTTAATTCCGACGCTATCTCCCTTAATTCCGCTGGTATCATCTATAACACCACCTTAACTCGCCTCTGTATCAGTAAACCATTGGCTCGGGAACAAATCCGGAGAAATACTTCCACCACCATTCCGATAGATTATCTCAAGCGACTTCTCAACTCTATCTCTTGCAGTGTTGTGGCTAACACCTAAAACTTTCGCAATCTCTGAAACAGTTATCGCACGTTGCGAAAACAAATTCAAACAGTCTATAAATTTCGCCTTGTCTATTTTTCGTGTTCCGAACCCCTTCGCCTTATATGTCATCTTAACACCATCTTTCTCGCTAAACAGGCTTTAACTGTTACCAACTACTTTTTTTCGCTGATAGCTTGATTTTCACAAGAAAAGAGTTTTTAAACATGATTTATCTTGTAGATATCTTGTAGATTGGTGTGTAAAGCTATGATACTTTATACACCCTTTTTTTATTTTTGAGAGTGAATAGGGGGCTTAGTAGATATAAAATAAAAATTATATAGACACCCTCCCCCCTGATCTAACAACTCATACAATTCCAAAATAAACCAAATGTGCGTAATTGTCAAACATAATTTTTCATCTATTCGCAAAATGTCCATTTCACGAATAGACCAAATATTTCCAATAATCGCTACAACCCTTGATATTACTGAATTGTAGCGATTTACTGTTTTTTATCATCTATTCGCTTTTTCCTGTCTGTCCGTCAGAGATAGACAATCAAGCTAATTTTTGGTATCAATTCCCAATTTTTGACGTAGTTCTGAAACAGTCAATGCTTTCGCTTCTGAATTGTCAGACTTGATGCCCTGGACGTTCCAATCATAGTAATGGTTTAATTTTGCCATGGTGATTAAGTCTGCCTTACCACTTCCCTCGATAGTAGCTTCTTTCGATGTACGTATATTTTGGATTAATTCTTTGCAATCAGGACTTAATTCTTCTAGTACCCCTTTATTATACTTATAATTCCAATCTGTTATCTTACCATACTTAAGACCCGTAAAGTAACAATAATCTAACATTGATATCTCTTTGTTACTAACAAGACATAAATTCTCATATATATTATACACATCGAGTAAGTACCTAAAATTATATCTTCCCTTATACTCTACAAAGTTATCCCAACTATCTATTTTACGTTTTAGATCATCTGTATTGTGAAATACATTGTACTGAATATATTTTAATGCAGCTCTAAATATATTTTGCGGTTCTTTTCGCATATCTTGTATATTCTGCGACATACAAAAATTATTAAAATGGTCAAATATCTTGTCTGATAACTCTAATAAATACCGTTCTCTTAATACTTCATTTTTCGGAGTAATTGGTTCATTCTCTTTAATCATATATATCATCCTCTCTATTTGTTAAAAATTTAACAATAACTCAATCAAATAAATCCATAACATTGTTTTGTTCTGTCAGATCTATTGTACTTGTATCTGTTTTATCTGTATCTGTTAGTTCTGTTTTATCTAGTTCTATATCTGCGTTTGTATTCTTATCCGTATCTGTATTCGTATATGTACCTGTATCTTCATCTATACGGTTTACTTCTGTTCCAGTACAATTATCCAGTGAAGAAAAAATTAGGTCTGCTATGTATCTATTTATTGATTTATTCGTTATCTGTGCAATTTTATCTTTTGTTCCAGCAGGTAGCGTTAAAGTTACTCTGTCGTGTCTCGCATTATACCGTTGTATCGCTTCTAACTGCGTTTTTTTGGTTTTAATTTTCCTTTTCGGCACTATCTCACCCCCTTATATCCATTATATATCAAAACATAATCAAAAAATCAATAAAAAATGTAAACAGCAAATAATCTATGCACCATATACATAAACATCATATATATACATCATATAATTTGCATTATAATAGGAAGAAACACAACTAAGATAAAAAATATTAAAAAATATTAAAAAAAGTGTTGACATATATACGTACATCATATATAATTAAGACATAACAAAGAGGAAAACAAATGTTGAAGAAATTATTAAATAGAAAGGGTGGTAATTATGAAAAAGAATCCAACCTAAGTTAAGAAGGCAATTCTTGGATTTATAGAAATGCCAAGGTTTGGGGCGCAAGCGCATACAATCTAAAGCTCGAAAATATAAACGAATAGAAGGAGAATTAAATATGAAATATCTGAAAAAATTACATAATTTGTATAACATGGAAAATGAAGATGAAATCATAGAGCAAATAAGAAAAACAATCATAGAAATTTTCAAAGAAGAATGTCCCCCCTGTAAAAAAGATATATATTTTGAATGCGACGAAAAAGCAAACGTAGTGAAAGTAACGTGGATATATGAAGGTGCTGTTGTGTTCGGGATGTTTGATAACAGGGTGTATGTTACTACAGAAGAATCAAGTCAAGGCTGGTTAACATCTTTTTATGAAGATGTTAAAGAAATTGCAGATGGATTAGATAAGCCGAAAGAAGAATTTATTGATGAAGTAGTTGATTATGAATACTTAACTATGCCTGCAGAACGCAAAATGTGTTGGGATGATAAGGAGGATTTGAAAAAGAAAGAGCATGTTGAAGATGTAGATTTTTATTGGACTGCGATAGAGTATGTCAAAGAAAAAGATGAATACTTAGAAATGTTAGAAGTAGGTTTCGATAATTGGGCAAATGACAATCCAGACTTTTTAAAACGTGCTGAAGAAATCTTTTATGCTTGGAAAGCACAAATTTTAAAAGATATAAAAGAATACGAAGAAAGAGAAATAAGTAAATAAAGAAAGATAAGCTGGAGGATACAGTCGAAAATGCAAACGTTCCAGATGAAGTAATCGAAGAAGAGGAAGAAGCGAGGGAGTGGGCCGAAGAAAAATTAGAAGTTGAAGAATACGAAAAAATCTTCGGTGAAGTATCAGAAGATGATTCGATTATACGGTTAAGCATTAGCATGACTGCAGAAGAAGCAGCATTGTTAAAGAAAAATGCGCAAAAGGCTAATATGACAATAAGCGCATTTATTGTTTCAAAATGTTTAGAATAGAGAAAGGAAAGGAAAATAAAATGAAATACACAGAATTTAGAAAAATGGTAATAGAAGAATATGAAGAATATCTTGAATTTCAAAATATCAAAAAACAAAATGCCAAAGAACGTGAAGAAGAAGTAAAAAGAGATATTGAAGAATTTGATGGTCCTTACATTGAAGGAGAAATTGAAAAGATTACAGCACCCAAAAAAAAGTCAAGCGAAGAAATTCAAATGATGAACATTAAAGCTATTGACGACTGGATTCAATTAGGCGGATTAATAAATTCTGATAATGATGCAAATGGTAATTATATACTTTTTGTAGAAGGAAGTGAAGAGTTTTATTATGACTGGATTAAGGAAGATAAGCTGGAGGATACAACTTTAAATCAAAAGGAGTTTTGCAAAGCAGCTTTAGAAAACGCAAACGTTCCAGATGAAGTAATCGAGGAATTGTTGTCGAATTGGTAATGAGAGGAGGAATGGGGAGGAATCCCAGTAGACCGTCCTTCAATAAATTGCAGAGATAGAATTTAGAATGCGTGGATAGAATTAGAGAGTACGAAGAAGAGGACAAGAAAGACGGATACTATGAAGAAGGCAGCTATGAAGTGTACGACAATCTTAAAGAAGAAATAGTTGTGTATGGATTTGAATTCGAATAACTAAAAAAATAAAGCTGTCCTATCGGCTGAACGGGGGAGAAGAGGTATAACATGAATAAAAAAGAAATGTTTGATTTATTGGAAAACATGACTAACGGTATGAATAAAAGAGATTTGGCATATGCAAATTTAAGAATTGAAGATTTGAGAAAAAAATTTGAAAAAGTAGATGAAAATAAGTGGAATGAAACCTTGGAAAAGCACGGTGAAAACAAAATAATTTGTAGTGCAATAGATTATGTATTTGATGGAACATTATCCTACGCAGCAAAGAAAAAATACAAGTTGCAGAAGATATTGAAGAACATAAATTGGTAGAAAGAGGTAGAAATAAATGATGAAAAAATACGAATTAACAGGAGAAACAAAAAAAATAGAAGTTCACTTCGAAGAAGTGACTTTGCACCGCATCAGGGCAATCAAGAACTTTGGCGGTGTTAAAGCTGGAGACCTTGGCGGCTGGATCGAGAAAGAAGAAAATCTTTCTCAGAAAGGCAAGGCTTGGGTTTGTGGCACTGCCGAGGTTTACGGAAATGCCGAAGTTCGCGGCAATGCCATGGTTTACAGCGATGCCAGGGTTTTTGAAAATGCCGAGGTTACCGGCAATGCCACTGTTGGCGGTGATGCCGTAGTTTACGACCATGCCAAGGTTTACGGCAATGCCATGGTTATCGGCAATGCCGAGGTTCGCGGCAATGCCGAGGTTTGGGGTGATGCCATGGTTGGCGGATTTGCCAAGATTTTGGAAAATTCCAAGGTTTGGGGCAATGCCAAGGTTATCGGCGATGCCAAGGTTTGGGGCAATGCCAAGGTTATCGGCAATGCCGAAGTTTACGACCATGCCATGGTTTACGACCATGCCGAGGTTATCGGCAATGCCACTGTTGGCGGTGATGCTTGTGTTTACGGCAATGCCAGGGTTTACGGCAATGCCAAGGTTTACGGTGATGCCAAGGTTTGGGGCAATGCCGAAGTTTACGGCAATGCCGAAGTTCGCGGCAATGCCTGGGTTTCAAAATAAGGCTACCGCAATCCCACTGGCTTTAGACGGTGGGTTAAGGTAGCCAAGAGTAGTGGATTGTGTTATTATTACATCATGGGAACATGGAAATCAAAGAGCAGGCACAAATATTTATTACAGTACCACATTATTTTCGTATGCAAGTATAGAAAGAAATTGCTGGCATCAAAACAAATATCAGATGATATCAAACAGTTTTCTTATGAGATATGCCAAAGACATAATGTGATTGTCAGATATATGGAAACAGACAAAGACCATATTCATTACATGATAGAAACAGAACCAACGATGTCTGTCAGTAAAATCGTAAATTTAATGAAAAGTTATACAACTTATCATATTTGGGAAAGATATCCGAATTATTTGCAAAAGCATTTCTGGAAAGAACATACTTTTTGGACAGATGGATATTTTGCCTGTAGTATTGGGAATGTTTCAGAAGAAATGCTGAAGGAGTACATAGAAAATCAGGGTTAAGAAAGGGTGACAGCAAATGTTAAAAGCATATAAATACAGAATATATCCGAATAAAGAACAGGAAATTCAGATTGCAAAAACATTTGGGTGTTGCCGTTTTGTATATAATCAGACACTTGCTTATAGAAAAGATACTTACGAGCAGGAAAAGAAATCTGTCAGTAGAACGGACTGTAACAATTACTGCAACAGAGAACTAAAAAAAACATATGAATGGCTGAAAGAAGTAGACAAATTTGCTTTAACCAATGCAATCTACAACATGGACAGTGCATATAAGAAGTTTTTTAAGGAACATGCAGGTTATCCTAAATTCAAAAGCAAGCACGATAATCATAAGTCATATACAACAAATTACACAAATGGGAATATATCAGCAGATTTTGAGAAATGTAAAATCAAATTACCAAAACTGGGGAACATAAAAGCAAAGTTACATAGAAGTTTTGAGGGCAAAATAAAATCGGCAACTATTTCACAGGTTCCAAGTGGAAAATATTATGTATCCATTCTTGTGGAAACAGAGCACATAAAAATGGCAAATGGAGCAGGAAAAACAGGTTTGGATTTAGGGATAAAAGATTTATGTATCACATCTGATGGAAGGAGATACGAAAACCCAAAGACAATCAGGAAATATGAAGAAAAACTTGCAAGGCTACAAAGACAACTGGCACATAAAGAAAAAAGAAGCAGAAATTATGAAAAAACAAAGAAACAGATAGCACTATGCCATGAGAAAATAACCAATACCAGAAAAGATTGTCTGCATAAGATCTCACATGAAATTGTCAGCGAAAACCAAGTGATAGTTTCAGAAAATTTACAGATAAAAAACATGGTAAAAAATCATCATTTGGCGAAATCAATATATGATGCATCGTGGTATGAGCTGACAAGACAATTAGAATATAAATCCCAATGGAATGGAAGAGAATACATCAAAATAGACACATTTTACGCCAGCAGTCAGTTATGTTCCGTATGTGCTTATCAAAATACAGATACAAAAGATTTGTCGGTAAGGGAATGGATATGTCCTGTCTGTGGAGCAAAGCATGACAGGGATTCGAATGCAGCGAAAAATATACTGGCAGAAGGATTAAGACAAATAGCATAAAACCAATAATAAATAGGGCAGGGACTGCCCAAATTAACGCCTGTGGAGATAGTAGGTTACGAGGTCGGCGAAGCAGGAAGCCCATTGGCTTCAGACAATGGGTAGTTCACTTTAAACCATATGCAAACATCAACACACTACATTTTTAACCATCTTCATTATACATAGTTTATCAAACCTTGTATTTTCGATTTTAAGCGATTTAATATGTTTAGGTATATAAAACATCATCAAAACATATAAAAATCAAAATATAAGCAAAATACAAACGCACAGAGTATGTATAAACAAACAATCATTATACACACACACTTATTCATGAAAACGATAAGAAAATCTATAAATATTCGCAAAACCATAGAAAAAAATCAGTAAAATTCTTACAATTCAAAAAATCAGCGAAAATCAGCAAAAATCAGCAAAAAAATTAAAATTAAAAATTTTTCAAGTCAATTTTGGCAGCAGAGGTAGGGGGGGATATCAAAAATCGCGGGATTTTTTTTGCGTGTCGAAAAAAAATTTTATAAAAAGTAAGAATATTTCATCCTGCAAATACTTAAATCACATTAGCAATGTCATATGCTCTGTTCTGCAAACATTTTGCCGACATGAAAACCATAATGTTGTTATCCAACTTATCAATATCAAAGTGTTTATCAATAGCAACTTTCCATTCTATTTCGTCACATATAGCCATTTCCGAATTATTTATGTTCCAAACAATTTTATCTACAGCGTTTTGGTTCAGTTTTGGATGATTTTTTCCAGTGATTTTTTTATACTTCTCAAAGTATCTTTCGCACACGTTTAAAATCGAACATTTGTAGTAAGCATATCTAGGATATTTGTGAACAGATTTATCAACCATCTTCTTGAATATCTCAAAATCAAATTCATCTTTTCCGAGTTCAAGTTCGTTGTTATTCTCTGAATAGCAACCTTTAACTATATATGTATTCTTATGATTGTATTCTTCTGTAGTATTATATGTGTAATCTAATGGTATAGTTGTACTTAATTTATGAATATCCATTTCCTTATTTTCAGAATATCCATTTTTTGATTTTGACGATATGCATTTTTCGATTTTGGAAAAATGAGTGTTTTCAAGGCTTTCAGCACTATTTTTTTCGAATTTAACATTTTTTTCTTCTTCATGTAGCCAATTTGTTTCTGTCGATATAGGCAATTTGTCATTATGGCTATTCAAAATATTTTCAAGCATTTTTTCGTCTATTGAATACCATTTTGTTCTGTCATATTTATTTTTATTATAGTTTCCTGTTATTAAAATTCCATCATTTTCAAGTTTCTTTAATAACCTAAATACTTTGCCTTTGCCCCAAAATGAAAACTGTTCGCTCCAACTTTCAATCGTGTTATAAACCCATTTTCTTTCATCATAGACATGTTCAGTTCTATCCATCCAATACTTAATTTGACTAACAATTATTGCTTCATCTACACCTATACAATTAGCCAAATCAACGTCAAATACCATAATTCCCATATTTTAATTCCTTTCTGTGCAATAAAAAAAGCACATAAAAGAAACTATGTACTTTACAAAATCATAGAAGTATGATAATATATAACTATGGTAATTTTGTAAAGTCGATTGTTAGTTTCGCAGCTGTCATTCGACTTTTTTTATTGCTTTATTTAATTATTAACGTACATTTCCCCCAAGAGTATACTTCTATTATACCAATAAAATCCTTATTTTTCCACTAAAAAAGCTACAATCAATCGTTTAGACCGTATATTTTTATTTTATTTTCCCTGGACTTGTGGTATCATATTATTGCGGTTTATATTCATTTCGCACAAACAAAAAGACTGGTTTTTTTCTCCTTGTTTCCAGTCTTTTTTGTTGCTTTATTTTAAAAAATGTGATAATATATTCTTGTGTGTTTCATATTTCATAAAATTAAATTACCTCAAAAAACCATTTATCAGATTTTGATATTTGGTTTTTTTGTCTTTACAATTATAAAAATTTATAGTATTATATTATTGACGGATTTGAAAAAAAACGTCACATTGTACACACTTCACTCCTCTTAGATGTAGTGAAAAAAAATCCCAATATACTTTTTTAAATACCCACAATACAGAGATAGGCTATCGGAAACGGTAGTCTATTTTTTTGTTGACTTATAAACCAAACTGGTTTATAATAATAAATGTCCAGTACACGTATTGATAGGATTGCGGAAAGAACAATACTTTTGCAAAAAGGCTAGTTTGACGACTAGCCTTTCCTATTGCATTTTTTTGGATAATGCGTTAAAATAATTATGTTGTCAAGTTTTTCTCCCGTGAATTTTTTGGCATAAGTCGGCACTTAAACGGTGTCGGCTTTTTTTACATCCATGTTATTTTTTTTCCACAATTTGAGCAATAATTATCTCCAAAACCAATCATACATTTACAATCCGGACATAAATGAGCGTCATACTTTTTGTTGAAAAAAGGTTCTCCAGCGACTTCTTTCTTTAGTATCTTAATTGCTTCACTAATTGCAATGTGATAATCAAGAGGATAATTCCACTCTACTTCATCCTTTGCAATATCTAAAGTTTGAATAATTTCATCAATCTCCATTTGTTTGCACCCCTTTTTCAATAAAACAATAGGCACCCGAAACAAGTCCGAGTGCCTATCCAACACAAGATAACAAGGAATAAATACCATCTACCTAAATACTATCAACACAAGATTATAATAACACATTTATTTTGTTTAGTCAAATTAAAAAACTTACTCCCCGATAAAAAACTACATGCGGTCTAGCTTTTTCTGCATTTCTTCCATTTGTTTTCTTAAATGTTCTTTTTCATCATCTCTGCTGTAATAACCTCTGCTTGTATATCTTCCCATAGCGTCACGACCTCTACGCTCGCTATAATATCCGTCATAATCGTTGTCTCGACGTATATAAGGCATATAACGACCGCTCATGTCGTATTCATTGCCAAACGACGAACGTCTATCTCCGTACTCGCTTTCCATGGCTTTTATTGTCTTGATGTCTTTGATGATATCCACTGAAAACATCTATCAGAAATGACTTTATTAGGGTTTTCTCTCGATTTCCGTTTATAACATCCTCTGCTGTTGGTGTCGGTGATAATTTTATGATTTCCTTGATTGCCTTATCAATTTTGCTGCTTTCTTGGGAACCTTCGACGCTTCTTTATATTTTTGGTTGCTTTGACTTGTTAATTTTTTAATCTTTTTAACACATCTTTATGTACAAATAATTTTTCTGTTACTTTGAAAATATTATCTTTATTGCTATCCATCATTCTAGTAAAAGGCTTTTCCCATATAGCAACAAAATCTTCTGGCGCATTTTGTTCGGAGATATACATGTTATGTGTTTTACTAACCTCTCTTGCATAATCCCAAAACTTTTCACTGTCGAAACTTTCCTTAAGTCCGTACCCAGTAGTAGTTCGTTTATATGGTGGGTCTGCGTAAACCACACAATCTTCTGGAAGTTCTACTTCTTGATAATCCATGCAAATGAATTTTGTCGTAGAAAGATTGCAAATATCTTTCAGTAACGAACGTTTAGACTGTGAAGCATAATTTGTGTTAGTTTTGTTTCTAGCATATCCACCAAAGAATTTTCCAGCAAAGCTACACCCAAAGCCAACAAAACCTGTTAATACTTTATCTTCGTCCTTATGCTCTCTAATATATTTGTATTGATTTTCTGTTATATTTTCTGGCAATTCATATCCTTTCTGAACACCATTCAGCATGGAAATTAAGTATTCTTGTTTGTCATTACAAATTAAAACATTAAAAAAATCAGCCAGTTTACTTTCAACTGAACAAGTCCCACAGAACAAACTTACTAATGTTTTACTCTCTCTCTCTCTCTCTATTATGACATTTGATATTTTTTTTGATATTCTTGATTTTCCACTACAATATTGCATTCCTATTCTCCATTCTATCTCTTTGTTGGCTTGTATTCTGCGTTCCAAAATCTAATTTCCACATTTTACGTTGTTAAGGTTTAGTGTTAATAGCTTTTAATAAGAGATACTTTTCAATATAGGTTAGCTTTCTACCAATGCACTTTTCAACAAAAGATATTTCAGCATTATAACCTACGCTAGCATAACACACATTTGTTTCAAATTCTTCCCAATCTGTTACATCTTTGTTTAGCCAATCCTTTTTATCTGTTCCCATTATCGCTCCGCAATTAGGACACCAGTCAATCTTGCCATTAGGGTATTGAGCAATCATATGTGTTATTTCACATTCTGAACATTTAACCTTTGTTTTATCTACTCTTATCCAATGCCCTGTTTTCGGTTTTAGTCCTAATATACGATTGCAAGCAGCTTCAATTATTTCTTCCTTAAATCCTGCAAAACAACACTCAAGTATTGCGGTTATATTTTCTTTGTATGTCATTCATTATCCCTACTTTCTTTCACTAATAATTTTAAAGAATTAAACGCTATATACACGTTGTATGCATTATAACCTGCACACGCAAGCCAATCTTCTTCTCTTTCTATTTCTGCACTTATCTTGTCAAGAATCTTATTCTTATCTTCGTGGCATACACCTTTTGATATGCAAGGTTTGTTGATGAATGGCTCTTGCTCTAATGTTTTGATAGCATTGCATATATCTGTAAAGGTGTGACCTGCAAGTATTTCATTTTCCAAAATTGCTCGACATGCTAAATAAGCTCTTACATCACCTAACACTTCTTTCGCTTCTTCTCTTGTCATTTTCTCCTCACTTTCTTTCCACCGACTATTATTGTCTAAATTCTCATATTCCTCACTTTCCACCTTGTACTTGTCGATAATTGCAAATACATCGACGTTCCATACGTGGT